>Ga0207718_100401_pt1 | contig 41256 bp, 42 predicted proteins | sample A23M2SouthBayCA_FD_187749 | JGI IMG/M metagenome (GOLD analysis project Ga0207718, IMG submission 187749) | Aerobic enrichment media microbial communities from Eden Landing Ponds, California, USA - A23 M2 (SPAdes) | ecosystem: Environmental > Aquatic > Marine > Unclassified | place: Emeryville... | reverse complement strand
TTCATCGATCGCCTCGTCAAGTTCGGTTTCATTCAGATGTTTTTTCACCTGCTTCGACGGTCCCGGCATTACCGTTCCCTCTCATCGAAAACATACAAAACTTTCGGCAATCACTAAAGCGCCCGTTCGCGCGTGCCGAGGCGTCTCCGACGCCTCGCGCCTTGCGTCGCCGACCGTCGTCGAACGGCTCGCCCCTTTCAGTCCCACCCAAGTCGGCAGGTCGGAGAGCCGATCCGGGCGGGATCGTAGCGGCCAGGGGCTTTCATGCTGGTCACAGTGGCTGCAGTCGTCTTCTTTGTTGAATAGAATCCACTAGTGACCGACAGGGCCAAACCGGGTCGCCGACAACGACGGCTGTGAACGTCGCACGCGAGCTTCGCGCCGAGGCGCTCGCGGCGAACGAGCGGCGACTGCTCGTTTGCAGTGGCGACCCTGACCGGACCCGGGCGGCCGCCGAATCGGCACTCGATACCGCCGACCTCGACCCGGCTGCGGTCACCTACGTCGGCACCGCAGACACCCCCTGGGAGCGGATCGACCCCGACGGCGTCGCACAGCTCCTCGGAACCACCCACGGCGCGGTCGTGCTGGACTGTCACGACGAGTGTCGACCGAACGCCATCGGCCGCGCTGTGGGCGCCGTCGACGGTGGCGGCCTGCTCGTGTTCCTCACCCCACCGCTCGACGCCTGGCCCGACCGCCGCGACGGGTTCGACGAGGGCCTCGCAGTCCCGCCCTTCGACGTCGACGAGGTGACCGGTCACTTCCGGTCGCGGCTCGTCTCGCTCCTGGGCGTCCATCCGGGTATCGCTATCGTCGACGTCGATATCGACGGGAGCGGGCCTGGTGAGGAACCCCGTGTCCTGCGCGACGGGTTGACCGACCCCGCGCCGCGACTGCTGCCTGCCCCGCCTGCTGCACCGCCCGACGCGACCTTTCCGCGGGCGGTCTACGACCGCTGTCGCACCGCCGACCAGGTCGCGGCCCTCCACTCCCTCGAACGGCTGGGCGAGGCGGGCAACGCGCTGGTCCTCGAAGCCGACCGTGGCCGTGGGAAATCGAGTGCCGCCGGACTCGCGGCCGGCGCGCTCGCACTCGCGGGACGGGACGTGCTCGTGACCGCCCCGTCCTACCGCAACGCCGCCGAGGTGTTCGCCCGCGCTCGGGAGGTACTCGAAGACGCGGCCGTGCTCGGCGGACGGCCCGACGCCGACCCGCCACACCTCGAGACGGCAGACGGTCGTGGCGGGGCGGTCCGATTCGAGCGGCCGGAGCGGGCGGTGACGACGCTCGAAGGCCCCGATCGACCCGACACCGTGGTCGTCGACGAGGCGGCCGCCCTGCCCGTCCGGACGCTCGAACGATTCCTCGACGCCCCGAGCGTCGCGTTCGCGACGACGGTCCACGGCTACGAGGGCGCCGGGCGCGGGTTCTCGGTCCGCTTTCGCGACCGCCTCGCCGAGAGCGACCACGACGTGACCGACGTCACTCTCGCGGACCCCATCAGGTACGGCCCGGCCGACCCCGTGGAGGCCTGGGCGTTCCGTACGCTCTTGCTCGACGCTTCACCCGCCGTCGACCCGCTGGTCGAGGGCGCCACCCCCGAGGCAGCGACCTATCGCCGGCTCGATTCTCCCGAATTACTCGCCGACGAGCACCTCCTCCGGGAGACGTTCGGGCTGCTGGTGCTCGCCCACTACCGGACAGAACCGGACGACCTCGCCCGGTTGCTCGACGCGCCGAACGTCTCCGTGCGCGCGCTCACTCGCGACGGGCACGTCTGCTCGGTCGCGTTGCTCGCCCGCGAGGGCGACCTGCCCGCCGACCTGCGGGCCCACATGTACGAGGGTGGTCGCGTCCGCGGGAACATGGTGCCCGACGTCCTCACGAGCCAGTTGCGCGACGAGGACGCCGGAATCCCGGTCGGCGAGCGCGTCCTGCGGATAGCGACGCACCCGGCGGTCCGCTCGCGCGGCTTCGGGTCGCGGCTCCTCCGCGAGATCGAGCGCGAACGGGGCCCCGAGGTCGACTGGCTCGGCACTGGCTTCGGCGCGACCCCCGAACTCCTGCGGTTCTGGCGGTCGAACGGGTTCAGTACGGTGCACCTCTCGACGAGTCGCAACGACGCCAGCGGCGAGTACTCCGCGGTGATGCTGTGCCCGACGAGCGACGCCGGGCAGGAACTCGCCGACCGCCACGCTCGCTGGTTCTGTCGGCGGCTCCCGTCGGTGCTCTCGGACCCGCTCGACGACGCCGACCCGGACGTCGTCCGCGAGACACTCGCCAGCGTGGACGCCACACCCGAACTCGACCTCGACGCGGTGGAGTGGCGCCACCTCGCCGGCCTGCCCCACGGGGCGAGCGTCTTCGACACTGCGCCGCGACCGCTCCGGCGGCTGACGCTCCGGTATCTCGTCGACGCTGGCGCCGAGCCTCCTTCTGGTGGCGACTCCAGTGCGGGACTCACCACACGCCAGGAGCGACTCCTCGTCCGGAAGGCGCTCCAGGGCCAGCCCTGGGCCGACGTCACCGAGGAACTGGCGTTCGTCGCGCGTAGCGAGTGTATGCGGGCGCTGGGCGGGGCCGTTAGACCGCTGCTTTCACGATACGGGGGGTCTATAGTACGGGACGAACTGGAGCGATTCGAGTGACCACAGCCTTCCTCGCCATCGACGCCCCCTTCGCGCTCGGTCTGGGACCGGTCGCCCTCCCCGTACCCGGTCTGGGAGCGGTCGCCCTCCAGACGATCCCCGCGATCCCGGGACTGGGCGCGCTGCCGAACCTTCTCGTGGTGGTGGCGTTCGTGCTCCTCGTGGGTGGCGTCGTCGGCAGCGTCGCGCCAGTGATCCCGAGTGGCTTGCTCTCGTTGCTGGGCGTGGTGACCTACTGGTTCGCGAACGGTTTCGGCGACCCTGGACTCCTGATCCTCTCCGGGCTGGTGCTTGTGTCGCTGGTCGCGATGGCCGCCGAGTGGCTCGCCGGCGCCATCTCCGCCAAGGCCGGTGGGGCCTCGACGAAGACGACCATCGCCGCGACACTCGTGGGCTTTCTCGGGTTGATCGTCGTCGGGCCGATCGGGTTCATCCTCGGGACCGCCGGCACGGTCTTCGGCCTGACCTACGTCGAGAACGAGGACGCCGAGGCGAGCGCGCGGGCCGCCGGGATCACGCTCCTCGGGATGCTCACGTCGACGCTCGTCCAGTTGCTGTTGACCGTCGGCGTGCTCGTCGTGATGGTCGGCGTGCTCGTGTTCTGAGCTGGCCAGCGGAAGGTTGAAACCCCGTCAGACCGCGCGAAGGGACGTGAGCCGCGTGACTGTGACTGAAGACGGCGGCTGGTGCTGGTTTCAGGACCCGCGAGCGGTCCGCCATCGGGGAACACACGACAGAACCTACGTCGGCTGGATCACCCGATACGGCGACGTCCGGGTCGGACAGTACGACCACGACGACGGCGACGTCACCACCACGACGCTCCACGTCGACTACGAGCGCGACGACCACGACAACCCGACCATCGCGGTCAGGCCCGACGGGCGACTGGTCGTCTTCTACACGAAACACGGCGGCCGGGCGGTGAACTACCGGATCTCGACGCGTCCCGAGAGCGTCGCGGGGTTCGAACCCGAGCGCACCATCGAACCGGGCCCCGACCCGTCGGTCACCTACCCGAACCCGCGCTGGATCGACGGCGACCTCCACCTCCTGTTGCGAAACGACGGGTCCGTGGTCGACGTCGTCTCCCCCGACGGTGGCGAGACGTGGACCGACCAGCGCGAACTCGTCTCGACGGGCGGCGAGGGGTGGTGTGTCTACGCGAAGGTCTCGCGGGCCCGCGACGGTGAGGTCCACCTCGGATTGACACACGCCATGGGCGGCGGCAACGACCCCCACCGACACGTCTATCACGCGCACTACGACGGCGACGCACTCCGGACGTCGGACGGCACCGTGCTCGGTCGGGTCTCCGAAGGGTCGCTCTCCGCGTCGATCTACGACACGACAGCGGTGTTCGACTCCGAGTTGACCGGTGACGACGCCTGGATCTGGGACTGTTCGACTGCGGGCGGCGCGCCACAGCTGGTGTACAGTCAGCTCGTCTCCGACGACGACCATCGCTATCGCTACGCGCGCTGGAGTGGCGACGGCTGGGACGACGAGTTACTGTGCCACGGCGGCAGGTACATCGTCGCTGGCGCGGACAACGACGAGCGATACTACTCCGGCGGAGTCGTCCTCGACCACGACGAGCCTGGCGTCTGTTTCGCCTCGGTCGGCAGCCACGACAGCAGCGCGCTCGTCCGCTTCGAACGCGTCGACGACGACTCCCAGGGGGAACACGGCGGCTGGCGCCGAGAGCAGGTCGCCGACGCCGGCACGCAGAACGTCCGCCCGATGGTACCGTGGAACAGCCACCCGGAACTCGGCGTCTGCTGGATGCGCGGGGAGTACACCCACTACGCGCCCTGGTACTCCGACGACGACGGAGCGGCCTTCAGAACCGCTGTCGTCGGTGACGGCGTCGAATGACTGTTCCCCTCGAACAGACTCTTGGTTCCCCCGCTCGGAGAGTCGCGTATGCCCACGTGTAGCGAGGACGATTGCGAGGAAGAAGCCGTCGTGGAGTTGCACATCCCGTGGGCCGAGAACCGGGTCGTCTGTGCCGGACACGCCCGCGTCGTCGCCCGACAGGACGGCGTCGTGGCCGACCCGCTGGACGGAACCGACGACGCCTGGCCCTGACTGTGTCGTCGCTTCCCGTGGGGAGCGCTCAATAGGCTATAGGGGGTGGTTTCGCGAACCCGAGAGAAGGATCTATACCCCGCTCCAGTCTGGCGGATTTCCAGCGGAACGAACGGGGTTCGAGCGGTGGACCCGCGCCACTCTCGACGGTCGAGGAGGAGACAGAGAGGCACCAGTCGGAGCGAGCGGCCGACGAGACGCGAGCGTTCGCGGGGTGGGTCAGACTGTCGTCGCCATCATCACTTCGTCGACGTAGTCGTCGTCGAACTTGTAGTGGTTCGCGCGGACGGCCTCGGTCTCCCAGCCGTGGTCTTCGAGGAACTCGATGCCGCGGTCGTTGGTCGCGGGGATGGAGTTGTAGATCTTCTCGATCCCGTGGTCGGTCGCCCACTCGACGCCCCTGTCTAAGAGTTCGCTCCCGATAGAGCGACCGCGGTACTCTTCGAGGACGCCGACGGTGAGTTCGGCGGTGTGGGCCAGTTTCGCGGTCTCGTTGACGTCGATGTGGACCCAGCCGACGACCTCGCCGTCGACGGTGGCGACGAAGAACACGCGCGATTCGAGTTCGTTGTGCCGGAGGAGAACCTCCTCGTGGTCGACGACGTCGGCGACCGTCTCGGCGTCGACGTAGGTGCCGCCGCCGATAGACTCGCGGATCACACCGACGAGACCCGTCAGGTCCTCCTCGCGGGCCTGGCGGATGCGGACCTCGACACCCTCGGAGCGGAACTCCGTCTCGGCGTCGTCCTCGTAGGCGATGCGGAGCTGGTCGTCCGCTTCTTCGAGGACACCGTCGCGCTTGAGGATGGCGGCGTGGTGGCCGAACGCGCGCGGTTCCATGTTGAGCGACTGGCGCGCCCGCTCGGGTTCGACCGAGCCGTGGCGCTCGACGTAGTCGTAGATGTCGCGCCGGTCGTCGTGGTCGAACTCCAGTGTCTCTGTGAGCTGCATGGGACGTGGTACCACCCCGCGCTACTTAACGGTTGTTCACAGATCGACTGGGTTACAGGAACGCTGGTCGGGGTTGGACGAGAGTCGGATCGGGACTATCAGTTCGCCTACGTTCCCCCGGGGCCGCGCGTCGGCCAGCTACTGCCGGCGCCCGGTTCGCTCCGCTCGGGGACGCCGGTCATGACGCGGGCGACGTCGACGACGTTGTGCGTGTCGATGAGCGCCTCGGCGGCCTCACGTACGGTGAAGTCGGCGTCCATCTCGACGCCGTAACAGGCGGCGTAGAGTTCCAGGTAGGTGTTCATCGCCGCCTCCAGTTCGGCGAACTCCGCACGCTCGAACCGGTCCCACTCGCCCGAGCGGGCGTCGACGTAGACGGCGACAGTCTCCCCGAACCCCTCCCTGAGATAGCGCATGGCGCGCTCCTCGTCCGGTGGGTCGGCGGGCGGGTCGAAGGCTTCGCGGTCGGCTCGCGCGTCGGCCGCCAGTGTCTCGATCCGGTCGCGGTAGGGTGAGGTCACGACGGATCGATCGGCGTCCGCGTAGAAGTGTTTCCGGGTCCGTCCGAGAGACGATCGCATCCGAGCCGGTAGGTCTCGACGAGGAGCGTCCGCGAAAACGCGTAGGCGGCGGCGAGACAGACGAACCCGAGGGCGAGTGCGACGACGGCGACCGGGAGCAAGACCAACCCGAAGATCCAGAGTCCGAGCGAGAACGCGGTGACGAGAAGCCCCAGACAGACTGCGAGACCTCCCGTGAGGACGGACGCGACGCCGAGTGACACTGCGACAGCCGTCTCGGCAGGTGTCGCGAGAAGGAGGCGGAGGTTCGTGACGAGCGCGTCCCGGGGCGAACGGGCGTCGACAACCGTCAGCGGCGCCAGGAAGAACGTCGCTGCCGCGAGCGCGAGAACGACGGCGACTGCTCCGGCGACCGGCGCCACGGGCAGCCAACCCAGTTCCCCGCGCACGATGTGGAACGCTTCGAGCACCCAGCGGAGCGTCCACTGCGGGAGGACGACCAGTCGGAACGGCCAGAACGCGACGACGAAGGTTCCGGCCCACAGCGCGACGCCCAGCGGGTTCGCCCGGACCCGTCCGAGCGCGGCGATGACCCCGTCGTCGGTGGCGACGGTCGAGACGAGCAACCCGTCCAGGAGGCCGAAGACCGCAAGTGTCGTACACAGCGCCACCGGCGCGACGAATCCCGTCAGCATCCGGTAGGTGTCGTAGGAGACGAGGTCGAAGTACGCCGGGTCCAGGAGCAGAGTGATGCCTATCGACACGCTGTAACAGAGCGCCGCCACGACGGGTACGACTGCCACGACGACCCCGGCGTAGGCGATCCGGGCCGGGTGCTCGCGGAGGTCACGGACCGCCGCTCGGACGAGTTGGCTGCTCTCGACAGGCGTGCTCACGAACGAGTCTACCTGTCACCGATCCTTAACGGTTGTCCCCTGCTATGAGACGACCTGCGAGAACCGGTGAAACAGAAGCAGAGCCGGAAACAGAAGACACGAACCGAGCAGCTCTCGGCGAGAGCGCTACCCTTGCTTGTACTCGACGCCCTTGCCGCCGCTGGGGTGGGTCCAGTCGGTGTCGGCGACGACGGCGCAGGTCCCACACTCGACGCAGGGCTGGGTGTCGAGACTGACAACGTGTTCCTCGCGGCCGTTGGACTGGACGTACTCGTCGCGGTAACAGCCCCCGCCGAAGTCCTTGGCGCTCACGGGACAGGCGGTGACGGCCGTCCCGCTGGCCGCGAAGGAGTTGTCGCGCAACTCGATGTGGGGCCGGTCCTGGTCGATGTCGTAGGTCAGGTCGCCGATGCGGTCGTCGAGCTCCGGCGTCTCGATGGTGCTCTCGCCCGCCACCGGCGCACCGAGTTCCTCACCGATGACCGTCGGGACCGTCACGTACCCGAGTTTCGTGTCGGGTAACATACCGACGAGGAACGGCGAGTTGTAGAGGCGTTCCAGGCTGTTGCCCATGGCCCCGATGACGGCCCGTCCCACGGGAGAGTCGGCGACGGCGTTGGTCACGGACGCGATGGGTTCGGTCTCGCCGAGTTTGCCCAGAGTTCGGTAGCGCCTCGGCCGGAGTTTGCCCATGACGCCCTCGTTTTCGAGTTTGTTCTCGTAGCGGTTGCCGGCCTCCGTGACGTCGCCACGGGAGCGGGCGTCGACGAACGCCTCTGCGGCGAGAGCCCCCGCCGTGACGGCGTGGTTCATCCCCTTGATGATCGGCCCCTGGGCCTGCATCTGCCCGGCGGCGTCGCCGACGAGCAGGAGGCGGTCGCGGTGGGGCGAGGGGTGAGCGACTTTCTTCGAGTCCGGAACCAGCTTCGCGCTGTACTCCAGTTCGTTGTACTCCTCGCCGATCCACTCCGACAGCAGCGGGTGCGTGATGAGGTTGTCGAGCAACTCCTGGGGTTCGTAGCGGTTCTCCGCGATGGAGTCGAGGTGGAAGACGGTCCCGATAGAGAGCGAGGACTCGTTCGTGTAGAGGAACCCGCCCCCGCGGGCGTTCTCGAAGAGGTCCCCCGAGAACAGGTGGGCGACGCCCTCACCCTCGCGGACGTTGAACCGGTCCTCGATGGCCCCCTCGGGCATGTCCACGACCGCCTTGACGCCCTGGAACCACTCTTCGGGTTCCTCCCAGTCCATGAGACCGGCGTCGCGGGCGAGTTCGGAGTTGACGCCGTCGGCACCGATGACGACGTCCGCCCGGATGGGGTCGAGTTCGTCGCAGGTGACGCCGACGATCCGCCCGCCTTCCCGGAGGAGGCCGTTGACGCGGACGTCGGTCAGGAGGCCGCCGCCGGTCTCGCGGGTCATCTCGTGGACGCGGTCGGCCAGCCACGAGTCCATCTTCCGCCGGAGGACGGCGTCGGCCCACTCGGTGTCGTGGTGGTGCAGGTCGTGCAGGTCGAACGTCTTCACGTTGCGACCGGAGACGTTGTGGATGTAGTGGTCGGTGACCGCCCGTTCGGTCGCTTCCTCGCGGAAGTCGGGGAACAGGTCGTCGATGGTGTACGGCGAGGACTCCTCGGCGTAGATGAGGCCCCCGGAGACGTTCTTCGACCCGGCGTCGGTCCCGCGTTCGAGCACCAGCGTTTCCACGTCGTTGCGTGCGAGCGTCGCGGCCGCGGCGGCGCCGCCCGGTCCGGCGCCGACCACGACCGCTTCGTAGTGTTCGTAATCGTCAGTCATCGTTGGATCCCGTCGGCTGTGTCTGCGTTTGCTTCTCGGTCCGCGCGCCTGTCGCTACTCGGTCCGCGCCCGTCGCTACTCGGTCCGCGTCTGTCGCTACTCCATCGTCCGTCGAACGGTCCAGTCATCAGTCGTCGCTCGCCTCCACGAGCGCTTCGGCGAACTCGCCTTCCTCGACGGCACGGGTGAGTCTCGGGAGCACATCGAAGAGGTCGCCCTGGACGTAGTAGTCCGAGAAGTCGCGGATGTCCGCGTCGGCGTCGGTGTTGATCGCGATGATCGTGTCGGACTCGTCCATCCCGACCTTGTGCTGGATAGCCCCCGAGATACCTGCCGCGATGTAGATATCCGGTTCGACCTCCTGCCCGGACTCGCCGATCTGGCGGTCCTCGCCGATGTACTGCTCGACGTGGCCCTCGAAGCTGTACGAGGAGGTGATCACGCCCCGCGAGAGGCCGAAGGCGGCGTCGTCGAACGCGTCGACCAGGTCGAGTCCGAGTTCGATACCCTCGGTGGGGTCGTCCTGGATCCCGCGACCCATCGCGACGACGACGTCGTGGCCGGTGAGGTCGACACCCGAGTCGAGCGTGTCGTACTCGGTGACGTCGACGGCGAACCAGTCCTCGTCCATCTCCATCTCGTACTCGACGACCTCGCCCTCGCGCTCCTCGTCGGCCTCGGGGATCTCGAAACTCCCCGGGATGACCGACGCACCCTGCGGGTGGAAGTCGCGGAACGGCTTGTCGATACAGAGGATAGTCGAGTACTCGAACCCGGAGAAGTCCGGCCGCTTCATGTGCAGGATGCGGTCGAACTCCTTGCTGTCCCCCGGAACGCCGGTCTTGGCCGGGTTGGAGATCATGGCGTCGGTGATGTACAGGCCCGAACAGTCCGACGCGAGCCCGGAGTCGAGTTCACCCTGCACGAGCGCCGAGAGGTCCCGGCCGTTGTTGGTTGCCGGGAACAGCGTGTAGCGGGGTTCGTCGTAGTCTTTCCAGTCGACCTCCGCTTTGCCCTCGCTGGCGAGCTGGCCGCCCGCGCGGGCCATGTCGACGAAGATCTCGGTGTAGGGTTTGTGCCGGAAGCGGCCCAGCCTGTGGTCCTCGAGGTAGACGACCCTGTCGGCGCCGTAGGCGATGGCCTCGTCTGCCAGGTCGGCGACGTCGTCGCCGATGATGACCGCGACGACGTCCTCTTCGGTGCCGTCCTCGGCGCCCCCGTACCCGGTCGTCGTCTCGTCGCCTGCGCCGCTCGTCTCACCGGGCGAGGCGTTGTACCCGTCCATCATCTCGCGGGCCTTGCCGAGCATCTCGCGGGAGACGTCGATGAGTTCGCCGTGCTGGGTCTCGCAGTAGACCCACATGTCACGGTAGACACCGTCCTCCATGTCCTCGACCCACTGCTTGTCGGCGGTCGGGTGGTCGAGGTCGGGGTGTTTCTCCTCGGGCGGGACGTACTCGAGGTCGACCTCGTCGTCGTCGTCGCCGCCGGTGACGGCCTCGATCTGACTCTCGATACGCTCTTTGGCGGTCTTGCGGTCCTGGCCGTCTCTCTCCTGTTCGAGCAGGCCCTCGAGGACGTCGACGTCCTCGATGTTCCGGACGGTGTTGGCCAGATCCGCGACGGTCATGTCGTCCAGGTCGATCGAGCCCGCGTCGACCTCTTCGTCTTCGGCCTCGACCTTCTCGAGGCGGTCCTCGATGAGCGTCTTGACCGGCACGCGGTCCTCGCCGCCCTCCTCGAGTTCGAGCATCTCGCGCAACTCGTCGGCGTCGTCGACGTCTTTGATCTTCGGGCCGAGTTCGGCGATCTCGAGTTCGGTTGGGTCTATTTCTACCATATCAGTCACCTGCCGCGTAGGGTGCGAGTTCTTCGACGAGCTGTTCCATGTCCTCGTCCGAGTCGGGGTCGACCGGCGTCGCCTCCCGTTCCGAGGGTGCCTTCGGGATGGGGTCGACGCCCGCGACGATAGTCGGCGAGCCGTCGAGCCCGATGTAGTCGGGGTCGAGGTTGAGGTCGGCGTGGTTCCACATGCTAAAGCGGTCCCAGTCGGTCGGTTCCTTCTCGGAGTCGTCGGCGAGATACTCCCCGAACTCGTCGGCACGGTCCTGTGTCACCTCGCGCAGGTCCTTGTGTTTCAACCTGTGTTCCGCGCGGTAGTAACTCGCCTCGAACTCCGGATCCGTGACGATGAACGCGGGCATCGGTGCCTCGACGGTCTCGATCTCGTCGGCCTCGGCCGCGACGAGGCGCTTGGCGCGGACCACTTCTTCCTCGGGGTCGACGTCCAGCGAGACGACGTGGGTGATAAGCGGCATATCCAGACACCACTCGGTCTGGGGGCCGGTGTGACCCGTCTCCCCGTCGGCGGTCTTGAAGCCCGCGAACACGAGGTCGGGTTCCTCGTCTAACTGGTTGATACCGGTCGCGGCGGTCATGGCCGTCGCCCACGTGTCGGCAGCGCCCATCTCGCGGTCCGAGAGGAGATACAGGTCGTCGGCGTAGACGTCCCGCATTCCCTCCTGGAGTACCTCCATGTAGCCGGGCGGGCCCATGCTCATCAGCGAGACGGTCCCGCTGTGGCGGACTTTGGTCTGGAGCGCCGCCCGCAGGGCGTACTTGTCGTTGGGATTCATCACCGTCGGAGTCTTCCCGCGCTCCAGGTGGCCGTCCTCGTCGAACGAGACCTGCCCCTCCCTGAAGTCGGGAACACCTTTCGTGAGTACTACGGTGCGCATCGTTGTCACTGACCTAGTCTGGACGCAGAGCGGCGAAAGCGTAAGCTTTTCGTCCGCCGAATATTCGGAGGTGTGACGCGTCCCAGGACTGGAACGAAACGTCCCGGATTGCCGCTTTTGCTGGGCCGGAAGAGTGGTCAACTAACGGCAAGAACAGGTCTCGGGATCGTCGAGGTCGTCGGGTCGAAGAGGGCGTTGGCGAGTGCGTCTAGATCCGGCCGGCGCGACCGGGGTCGACGTCGATGGCGTCGACGGGGCAGACGTCGACACAGAGCATGCAGTCGATGCACTGGTCCTCGTGGGCGGGGTCGGCTTTGATCTCGCTCTCGGGGTGGCCAGGTGTGTCGACCCACTCGAAGACGTCGACCGGGCAGTCCTCCAGGCAAGCGCCGTCGGCGAGACAGATATCGAAGTCCACCGCGACGTGTGTGCCGTGGATCCCCAGCGTCTCGGGTTCCTCGACAGGGCCCCAGACGTTGTGACCGTCGTGTTGCTCAACGATATCTCGGTTGTCCTCGAACTGGGAGTCGATGGCCATCTCTGTGAAGAGATGCCACGTCGGCACACGTAAACCTTGCCCTGGCAGTGTACGTCGACCGCACGAGGGGACTGCCCTCACGAGGTGAGAACCGTGTTGTTCGTGAGGGTATTGATAGCACGGCGGAGCCGTTCGGTGACGGCCTGGTCGGAGATACCGAGTTCCTCGGCGAGTTCGACGGTCGTACAGGTGCGCGGGATGTCGTAGTAGCCCCGTTCGACGGCGAGAACGAGCGCCTCGCGTTGACGGTCGGTCAGGTCGAACCACGGGCCCTGGCCGGGTTCGCTCGGGTTGTACACCCGGTGTACCTCGAAGGAGATACCGTGGTCCTGACACTGGTCCTGGAATGTCGACATCGCGTCCCTGGAGGGGAAGCGGAGTTCGAACTGCCAGGTATCGCTTGTGCCGGTCGCGCTCAACACGTAGGCGTCGACGCCCAGGATCGTCCGGAAGACGGAATCGTTCTCGGCCGCCCAGTCGACAGTGTACAGTATCCTGTCGTCGTAGGAGTCGACGACCTCGATGGCGTCGACCGTCGGTTTGCCGAGAACTCGCTCCTCGAAACTCGCGAAGTCCGCGTTGTAGACCCAGAAGTACGGGACCGCTCGTCCACCAACGGGGACGAACGACTCCAGTTCCGCGGTCGCCGGCGGTGTGAGTTTCATGACGCGCCCCAACTCGAAATCTGCCGCGGGTATACTTATCTCAGCGATGACGCTCATATCCCACCGTCCCTACCGGTAGTAGACGACAGATGAAAGCAGATTACCATGACACATCATGCAAGTTGCACAGCCCCGCTGTCACGTCTGTATGGGGTCGTAAATGTATATACATTTTGGAGAGACAGATCGCTGGCGAGTTCTGTGGGAGAAACCTATCTGGCGTCTAACCTCTATCGTTCCGTGCCACGCCGAGGACCCTGGTGGCCCGGCCGACAGTGAACACACTGACAGCGGACGGACGACGGGGACGGCGATTCGTTACGACAGCGGACAGACGGCGGGGGCGGTGTTATGCTACGGATGTGCGTAATAGGCGACGATCGTGTCGTCGTCCGGGACCGCGTCGAGTCGGGCGAATCCGACGCGTTCGAACTGCACGACGGCGTCGGCGTCGTACTCCAGGACGCCGGGTTCGGCGACGCCGTCGACGTCACCGTCCATCGTCCGGAGTCGGAGCGTGGGCCCGTCGGCGGGTGCCCAGTGGACCACGTCCACGTCGCCCTCACGGACCACGTCGATGTCGTCGTCGGTCACTTCGAGCGCGTCGCCGGTGTCGCGCACGCAGCCGTAGCCTTTGAGCCAGACGCGTTCGCCCTCGCCGGGCAGGTCGTCGGGTTCGACGACGACGCTCTCGCCGACCGGGACGTCCCGGGTGCCTCGTTCCTCGTGGTCGGGGTGGACGGGCGGGTGTCCCGCGTCGGGCCCGCCGCGGACCGGACGCTCGACGGGGTCGCGGACGAAGAACGCGCGGTCGGTGTCGTCGTCGATCAGGTCGCGGTTGTTCGCGTAGACGGCGGACATCGCCAGGTCGACGTTCGACGTCGAGGTGCCGAGTTCGACCATCGCGTCCACGATGGCTTCACCCCTGATACCGCGCCGTCGCAGACTCGCCAGCGTCGGCGCCCGCGGGTCGTCCCACCCCGAGAGCTCGCCGGATTCGACCAGTTCTTTGATCGTCGACGTACTCATCGGGACGTCGTACTCGTCGACCTGCACCCGGCCCCAGTGGACGACTTCGGGGTACTCCCAGCCGAAGTAGTCGTAGACGAAGCGCTGTTTCTTCGCCGAGTCCTGCAGGTCGATCCCCCGGATGATGTGCGTGATGCCCGTGAGGTGGTCGTCGATCCCCGACTGGAAATCCAGCATCGGCCAGCAGCGATACTCGCTGGCTTCCTCGCGCGGGTGGGGCCGGTCGATCATCCGGAACCCGACGAAGTCCCGGAGTGCGGGGTTCTTGTGGTCGATGTCGGTCTTGACCCGCAGGACCATCTCGCCCGATTCGTACTCGCCGTCGACCATCGCCTCGAACTCCTCGTGGACCGTTTCAGGGTCCTTGCCCCGGTGGGGACAGGCCTCGCCGCTGTTTTTCAGGTCCGAAAAGTCGGCCTGCGGGCACGAGCAGGTGTAGGCACCGCCGAGGTCGATCAGTTCACGGGCGTGGTCGTAGTAGACGTCGAGGCGGTCGCTCGCGCGCAGAACCTCGTCGGCCTCGAAGCCCAGATACGCCAGCGAGTCGAGGATGGCGTCGTAGGCCGAGAGGTCCGGGCGCTTGGTCTCGGGGTCGGTGTCGTCGAACCGACAGAGCATCCAGCCGTCGTAGATTTCCTTGTACGTGCCGATGACGGCGGGCATGCGCGCGCTTCCGAGGTGCCACGGCCCGTTGGGGTTGGGCGCCATGCGCATCCGGATCTCGTCGTACTCCTCGGCGTGGGGCAGGTCCGGCAGGACCTGGTCGTCTTCTTCGTCCTCCGATTCGAGGTCTTCGAGCCGTTCGGGAGCGAGTTCGGCCAGTCGCTCGCGCTTCGCTTCCTGGTCCATCCCGTTGACCCGCTCGACGACGGGTGCGACGACGCCAGCCACCTGGTCGCCGTACTCGCGAAACTCGGGGTTCTCGCCCATGAGCGGTCCCATGATGGCACCGACCTGCGCGTCGCTGTCGTGTTTGAGCGCGTTGAAGAGCGCGCTCGCCTCCGCCGCGTCTTCGACCTGCTCGCGTACGTCGTCGTCCATTGCCCGGGATTTCGCCGGCGGGGGTGAAAACGGCGTTGGGTTCGGTTCGAACTGTCTCTCCCAGCCGGGTTCACCGGTCGGTTCCAGTTGCAGGACTGTCTGGGAGTTCGTACACGTTCCGACCGGTCGCCGTGGTGGGTGCTTGCTGATCAACTGCCGTGGTGGGTGCTTGCTGATCAGCTGCCGTGGTGAGTGCTGGTAAACCAACCTACCGTGGCGCGCGCGGTCGAGCGTTTCATCGCGAGACGTATCGTGCGAGGGATGAGCATCGCAGGCCGAAGGCCGAGAAGCGCAGTCGGTTGGGGAGGTGTGTGGCCCACTGTGGCGGTGCTGTGCGGACCTGGAGGAACGAAAGGGCGAGGCGCGGGTGGCGCGACGCAGGAGCGCCACCACTGGCCGAACGGGGAGGGACGACCCGTGAGGCCCGGTCGCGTTTACTGTAGTCGACTGAGCAGGCACTATCCGAACGGAGTGAGGATATCCTGCTCAGCGACCGCGAGCGTGCCGAGGGCTTTCAGTGTGCGCGGTCACGTGTGGTTACTCGTACTGCTAGCGAGCGTGCCGAGGGCTTTCAGTGTGCGCGGTCACGTGTGGTTACTCGTACTGCTAGCGAGCGGGGCGAGGGCTTTCAACCGATACTGCGAGTGGCGCTACTGTCATCACAGAGCGAGCGGGCCGAAGGGTTTCAACCCACGATCACGAGAGCCGTCGATCTTCTCGACACAGTATCGGCGGCGACTGGTCCGAACCCACATCACCTAACTACCCGGCCCTCCCAGAGGCGAGTGATGACACCGCGGCGAGCGGGCACCGACGAACGCGCGGGCCTCCAGCGGCCGGTGATATGGCTGGTCGTCCTCGTCGTCGCCGCGGCCGCGGCGGGGTCGGTCGTCTACTTTGCCGACGACGTGCGCCGGGACGTCCCCGACAGCGAGTTCGTACTCGACTTCGATTCGGAGACCGCGACGGTCACGGTCGAACACGCCGGCGGGCAGGCGATCACCGACCGAACCACGAAGAATCTCACGTTGGTGTTCGACGACGCGAGCGCGGGGACGACCTCTCGCGTGATGTGGGTCAGCGACGTGGGCGGCCCCATCGAGCGTGGCTCCGGCTACCCCGTCGAGACGGGTGACTCGCTGTCGGTCGACGACCCGACGGTCGATTCGAACGGCGACGAGAACGTCCTCGACGCCGACGGGAGTGTCGGCTTCGCGTTCGACTCCGGAGACCGGGTCCGCGTCGTCTGGACCGGATCCCGGTTCGGCGGGTCTGTCCGGACCGTGACGCTCGCGAACGCGACTATCGGGTGACTCGTGTGATCGACGGGTCGTCGCGTCGCGTCCGCTCAGGGTTAACGCTTTATCGTTGGAGATTTTTGTCGATCGCTTCCTGCCGCTCGGACTCTCACTGACTCCGCTTCTCCTCCATCGACCGCATCGACCGCCTCGACCGCCTCGGCCGCATCGACCGCCTCGGCCGCATCGACCGCCTCGGCCGCCTCGACCGCCTCGGCCGCCTCGACCGCCTCGGCCGCATCGACCGCCTCGGCCGCATCGACCGCATCGACCGCCTCGACCGCATCGACCGCCTCGGCCGCATCGACCGCCTCGGCCGCATCGACCGCCGGAGAATCGAAAGCCCCGACGCGTTCGACTCGGGGGCTTTGCTGCGGTCCTCACTCGCTGCGCTCGTTGCGGTCCTTGCGGCAGCCGCCGTCGTCGAACGCGTCGCCCCTTTCAGTCCCACCCGCACAGCACCGCAGGAGCCACACGCCTCCCCAGCCGATTCGCTCGCTCACTCGTCGGCTCGTTCGCTCGCTCATCCCTCGCGCGGCGCCGTCTCGCGACGAGACGCTCGACGGCGCGCGCCAACGATACGGTTCGACGTGGTCGATTTGCTCGGTTCGGGCGGCTTCGACTCAGATCCCCTGGCGCATCAGGTGACTCCGGAGGACGTCGTTTTCCTTGTTCCCCGCGACGGGGTTGACGAGCACGACGGTGTCGTCGCTGTCGAGTTGACCGCTCCCGGCGAGTTCCCAGGCTGCGGCGGCACCGACACCCCCTGTGGCGCTCATCTCGACGCCCTCGCCGGCGACGGTGACGGCTGCTTCGAGCGCGTCGTCGTCGGACACGCCGACCGCCCACCCGCCCGTCTCGCGGATGGCGTCGAGCGCGAGCGCGCCGCCCGCGGGGTCGGGCACTTCCAGGGACCCGACGAGCGTGTCGGGCTGGTCCCAGACCTCGGTGTCGTCCGCACCTTCGTCGTCCGCGGCGACGACCGGCGCACACGCTTCGGGCTGGGCGACGTGGAGCGCGGGCGTCTCGTCGACGAGTCCCGCCGCCTGCAGTTGCTCGCTCGCGAGGTGACTGCCGACGACGCCGAGGCCGTGGCCCGTCGGGTGGACGACCGCATCCGGGACCGTCCAGTCGAGTTGCTCGACGACCTCGAACAGGAGCGTCTTGGCACCCTCGTGGCGATACGGCGTGTCGAAGGGGGCGAGCGAAGCGGTCTCCGGGCCGTCGCTCTCGTCGGCCGCCGTGCGCGCTTCGACCATCGCGTCCTCGAAGGCCGCGACGGCGTCGGGGTAGCGCCCGCCGACGACGGACATCTCGCCGCCGTGGACGTTCGTCATGGCTTTCGCGACGAACGTCGAGCGCGTCGGGACGAACGCCTCCGAGTCGAGGCCGGCGCGAGCCGCGTAGGCGGCCGCCGACTGCCCGGCGTCGCCCGTCGTCGGGAGTGCGACTTCTTCTGCGCCGTGCGCACGAGCGGCCGCGACGGCCAGTGCCATGCCACGGTCGGCGGTCGTCCCCGTGGGGTTCGTCCCCTCGTCTTTGACGTAGACCGCTTCGACGCCCAGTTCGTCGGCCAGGTCGGGACAGGCGACGAGCGGTGTCGTCCCCTCGGTCATCGAGACCGCGGCGTCGAGTTCGAACGGGAGGAGGTCGGCGTAGCGGGCGAGCCCATCGAAGCGGCGGTCGGCGAGCGACGCACGGTCGGTCGCGACCGCGTCGGCGTCGTAGGTGGCGACGAGCGGGCCGCCGCAGTCGGGACACCGGCCGGCGACCGTCGCGGGGTCGTGGCGCGCGTCACACTCCGTGCAGGCGAGTCCGTCGAGCGCCGCTGTCGTCTCCATGCCGGTCCCTGGGCCAGCAGCGACTAATCCCTGTTCGTTTCCGCGCGACGGGACAGTCGAGCTGGCGACGCAGGATCGCGACCTGACACCCCGTGATGTCGCGAAGAGAAACCTAGTGATGTCGCGACGAGATACCCAGTGTTTAGTGAGCGCGCTCCAACGAGCGGGTATGAGCGAGACGGAGACGGACGTCGCGGTCGCGGGGGGCGGGCTGGCGGGGCTGGTCGCCGCTCGCCGCCTCGCCGACGCTGGGGTGGACGTGACGCTGTTCGAGCGACGGGACGAGGTCGGCGGGCGCGTGCGCTCCCGGACCGTCGACGGCTACACGCTCGACCGGGGCTTTCAGGTGCTCTTTACCGCCTATCCCGCCGTCCGCGAGGAACTCGACCTCGCCGCGCTCGACCTGCGGTCGTTCTCGCCGGGCGCGACCATCGCCCGCCCGGACCATCGCTCGACGCTCGCCGACCCCTTCAGGGACCCGGGCTCGGCGCTGGAATCGGCGTTCAACACCGACGTCTCTTTCGCCGACAAACTCCGCATACTCAGACTACGCCGCGCACTCGTCGGCGAGGACCCGGATACGCTGTTCGACGGGCCGGACGAGACTATCCGCGAGTACCTCGAACGGTGGGGGTTCTCGGAGCGTTTTCTCGACAACTTCGCCGGCCCCTTCTACGGCGGGATCACGCTCGACCGCTCGCTCTCGACCGATGCCGGCGTCTTTCGCTACACCTTCGCCATGCTTTCGCGGGGCAAGACCGCCGTCCCCGCCGCCGGGATGGGCGCCATCCCCGAACAACTCGCCGCTCGCGCCCGGGCAGCCGGGGCGACCATCGAGACAGGCGCCCGGGTCAGCGACGTCGAGAGCCAGGAGGACGAAGTCACGATAGCATTCGACGGCGAGACGGTCACCGCCGACGCAGCCATCGTCGCGACAGACCCAAAGATCGCCCGGGAACTGACCGGCGTCGACGACATCTCGACGGAGGCCCGGAGTTGTGTCACACAGTACTTCGCGATGGACGAGCGGACACTCGACACCGGGCGCAAACTGATCCTCAACGCCGCCAACGACCGACCGAACACCGTCGCGCCGCTGTCGGCGGTCGCGCCCGAGTACGCACCTGACGACCGGACGCTCCTCAGTGCGACCACGCTCGGTTCGCCCGAGGAGAGCGACGAGGAACTCGCGACGCGCACTCGCGACGCCCTCGCGACCTGGTACCCGGAGCACCGCTTCGACGCGGTCGAGCTCGTCGCGACCGACCGGATCGAGTTCGCACAGTTCGACCAGCCCCGGGGATTTCGTGACGACCTCCCCGCCGTCGACGCGCCCGAGGGCCCCGTCTTCCTCGCCGGCGACTACACCAGCTGGTCGTCGATCCAGGGCGCGATGGAGAGCGGGCAGGTGGCTGCCGAGGCCGTCCGAGAGCGGGTCTCATAGCTATAGCATCTTCTGGAACTGCGCCAGGGGCGGAAATTCGAGCGTCTCCCCAGCCTCGTCGTCGTACACGACGGGCCGGAACTCCCCGACCCGCGTCACGAGCGGGGAGAGTTCGGGTCGTGATGCGCCGAGTCTGCCGTTTACGGAGACACCCGCGACCATCCTGTTGAACGACGGCACGACGAGCACGTCCGAGCGGCGGTAGACGCCCCGCCCGTCCAGGAAACAGGGTCGTTTTTGCCCCTCGATGACGATCGCGGGGTGGTCGTGCCCGATCACGTAGCAGTCGGCCCGGCGGTCGGGCTCCTCGTGGCCGTGACAGACGACGACCATCTCGTCGCTCTCAGAGCCCGACAGCTCGTAGCTCTCGCGAACCTCGCCCCGATACACCGAGTCGAGCATCGCGTCGTGGTTGCCCTCGACCACGACGAGTTCCGCACCGGCCTCGCGTACCGCCCGGACGACCGCCGCGAGGGCGTCCTCGGCGACGTCGGGGACGTACTCGAAGGTGTGAAAGACGTCGCCGGCGAGGACGACCTCGTCCGGTTCGAAGTGGTCGAGCGAATCGCGGAGTCGGTCGACGGCGTCGTCTTCGGCGCCGAGCGGGAACTCGACGTTCGACGCCGCGCCCTTCCCGAAGTGCAGGTCGGCGAGGACGAGCGTCCCGTCGAGGTAGACGGCGCGGTCCCGGTAGACGGACTCCATCATCCACCGCTCGGCGGCGGGCGGGCAAATGCCTGACGGGCACTGTCCGACAACTGCCCGCCGACTGCTGCAACGTACTCCCGGGTGACGGACGTTCAAACGGCTCTTTTCGTGTTCGGCGGACCGTTATACCGGGGCACCGATCCCGGTCGTATGAACCGACGACGGTTCCTCGCAGCGTCCGCGCTCGGGGCCGTGGCGACGACTGCAGGCTGTTCGACGGCCGGCGGCCGGACCGACCTCGGTATCGACGAAGAACGACTCGATGACGAGGGAAGCGAGAAACACCTCTACTTCCGCGACGGCGAGAAACGCGTCGCCGTCGTCTCGCTCGACCAGATGGGCGCTCAGACGGAGCCGACTGACCCCTTTCGGTTCCGCCTGCACGTCCAGCACGGCAGCGGTGCGGGCGGACCCGAGCGCGAGAGCGTCGTCGAGCGGGTCCGGTTCGACCTCCGGACGCCGGTCGCCTCCGTCGATCCGCCAGCCGAGATCTACCTGCAGGCGCCCAGCGGCGGACTCTGGCCCGACTTCACGTTCGAAGAGGTCGAGGATTTCTGGACACGGATCGAAGCCGAGGGAACCCAGGAGGTCGGTAGCGGCACGATGACGCTGTCACTGTTCGTCGACCCGCTGAGTCTCCCGACCGACGAACTCGGCGTCAGAGCGACGGTCGACCTCGCCGAGCGCGGTTTCGGCGGTACGAACTACCGACTCGAAGCACAGACGCGGTTCGAACCGCTCGTCGACGAGCCCAGGTGACCCGCGGTCGGTACGTCGACCTGCCGTCGATACTCCCGTCCCGTCTCACTCTCCGGTCGCGTCCTCGTATTCGGCCCGCGTGACCGTGTATCGGTAGACGTCGACCGGCGTGCCGTCCTGGTCGGCGTGGTAGTTGCGCAACAGGCCTTCACGGCGACCGCCGTGGGCCTCGACGTAGCGCGAGACTGCCGTCATCGACTTCTCGTTACCCGGTTCGACAGTGACGACCACCGCTTCGAGGTCCAGTCGTTCGAACGCGACCTCGATCAGTGCTCCAGCGCGCTCGCCCGAGTAGCCACGACCCCAGAAGCGCTTGCGCAGCCACGTCCCGAGCGTCGCCGTCTGCGCGTCCCAGTCGACGCCGATACCCGTCACGCCCGCGAATTCGCCGGCACCGGGTTCGCCGTCTCTCGGTCGGATCACGTAGGTCGTCCCCTCACCCGCCTCGCGCTTTTCGGTGACAGCTTCGACGAACTCGCGTGTTTCCTTTGGTGTCTCGTGGGGGCTCCAGGTGAGATACTCCGTCACCTCGTCGACGTGTGGCGCGCCGACACGAACGTACTCGTACAGGTCCAGCGTGTCGAGGGTGTCGGTCGTCAGTGGTTCCAGCGCCAGTCGTTCGGTCTCGATGCGGTCCGGAAAGAGGTCGGTCACGACCGATCCGGCAGCGCCCATCGGAAAAGCCCTTGCTACCGGGTGTCAACAACTCTCACGGCGGTCGGGGACCGACACACGGCGGGGAGATTTATACCGCGGCGGTCCCGAACGGGGTGTATGGTGGACGTCCTCGCGAACAAGCGTGCGGCGATGCGCTTTCGCGTCCTCGTCGAGATCGCCGAGCGCCAGCCCGCGGTCAGCCAGGGTGAGATCGCCGAGGCCGTCGGCGTGACCAGCCAGGCCGTCAGCGAGTACATCCGCGACCTCGTCGAGGACGGCCTCGTCGAGAAGGAGGGGCGCTCTCGCTATCGCGTCACCACCGAAGGCGTCGACTGGACGCTCGGCGCTGCCACCGACGTCCGCCGGTTCGCCGACCACGTCACCGAGGACGTCCTCGGCAGCGTCCAGGAGGACGCCGCCATCGCCACCGCTCCCATCGAGGAGGGTCAGACAGTCGCGCTCTCGATGCGAGACGGACTCCAGCACGCCACGCCAGTGGCCGAGAACGAGGGCGAACGTGAGAGTGGGAACGAGAGCGAGGGTGGGAGCGAGAGCCGGAACGAAGGGTCGGCGACCGGCGTCGCGACGACCGACGCCGATGCAGGTGGGGTGGTCGGCGTCACCGGTTTCGAGGGCGTCATCGACCTGGAACCCGGCGAGGTTCACGTGCTCCAGGTCCCGTCGGTCCGGTCGGGACTCCCCGACGAGACCGACCTCGAAGACGTCCGCGAAGCGTGCGAGGCGGCGGACGTCGTCGCCGCCGCCGGCATCGAGGCGGTTGGGGCGCTCCGCGCGGTCGACATCGACTCCGTGGGCCACTTCGCCGCCGGTGAGGTCGCCGCAGACGCCGCGTCACGGGGGCTCGATGCGGTCGTCGTCGCCAGCGTCGACAACGTCGGCCGCGTCACCGACGCCCTCCGCGACGCCGGCGCCGCGTACGAAGTCTCTTGACCCTCCGGCCGCCACGTCTCTCCATGACAGACGACACGCGCGAAGAGAGTGACTCCAGTGACGATATCGACCCGACAGCAGTCCGGGCGTTCCTCGACGACGCCGACAGCGCGCTCGCGGAGTACGACCGCGGGTACACCGACGCTGACGCCACGATCCGGGTGCTCCGCCGGCATCTCGACAGCCTGCGTGACGCCGTCGAGGAGTAGCCCGGGATGACGAACGAAACCGACGCGACGGAACCGGTTGAACTCGGGACCGTGGACGTCACGCCGGCGGGCGGGCGGCCGAAGATCCTGCTCGGCGACCTGACCGGCGACGGGCGGATGGAACTGCTCCTCGTCCAGGGCGACGACATCGACGCCACGTACCACCCCCACCAGGTCACGTCGCTCACAGCCATCGACCTCGACGGCGAGGTCCGCTGGCAGGTCGGCGACGTCGACCCAGACGGCGGGAGCCACGGCGCAGACTTCCCCGCACAGATCTGGGACCTCGACGGCGACGGCGACAACGAGGTCGTCTGTGCCATGGACGACGAGTTTCGCGTGATCGACGGCCGAACAGGCGAGATATTGGAGCGCCACGACTTCCCCGCACCGGAGGCTCACGACTGCATCGTCCCGGCGAGGCTCTCGGGCGGTCCGAGCGGTGAAACAGCGACTGGGGCGGGAGAGCGCCCGGAACTGATCGTGAAAGACCGCTACAGTCAGGTCTGGGCGCTCGACGGGGACTTCGAGGTCCTGTGGACTCACGAGGGCAACACCGGTCACTACCCGTGGCCTCACGACGTCGACGGCGACGGCCGCGAGGAGGTGATGGCCGGCTACGACTTCCTCGGGCCCGACGGCGACGTCCGGTGGTCCTGTAACGACCTGGACGAGCACGCCGACTGCATCTGGATGGCCGACGTCGACGGCGACGACGAGCCCGAGATCGTTATCGGCGAGGGAGGCGTGTACGCTTTCGACCCTGGCGGGACCGAACTGTGGCGCAACACGGACCCGCGCGAGGTCCAGCACGTCGCGCCCGGGAACTTTTTGCCCGACGAGCCCGGCCTCCAGGTCGCGGGACTGGACCGCATCGTCCGCGGGGGCCGAGAGACGACCGGTCGGGACGGGATCTTCGTCGTGGACAGGGACGGCGAGTTCGTCGCCAAGGAGGACCGCGACCCGGGCGGGTGGCTAACGATCGTCGAACCGATGACGGACTGGGACGACGCCGAGCGGGATTATATCCTCGCGTGGCGCCGCGGCGGTGGGACGAACCCGACGCTGTACGACGGCTGCCTCGACCCGGTCGTGTCCTTCCCCGTCGATGGGCACGTGGTCCACGGTGACCTCCTCGGACGAGGCCGTGAACAGGTGCTCGTCATGGACGACGGGACGGTCCACGTCTTCGGTTCCGAGGAGACGAGCCTCGACCCGCCTGCGGACGGCGCCCCGCTCGCACAGCCCAAGAACCTCGCCACCTCGACGCTGTATCCCGGCGGCGAACGCCCGATCGGGGACTGACCGGTCACTATCCGGTCACTATTCGGTCACAGGTCGGCGCGGCGGGGCCGAGCGGGGGAAAACGCATAGGGCCTCCCGTCGTAGGAGAGGACATGACAGACGTCGTGATAGTCGAAGGCGCGCGGACCGCACACGGATCGATGCTGGGCGCGCTCTCGGAGGTGCGCGCACCGGCACTCGGCGGGGCTGCTGTCGAGGAACTCGTCGACCGCTCGGGGGCCGAAGACGACGCCGTCGACTGGGTCGGCCTCGGCAACGCCGTCCAGGCCGGCGTCGGCCAGGTACCCGCGCGCCAGGCGGTCACCGAGGCTGGCCTGCCCGACGACACGCCGGCGACGACCGTCAACGAGGCGTCGGGGTCGGGACTGCGCGCGGTCGCCCTCGCCGTCGACCGCATCGCCGCCGGCCGGGCCGACATCGCCGTCGCTGGCGGGATGGAGTCGATGTCCAGCGCACCGTATCTCGTCCGCGAGCACCGGACGGGACGGCCCCACGGAAACAGCGAACTCACGGACGCGATGGTCTACGACGCGCTCTGGGACGTCGGCTACGACGCCCACATGGGCGAACTCACGGAGCGCCTGGTCGAGGAACACGGGATCTCCCGGGAGGCCCAGGACGAGTACGCGCTACGCTCGAACCGCAACGCCACCGAGTCGATCGAGGAGGGCGTCTTCGACGAGGAGATCGTCCCCGTCGAGGTCGGGTCCCACCTCGTCACCGAGGACGAGGGGCCCCGGGACACGTCGCTGGATCAGCTCGGGCGACTCACCCCCGCCTTCCGCGAGGACGGTACGATCACACCGGGCAACGCCTCGAAACTGGCAGACGGTGCGGGTGCGGTAATGCTCGCCGACGCCGAGGTGGCGGCCGAGCGCGGACTCGGTCCGATGGTCCACGTCGAGGACTACGCCGTCGTCTACCGCGACCTCGCGGAGTTCTCCCAGGCCGTCGCCGACGCGATCGAGGAACTGCTCGGGCGCAACGACCTCGCGGTCGGCGACGTCGACCACTACGAGATCAACGAGGCCTTCGCCGCCCAGTCGGTCTACGTTCGCGACCGCCTCGACATCCCGGAGGAGACGCTGAACCCGCTGGGCGGCGCGGTGGCGCTGGGGCACCCGATCGGTGCCAGCGGGGGCATCCTCGCGACGACGATCGCCCACGAGATGGTCCGGGAGGACCACGACCGTGGTGTGGTAGGGATGAGCGTCGGCGGTGGCGGCGCGATCATGATGCTGCTGAGTCGGTGAGAGAGAAGCCGCCAGCGCCGTCGCTCACTCGCGCTGGCGTCGAGTGCGGTGCTGTCCAGGAAACGGGTCGCCCCAGTCTCTTTGCTGTTCCCGTCCGAAACACGTCCATGGCACGAACGGCAGTTATCGCCGGCGTCGGCCCTGGCCTCGGAGAATCGCTCGCACGCAAGTTCGCTCGCGAGGGGTGCCAGGTGGCCCTGCTCGCCCGGTCCGAAGCGTATCTCGACGACCTGGCCGACGACCTCCCCGACCCGGGTGTCGGACTCGCCGTCCCGACCGACATCTCGGACCCGGACGCGGTCGAGGACGCCTTCGATGCGGTCCGGGACCAGTTCGGCCCCGTCGACGTCCTCGTCAACCACGCCAGCGCGGGGTCGTGGAAGGGCCTGATGGACGCCTCGCTGGCGGAGTTCGAGCGGGGCTGGGCGGTCAACTGTCGCGGCGCCTTCCTGTGCTCGCAGGAAGCGGTCGGCGATATGCTCGACGGCGACGGCGGCACCGTGATCTTCACCGGTGCGACCTCCGCTGTCCGGGGGCGGGGCGGCGCGATCGGTTTCTCCGCCGCGAAGTTCGCCGCTCGCGGGATGGCCGAGGACATGGCCCGCGAACTCGGCCCCGAGGGGATCCACGTCGCCCACGTGGTCATCGACGGGCAGATACTGACGCCAGGTGCCCGCGAAGCGAACCCCGGCCGCGACGAGGAGACGTATCTCGACCCCGACGCCATCGCCGAGAGCTACTGGCACCTCGTCGAACAGGACCGCTCGGCCTGGACACTCGAACTCGACCTGCGCCCCCACGTCGAGGCGTTCTGACCACCGTTCCTCCGTATTTTCGGCTCTCCTCCCGATATACGACGCCGCTGTCGCGAGTCCCGAAGGCATAAGTAGGTGTGTAAAGTACGCTTTACTGTAAAGCGAGCTTTCCGTAACGGACGCTTTACATCACGTGACGATGACACAGCCAGTCCAGGCCGGTCGACGGTACAGACGAGTCGTATTCAGCGTCGTAGCGGTCGGACTGGTGGGTCTGGTCGTCGGGGCACAGGTCGGCCAGTACTTCGCCGGACTCCTCGTCTACGCCGTCGCAGCGGTGTCGGCGTTCGCGGTGTACGCGTACGTGACGGTCCGCGACGACCTCGCGGTCCAGGACGAGTGGGAAGCCACGCTGGAACGGCGGGCGAGTCACCTGACGATGCAGCTGTTCGGCTACGGCGGCGTGTTCGCGATCGTGGCGCTGTACGTGCTCGACGCCGCCGGCCGCCCCTCGGTTGGACCGACCGTCGAGACACTCTCGTCCGCGTTCGCCGTCGTCTGGTTGACGTGGGCCGCGGTCTACCTCTGGCTCAGGTACCGCCCATGAGAAACGAACTCCGCGAACGCCGCGAGGCGGCGGGGCTGAGCCAGGCCGACCTCGGCGAGGCGGTCGACGTGACCCGCCAGACGATCAACGCCATCGAGCGCGACCGCTACGACCCGTCGCTCGAACTCGCGTTCAAACTGGCTGCCTTCTTCGACTGCGAGGTCGAAGCGCTGTTCGACCCCGACATCGACGTCACACCGCTGGAAGAGGATACGAACACATGATACCCGACACCACTGATCTCGACCTCCGTGACGTACAGTCCAGTCTCAACCACGCGACCGCCGAGGTCGCGCTCCTCGCTGCCCTGCTCGTGACGTCCGGGTCGTTCGTCGCGATGTCGCTGGGCGACCCCGAGCTGATGGCGTTCGTCGCCGTCGCCGGCGTCGTCGTCCTCGCGGTCGGACTGCTTGCCCTCTCGGCGAACCGCCCGCGTCTCTCCCGCCTGTCGCCGCGAAGCGCGTAGGCCCGTCGGCGAACTGGCCCTGCAGGCTCTCACTCCGCACCGGAGTCGCCGTCGTTTTGCCCCGCGACGCCCAACCACGGGGCGATGGAGTTCACCCGTCTTCTCGACCGGACACCGCCGACGCTCGCGGTTGCCCGTATCGGACTCGGGGCGATGGTCTTTCTCGCGGGTGTCCACAAACTCCTCGCACCTGGCGCGTGGGCGCTGTACGTCGTCGACTGGCTGGCGCCGTGGCTCGTCGTCTCACCTGTCACCTTCATGCTCATAAACGGCGTGCTGGAGGTGGGTTTCGGCGCGGCCATCGTCGCCGACCGCTGGACCTCGTTTGCGGCCGGCGTCGCCGCCGTCTCGCTCTCTGCCACCGTCGTCTATCTCGCCCTCGTCGCCGTCCTCGAAGACGGCCTGTTCGTCGACGTGCTCGTCCGCGACGTCGGCCTCGCCGCGCTCGCGTGGGCGGTCACACTCGACGCCCTCCGATAGGGGTCGCCCCCGGTCGAGAATCACATCACCGACTCGCCGACAGTCGCTGGTTCCGGTCAGCCGCCGTCTCCCGACCAAGTGTCCGCAAACGACGAGAGGCGGGCGTCGCGCTCCCCGCGGAGATACCGACGGATTTGCTGTTCGTCCCAGCCCAGCGGCGCGAGGACGCTCTCGCAGGCCCGGACCAGCCGGTCGTCGTAAAACCCCGCGTCGTATTCGTGACCGTCCTCGAACGCTAGCCGCACGCGCTCCGGTCCCGACAGGTCGTCGTCGACCACGACGTATTCGACCGACTGGCCGGGGTGGCGCTCCAGTCCGAGTGCGTTCGCCCGTTCGAGCGCCGCCTTCCCGCGGGTGGCCTGCGTGTACTCCTCGGCCCGCTTCGAGACGCGCTGGCAGAGAGCGAGGTCGCTGGACGGGACCGCGCCGCGGCGCAACCGGCGGCGGTGGACGCCCAATCGTTCACAGACCGTCTCCGGGTCGCGCTCGCGGTCGAATACCCGGACCAGGTCCCGCTGGGCGTCGGCGACGAAATCGCACGTGCTACGCTGGCGAGTCTCGATGCCGCGAAACTTGTAGGGGTGGTCGTCAGTCACCTCGACGGAGTCCCCGTCCCATCGCCCGAAATACCGCATCAGCGCCGCGCCGCTGGCACGTTTCCGGGGGCAGAACGCCACCCAGTCCATGCGCCCCTCGTGTTCGAGTCGGATCCCCACGTCGTCGGTCACCTCTCGGGCGACCGTGCGGACGGACCGCTGGTCGCGCTCGGGGTCGGCCGCCACCCAGAGGCTGTCGACGATGCCGTGGACGACCCGCCAGCCCGCTCGCTCGAAGGCCTCCTTGGCGCGGAGCATGACCTCGCGGGCGTAGGCGTTGATCGCCTCGTGGACCTCGATGCGGCCGAACTTGGCGTGGCGATACCCCTGATAGCCGAAACACGAGACGAGTACCCACTTCACCGCCTCGGCCTTCGCGTCGAGGCGGTCGCGCTCGGCCCGGTCCAGGTCGCCGGCGTCGAGACGGCGCTTCCACTCGGCCCGGTCGTCGAGGAGCGGGCCGAGGACGGCCCCGAGGAAGGCGTCACGGTCGCAGATGCTGTATCCGAGTTCGGGGACGTCGTCGGTGTCGTGACAGTCACAGCGGACGGTGTCGGGCGAGACGTCGTATTCGCGGATGACGTTGGGGTACAGCGACGCGAAGTCGAGTTCGTGCACGTCCTCGTAGACGCCGGAAGAACGAGTTCTTCCGAGCCCTCCCTCGCTATCGCTCGCGAGGACGCCGGAGTCGGGCTGGAACGTGAACCCGCCCCGGTCGGCGGCGTGGAGTGTGTCGACGGATTTCCAGCCCTCGGTCTGGCGCTTCTGCCAGGGAGCAGGGACGCCGCGTTCGCGCGCCGCCCGCACCTCGATAGCCGTCAGCACGCCGCCGATGCTGTCCCGGGCGAGTTCCTGGAGCGGTTTGCCCGCGCGCTCGACGAAGTAGTCGATACCGGCCATCCCCGACTCGCCCAGCAGGAAACTGCTCGACCGGTCGACGATGGCTCGTCCGGGCACGTCGTACCGGGCTGGCGAGTGACCCACGCGACCGTAGCTCTCGTACGTGCTCGCGCCGGCGAGTGTCCGGTAGGTCGGTCGGTCCTCGTAGACGGGCGTGTCCCGGCCGAGGTCGACGCCCGCGTCGGCGAGTAGCGGGACGATCGCCCCCGAGGAGAGGACGAGCACGTCCGGATCGCTCTCGGCGAGTGCGCGCTCGACCGCCCGGCGGACCTGTCGCCCGGTGTCGCCCACCGGGTCGCCGTCGACCCGGAGGCCGGTGAGGTCGTCGTCCGCAAGGGCCGGGTCCGGCAGCGACAGGGAGAGCCGCCGGAGTGGGCGACCGGTCTCGGGCGGCCCGGAGACAGGCGTCGGGTCACGCCCGGTGTCGAGGCAGTAGCGAAACCCCGGGTCGAGGTCGACGTCGTACAGCGTGAGCGTCCCAGGTGCGTGGACGTCGTGTTCGCGCATCCGGACCTCGCGGGCGAACTGTCGAACCTCACCTGTGCGTTCGAGTTCCACCCGGAGCATCGGTGAGGGCCCGTCAGCGTGTAGCGAGCGCCGGCGTTCGACCAGCTGGACCGCCTCGACTTTCGGATCGGGCGCGAGCGCGTCGGCCAGCCAGTCGAGGTACCTGGTCCGGTCGTCCCGGGCGGCGACGTAGACCGCCGGCTGGTAGTCCGGGTCGGCCGTCGCCGTCGCCCCGGACTGTGACTCACTCGCGGTGGCGGGTTCGACCTGCCACCGGACCGGCGTGCCGTCGTCGCGGAATTCGATTTTGAACGGCATCCTCACCGCCGCTGGTCGCGTTTCTCGCGCTCTAGGGCCTGGCGCAACTCCCGGAGCTCCCGTTCCTGGGCGAGCAGCGTCGCGAACACGAACGCCCGCCAGACGTCGGGCGGGTTCTGCTGGCCGGCGGCGTCGGCGTGGCCGCGTGCTCGCTCGAACAGCCGGTCGAAATCCGCCCGGTGGCGCCGCCGGAGCGCCCGCCGGAACGGTCGCCAGTCGCGTTCGAGCGCGTCGAGTCGGTCCCGCAGGGTGGGATTCGTCCGGCCCATCAGCCGAGCACCTCCCCGAGTGTCGGCGCCGCGTCGAGAGCGTCGGTGCCGCGGGCGGTGTCGGCGACGGGGTCGTTCGCGTGGCCGGGTGCGACGCCGAGCAGATCGACCCAGTAGGGGATCGTCGTCTGGACCCCCCACCGGTCGACATAGACGTCGGTCCGGAAGCCAGCTCCTTCGAAGCGCAGGCCCGCGTTCGTCGCCCTCGCGTCGAGCGTGTGGTCGGCCGCCGCGCGGACGTCGTCGACGTAGGTGTCGACACTCGTGGTCACGAGCACGGGCACGTGGACGGCCGTCGCCACCGCGTCCAGCAGTTCCAGCGTCGCCGCACAGAGCTGGTCGGCCTCGTAGTCGGGCACGTCGTCGTCGGCGTACAGCGCGGCGACGGCGGGCACGACGACCAGCGAGGTGTTCGGTCTGACTCGCGCCGGGAGTTCCCGGACGAGTTCGTGGTGTTGATACCCCGTAAAGGCCCGCGCGACGCGGAGCGACCGGCAGGCCCGCCGGGAGAGCGCGTCGGAGAGCGTGACTGGCGCCGCGCGGTTGCACGCGTCGACCCAGTAGGCCGGCCCAGACTGTTCTTCGAGGTGGCGAGCGACCACCCGGTACAGCGCACTCGGCGTGTCGGTATCGAGGTAGGTGACTCCGGAGTCGAGCGTCGGTAACTGGTTCACGGACTGTGTTTCAGGTACGTACCAGTTATGTGTCGGCCGGACCCCCGGAGCGGAAGTGAAACTGGCACTTGAATGTTCGCCACGCGGTGGAAGTGGACCGGAAGCGAGTGAGCCGCGTTTCATTAGCGTTTTGACGACCGAATATGTCACTCACACACGATGGCAGCGCCGAACGGCACGCGACAGTCGCCCTCCCAGCCCTCTCACGCGACTATCGCACTGGTCTCCGCGGACAGCACAGTCTCTCCACCCACGACGCGCCCCGACGTGTCGGTCACTTCGGATGCACGGACCCGCTCTTTCGACCACTTCGAGAGGTGATCGACGGTGAGTGACCCACAGCAACCGACCGGATCCGAAAGCGGGTTGCTCTCTGGTGGTGGCCGGGAGAGCGACGTCGGAGCGGGCGGCGACTCGACGACGGCCGACCGCTCCGGGGAGATCATCAGCGGGGCGGATGTCGTCAAGGAGTACGACACCGGTGGACAGACTGTCCGTGCGCTGAAAGGGATCGACTTCGAGGTCTCGCCCGCCGACTTCGTGGCGGTCGTCGGGCCGTCGGGGAGCGGGAAGTCCACGCTACTGAACCTGCTCGGACTGCTCGACGTGCCGACGACGGGTACGATCCGGTTGCACGGCGACGACGTCTCGGCGTTCAGCGGGGGCGAGCGGACCGTCGCGCGCAAGGAGACGATCGGCTTCGTCTTCCAGAGTTTCTACCTCGTGCCGACGGCGACGGCCCTGGAGAACGTCGAGATGCCCCGTATGCTCGAACGCACGCCCAGGAAGACCCGCGAGCGCGCCACCGAACTCCTGGAGCGCGTGGGACTCGGCGACCGACTGGATCACAAGCCCGACCAGCTCTCGGGCGGGCAGAAACAGCGTGTCGCCATCGCCCGCTCGCTCATCAACGACCCCGAACTCGTGCTGGCGGACGAACCCACGGGGAACCTCGACCGCGACACGGGCGACCGGATCCTCGACCTGTTCGACGAGTTGCGCGCCGAGGAGGACGTCGCCGTCGTCACGGTCACACACGACGAGTACGTCGCCGAGGCGGCCGACCGCGTCGTCAACCTCATCGACGGCGAGGTCCGCGATAGCGATGGGATGGCCGGAAACAGTGGGGGTGACGAGGAGTGAGAGACGCCAGCCGTTCCGCGGCGAGCGGAGGGGGTGGCCACCGGTGAACCTGCTGTATCGACTCGCCGCGCGAGTTCCCACGGTCCTGCTGGCGCGGCGCAACGTCTCCCGGGCGCGGGCGCGGTCGGCGCTGGCGGTGGCGGCGGTCGTCATCGGCGTCGTTGCCATCGGTACCATCGGCGCCGGCGGCGAGGCGTTCAGGCAAAACCAGCTGTCGGCCTACGAGCAACTCGGTGGCGTGGCGACGGTCGAACCCGTCTGGAACCCCGAGGACGAGTCGCTGGCCGACGGCACGTTCTCCGAGCGGCAGGTCGACCGGATGCGCCAGGTCACGACGGGGACGACGGTCGTTCCGGTGGTCGACCAGGGCGGGAGTTTCGTCCGGGACCCCGAGGGCAACCCGCTGCTCACCGCGCAGGTCAAGGGGGTCGAGAACCCGGGGATGCTCTACGATGTCGAGTCCGGTGAGATCCCCGTCGACTGGCGTCGGAGCGTCGTCGTCGGTGCCCGCGTCGCCGAGAACGGCGACATCGAGGTGGGCGACCGGATCGAGGTGGCCACCAGCGGGGGCGTCAGCGGCGACTTCGAGGTGGTCGCGATACTGAAGTCACGTGGGTTCGCCAGTCCGCTCAACGCCGACCGCACGGTGTTCGTCCCCCTGTCGTCGTTCGATACCGACGAGTACGGCCAGGTGATACTGCAGGTCGACCCGCAGGTCAGTTCCGTCGAGAGCGAGACCCGCAAGGTCGAACAGCGATTCAACAGCCGCGCGCCCAACGTCGACGGCGAGACGGTCCAGAGCCAGCGCGAGAACTTCGAGGAGGCCATGGGGACGATCAGTCAGTTCCTGCTGGCGATCAGTGCCATCTCGCTGCTCGTCGCCGCCGTGACCATCGCCAACACGATGCTCATGTCCGCCATCGAACGCGAGGGCGAGATCGGCGTCCTCCGCGCGGTCGGGTACCCCAGACGCGCCGTCGTCAGCATGCTCGTCGCCGAGTCGACGATGCTGGGCGTCCTCGGCGCGGCGGTGGGCGTCGCGCTCGCGGTCGCCATCGGTGCCGCCCTCAACTACCAGCTCGTCGGTGACCCGCTGGCCTTTACCGCGGCCGGGTTCCGGGCGATCGCACTGGGTGCCGCCTTCGGCATTCTCGCCGCGCTGGTCGCCGGGATCTATCCCGCCTGGAAAGCCGCACGGAAACAGCCCGTGGAGGCACTGGACTGATGGGCTGGTTCTACCGCATCGCGGGGCGGTTCCCGCGGCTGGTCATCGCCAAGCGCAACCTCTCGCGGGCGAAAGCGCGGTCGGCACTCGCCGCGGCAGCGATACTCATCGGCGTCGTCGCCATCGGCACCATCGGCGCCGGCGGCGCGGCGTTCAAACAGAGCCAGTTGAACCTGATCCAGGACCAGGGCGCCAACAGCGTCTACATCGCCCCCGGCCCGGACCACGACGCGGGGTACTTCGACCGCGAGGACGTCCAGGGGATAGAAGAGACGGTCGGCGAGGCTGGCATCGTCGCCACCAACCAGGTCGGCATGGACCTGGAGACCCGGAAGCGGGGCCGCCAGCCGATATCGGTTACCTACACCGACGACCCGCGAGTCGTCTACGACGTCGCTCGCGGCGAGATCCCCCGCACCTGGCGCCAGCAGGCCGTCGTCTCGGCGGATTTCGCCCGCGAACGCGACCTCGGCGTCGACGACCGCTTTACAGTCTTCGAGGAGACGGAGACCGGCGAGACGAAGCGTATCTACCGCGTGACGGCCGTCCTCGAGGAGACGCAGGTGTTCGGCGTCAGTGAGGTGTTCCTCCCCATGTCCGAACTCGGCGAGCGCCAGTACACGCAGGTCGAGGTGCGGACGCGGTCAGTCGACCGCGCCGAGGCGACCGCAGAGCGACTCCGGACCGAGTACAACGACCGCAAGAACCGTCTGTTCGTCTTCGAACTCACGTCGCTCGTCCGCTTTTTCAAGTCGATCGTCAACGGGATCAACATCTTCCTCGCCGGGCTCGCCGCGATATCGCTGCTCGTCGCGGGCGTCTCCATCGCGAACACGATGCTGATGGCCGTCATCAAGCGCCGCGAGGAGATCGGCGTCCGCCGGGCGGTCGGCTACTCCCGACTGGACGTCGTCCGGATCCTGCTGGTCGAGGCCGGGATGCTCGGCGCCATCGGCGCGGTCGTCGGCGTCACCATCTCCCTGATCGCGACGATGCTCGCGAACGCTACCTTCCTCGGCGACCCCTTCGCCTTCACCGGCGAGTCCGTCCAGTACCTCCTCGGGGCCGTCGCCTTCGGGATCGTGACGAGTCTGCTCGCGGGCGCCTACCCGGCCTGGCGCGCCGCCAACGAGCGACCCGTCGACGCGCTCCGGGACTGACCTCCGGTGTCGGGTCCCGGGGCAGGGCCCGTCCTGCCCGCTACGAAGGGGTTCAGCAGATGGAGTAGTACAGGTAGACGGTGCCGTCGGACTGGATCTCCCCGTACGCTTCACCGTAGCACTGACTGGTCTCGATGTCGACGCGTTCGGTCGTCCCGCGGGCGGTCAGGACGACCGTGAACCGCTCTATGCCGTCGGGGTCGGCGGCGCTGGTGTTGTAGACGGTCCGTTCGGACCCGGGCGCGAGTTCGTATGTCCCGTCGTGGACCGTCTCGTTCGTCGCCTCGCGGATCACGCGAACGTGCATCGTGACGTTTTCGTTCCACTGGTTAGCCAGCAGGACGTGTTTGTCTGGATCGGGCTGGTTCGCCGCCTGCTCGTGGCCGTCCGGCGTCGACGCGGTGGGCGAGGGCGGGGCCGGCGACGAACCGGGACCTTCGGTCGGCGTCGCGGTGGGCGTGTCGGTCGCCGTCTGCGTCGGCGTCGGTGACGGGGACTGTCCCCCGGCACCAGCCGAGAGACAGCCGCCGAGGACCAAAACCGCAGCGAGGGCGAGGACCGGGAACGACTGGCGAATTCTCATACGCGCCACGAGGAGACCCGACAGAAAAGGCGCTCCGGAGAATAAAAGCGGTCTTTGATCGACTGTGGTGCCGGTCGGGACGCCCCGCTCAGTTCTCGTGGATGAGCGAGAGGATCCGTTCCTGATGCTCGGCAAACGCGGTGTCGGTTCGCTCGCGCGGTCGCGTCAGGTCGACGTCGACGACTTCGCGAACCGTCCCCGGGCTGCCGGAGAGGACGACGACCTGGTCGGCCAGCGTCACTGCCTCCTCGACGTCGTGGGTGACGAACAGAGATATCGCCGCCGCGATACGCCGTGTTGCTCGCTCATTCCAATCGCTCTCAGCGCTCTACGGGCTTTCAGAACACGGTTCCCGTAAAACGTACCGCTACGCTGGTTCAGCGGCCGAATGCTGTCTCCCGCCCTTACCCACCGGCTGCCCGACCTTGGCCGGGATCACCCACAGAACCGCGTCACAGTTACCGGCCATTGTTACGGGTTCCCGCAGGAGAGTCGAGTGACGCGCCCGCCGAGCGGATCGAGGTGAGCAGTCGGCGGTGTCGCGGAAACCCTCAACAGTTATCGGGGAGCACGCCCCGGTGTCGGGTATGACCGACTTCTCGCGACGCGTCGAGGAAGTGTCGATCTCGGGTATCCGTGAGGTCTTCGAGGCCGCGGGCGAAGACGCCATCAATCTCGGGCTCGGCCAGCCGGACTTTCCGACCCCGAAACACGCCCGCGAGGGTGCCATCGAGGCCATCCGCAACGGGGAGGCCGACGGCTACACCACGAACAAGGGCAACCTGTCGCTGCGCGAGGCCATCGCGGACCGGTACGAGGCCGACCGGGGCATCGACGTCGATCCGAACGACGTCATCGCGACTGCGGGCGGGAGCGAGGCGCTCCACATCGCCCTGGAGGCACACGTCGACCCCGGCGAGGAAGTTCTCTTCCCCGACCCGGGATTCGTCTCCTACGACCCGCTGACGCGCATCGCCGGTGGCGAACCCACGCCCGTCCCGCTCCGTGACGACCTCACGATGGACCCCGCGGCGGTCGAGGACGCCATCACCGACGACACCGCCGTCTTCGTCGTCAACAGCCCCGCCAACCCGACGGGTGCGGTCCAGTCACCCGAGGACATGCGGGAGTTCGCCCGCATCGCCGACGAACACGACGTGCTCTGTCTCTCCGACGAGGTGTACGAACACATCGTCTTCGAGGGCGAACACCGCTCGCCCCTGGAGTTCGCCGAGAGCGACAACGTCGTCGTCGTGGGCGCCTGCTCGAAGACCTACTCGATGACCGGCTGGCGCCTGGGCTGGGTGACCGGGTCGAACCGCCGGATCGAGCGGATGTTGCGGGTCCACCAGTACGGTCAGGCCTGTGCGACCGCCGCAGCCCAGCACGCCGCCGAGGCCGCCCTGACTGGTCCCCAGGACGTCGTCGACGAGATGGTCGCCGCGTTCGAGGACCGTCGCGACGTCCTGCTCGAGGGCCTCGACGACATCGGCCTCGAGTGCCCGACGCCGAAGGGCGCCTTCTACGCGATGCCCGAAGTCCCCGCGGGGTTCGTCGACGAGGTCATCGACCGCGGTGTCGTGGTCGTCCCCGGCGACGCCTTCGGCGAGCGCGGTGCGGGGTACGCGCGCATCTCCTACGCTGTCGATATCGAGACGCTCGAAGAAGCCCTCTCGGTCATGGACGACGCCTATCGGACCGTGCAGTAGCGACCAGCGACGGTGTTTTTCACGGGACAGCAACACTGAACAGCCCCGAAGACCTCGCTGAATGTCCGCGTCTGTGTGTATGTGGTATGGGTGTGAATGACTAGCAGAGCGGTTATGTGGTCGTCGGCCGTTGTCGTTGGTATGGTCACGCCGCTCGAAGACATCCGCTTTCTGGCGGACTCGGAGAACCGGTTCACCGCGCTCGAAGCCCTCGCGGCGAGTCCACAGACGAGAGCGGAGTTGGGGAACGCGACGGAGGCCTCGAAAGCCACGATCAGCCGCTTGCTCGGTGATTTCGAGGATCGCGGCTGGGTCACGAGGGACGGCAACCGATACGCGTTGACCCCGCTCGGGGAGTACGTCGCGAGCGCGTTCACCGACCTCTACGACCACATGACGACCGCCGGCGACCTGCGCGAACTGCTCCCGTGGTTCCCGCTGGGGGAACTGGACGTCGAGTTCGACTTCGAGGTGCTGACCGGAGCCGAAATCACCGCCGCGACCCCGGAGAATCCGATGGCACCCGTGGCTCGCGTACTCGACATCGAACGTGAGTCGAGGCGGACGAGGACAGTGGCGGACAGACTTCCCCAACCCTGTATCAAAGCGAGATACGAGGCAGTGGTCGGCGGGACGCAGACGTGTGAACTGGTGACCACACCGGCGGTGGTCGAGTCAGTGATGACCTCTTCCTACGCCGAGCAGTTCGTGGACATCGTCACCGCCGACCGCGCCACGGTCTTCGTCTACGACGGTGACGTCGGACCGGGAGGGATCTACGACGGGACGGCGTACCTGATCGTCGCCGACGAACGGGACGTCAACGTCGGTGTGATCGAATCGGACGAGCCGGACCTCGTCGAGCGGCTCGCGGCGACGTTCGACGAGTACCGGGAAGCGTCGACCCGGCTCACCGCGTCGGAACTGGAAGACCGCCACGGGTCTGCCTGGGCCGAGACGTAGCAGAGACGGCTCCGAGCCGGCGGACCTGTAACGGGAGTTGCCGAGGACGAACGGACGTCACCCCCGGATAGCCGGCCGTGCGCGTAACTGACGCCCAGGAGGTGTCGGCGTTGCACGAGGTGAAACGGTTGCAGTAAATGCCTATACCGGCCTGGCGACCCGACTTTCGCGACGGGTACGACATCCGAGTACCCGAGGATGCGAACTCGACCACCCATGACACTCGACGAAGCACGACTGAACGAACAGGTACAGACGGCCCTCACCGACTTCGGAGCGACGGCACACGCACCGCTGGTCGTCCTCGGCGACGAACTCGGCCTGTACGAGGCGCTCGCCGACGCGGGACCGCTCACGTCGGAGGGACTGGCTGCGGAGACCGACACGGCCGAGCGGTACGTCCGGGAGTGGCTGCGCTCGCAGGCCGCGGGCGGGTACGTCACCTACGACCCGGAGACCGACCGCTACAGCCTCACCCCCGAACAGGCTGCGGTGCTGGCCGACGAGACGAGTCCGGCGTTCATGGTCGGTAACTTCAGGGTCGCCCTGTCCGCGGCGGCGATCGAACCACAGCTCGTCGACGCGTTTCGCACGGGTGAGGGGGTGGGCTGGCACGAACACGACGCCGGTCTGTTCCACGGCGTCGAGCACGCCTGGGAGCCCCAGTACGCGGCGCATCTCGTCGACGAGTGGATCCCCGCACTCGACGGCGTGGACGCGACGCTCGAAGCCGGCGGGCGCGTCGCCGACGTGGGGTGTGGCCACGGCGCGTCGACCGTCCTGCTGGCCGAGGCCTACCCCGAGTCGACGTTCGTCGGCATCGACTACCACGAACCGTCGATCGCAACGGCCCGGGAACGAGCCGAGGCGGCCGGCGTCGCCGATCGTGTGACCTTCGAGGTGGCCGGCGCCAAGTCCTACGACGGCGGTGAGTACGACTTCGTGACGACGTTCGACGCCTTCCACGACCTGGGTGACCCCGTCGGCGCGGCGGCGCACGTCCGGGACACGCTCACCGACGACGGAACGTGGATGATCGTCGAACTGTTCGCCGACGACCGCGTGAAAGACAACCTCGATCCGATGGGCCGGGCGGCCTACTCGATCTCGACGCTGGTCTGTACGCCGTGTGCACTCGACCAGGAAGCCGAGCGCGTCCTGGGCGCACAGGCCGGTGAGTCGGGTATCCGGGAGGCCGTCACCGACGGCGGGTTCACCCGGTTCCGCCGGGCGGCCGAAACGCCCCTGAACCTCGTGTTCGAGGCGAAACCGTAGCGATCGACCCGGGATCGCCCACTGCGTTACCGGGATCGATCACTGCGCTACTCCGTCGGACGCCCGCTCGTCGGCGCGCGACTCCGGCAGCGGCGACCCCAGCACGACGAGCGGGACGACCGTCGCGACGAGCAGTATCGCGAGCGCCGGGAAAGCAACGACCGGGCCGCGCGCGCCGGCGACGAGCCCCGCGAGCACGACGAAGGGCGTCCGCGCGAGTCCGACGACCATCGAGACCGCTGAGAGCACGGTGGCCCGGCCGGCGTCGCCCGTGCGGTCGTTGACGTGTTGCTGGACCATCGGCCGCAGGAGGTGCTGGACGCTCTGTGAGACGTAGAAGGTCGCGACGGCCGCCAGCGGAACTGCGAGCGGGGCGAGGAACGCAGCCGCGACGACGAACGCGACGAGGACGAGTGTGCGTCGGAGGCCGAGGCGGGACTCGATAGCACCCGCATAGTAGCTGATACCCGCGGCCACGGCCGCGAAACTCGCGTACAGCGGTCCGAGACCGGTCGCGGCCGACAGTTCGATGCGCTCGCCGATCCCCCCGAAGAGCCCGCCGCCGCTGGTCGCGCCCGCTGCGATATCACCGACGACCGAGACGGAACCGAGCGAGAGGTCACCGGCGACGGCGACCGCGGCGGGCTGGATGTAGCCGTTGCCCGCGCCGACGACGCCGAACAGGAGCGCGACGAACAGCACGAACGAACGCAACGGCGGGCGCAGGAGTCGTTCCCGGAGGAGTGCGAGCGCCTCGCGGGTCGACGGACTGTCCGGCCCGTCGGCGCCGGTCCCGTCTGTTCCGTCTGTGTCACTCGCGCCGTCGAACGTCGGGGTCCGGGGGAGCGTCGCGATGACACCGGCGCCAGCGAGCATGAGCGCGCCGGCGGCGAGGAAGGGGTAGGTCGGGTCGATACCGTACAGGACGGCCCCGAGGATCGTCGTCACCGCGGCCGACCAGCGGGCGATGGCGTTGCCCTTCCCGCGCACGGTGGTAAACTGGTCCTCACCGAGGCCCTCCCGGAGGATCTCGTAGAGCCACGCGGCTCCGGTTCCCGAGGTCAGCGCCATCCCGAGTCCCCAGACGACGTAGACGACGATGTAGGACGGAACGGAGTCGACGACGACGAACCCCAGCAGTGAGAGCGCCATCGCGACTTTGCTCGCGACGAGCGTATCCCGCCGGCCGACCCGGTCGCCGAGATAGCCCGTGGGGATCTCCCCACCGACGAGTACCAGCGAGTAGACCGCACTGAGCGTCCCGTATTCGGGATAGGATAGGTCCCGAAGGACGAACAGGGCGAATATCGGCGAGACGAACCCCACGGCGGCCATCGCGCGGAAGAGGTAGTACCGGCGGAGCACCCCCCGGGGGTTCGAGCGGTCGACGCGCACGACCGGTCCGAGGGCCGGCCTCGACTTGACAGTTCCCTGAACGAGATTTCAGTAGCGACGTCGAGAGGCCGGCTTTCGGTGCCGAGAGCACGGCGACCGGAACCCGGATACGTCTCCGAACCCAACTTGTGAGTAATGGACCAGTTGGCGCCCTCGAACGTCCCGATCTACGAGACGCGGGCGGAGGGGCAGGCGCTGTGGCAGCGGTGTGCCGACCGCGGACTGCCGGTCGTGGCCGTCCGCAAGGGCGAGCGTGGCTACATCGTCCGCTACGACCTGAGCCACCTCGACAGCAAACTCTCGGAGACTGCGCTCCGGAAACTCCGCGAACACATCCGGTCTGTGCGCGGTCACGCCGTCCGCGTCGACCCCCTCTCCGAGACCGAGGCTGTCGGCGGCGAGACCGGCCACGTCGCCGGCGACCTCCACGCACCCACCGAAGCCGACGCCCGCGAACTCGCCTCCCGAGTCTCTGCGTTCGTCTTCGACGACGACAACCGGGTCTGAAGTTTTACTGGCCCCGCGGACCGCCGTCGGGATAATCGCGGCTTTCCAAACCTGTTGGCAGGGCGTATTTTTACCCCGGCCGGCCGTTATTCGTTCACATGGCGCTGGCCACGCGCGGTCACGGACCCCTCGCCGCCCTCCGGGCGTTCGCCTCGCAGATCCACCCCGTATTCATGCTCCCGCCGCTGGCGGCCTCGCTGTTCGGCGGGCTCCTGGCGGCCAGCACCGCCGCTGGGACCGGAACCGGCGGGACGGCCGTCGCGTACGACCCAGTCGTCGCCGGGGTTCACGTCCTGGCTGCCTTCTTCGCGCTCTACACCGCCCACGTCAAGGACGGCTACGTCGACTTCTACGGTCGCGGCGAGGACGACGACCACCCGCTGA
>Ga0207718_100400_pt1 | contig 41398 bp, 44 predicted proteins | sample A23M2SouthBayCA_FD_187749 | JGI IMG/M metagenome (GOLD analysis project Ga0207718, IMG submission 187749) | Aerobic enrichment media microbial communities from Eden Landing Ponds, California, USA - A23 M2 (SPAdes) | ecosystem: Environmental > Aquatic > Marine > Unclassified | place: Emeryville... | reverse complement strand
CTGGAGGAAGCCGGCCGTGTTGATCAGAACGCCAGCCGCGATCGCCGCGACTAGGACCATCGCGATGAACACGATGAGCGTCCCGATACCGACCTGACCCCTGTCAGTTCGTTCTTCGAACATTGTTTGCTTGTTCCCCGAGGCTGCTCCCGGGTTCTACTCACGAGTTACACGAACCTCGTGTTAAACGTATACCCCCAAATATCAAGATTGAAATTGGAAGGCAGCGCCGGGATGGTACTCTCGCGAACGAAAAGGTGAAAAACGACTTCGGGCGTTACAGCTCGATCGACTTCTCGCCGGAGAGGGACTGGGGTACCTGGATGCGGATGATGCTCGTCCCACCGCTCTCGGTGTTGATGCGGAGCGTCGCCGTCTCGCCGGGTGCCAGCGGACCGTTACTGAACGCACCGTTGTTGACCGTCTCGTTCAGGTTGATCGTGACGACCAGCCGGTCGGTCCGGCTGTTCAGGATGTAGCCGCTGTTGCTCGCCGACGCGTTGAGCGAGTTGTCGTCGTCTTGGAGCGACCTCACGTCCCCGCGGCTCGCGTTGATCGCGGTCTTGTTGGTGAACGCGAAGCGGTCGGTGCCGTTCGGCCCGATCAACTCGAACGTCGTCGCGCTCAGGTTGATGTCGCTTGCGCCCGGTGACTTCTGGATCACCATCGAGACGTTATCGACCGCGAGCGAGACGTTGGTGTTGTTCCCCTCGCCGTACGGAGTCACCGTCCCGACCTTCGTCTTGTTGTAGGAGTCGTAGGGCGTCACGTTGCCGGTCTTGGAAACCGGTTCGAGGCGGTCGGTGACCTGTGCGCTGCTCTGTTGACCCGTCTGTTCTGACTGCGTCTGGAGGAAGCCGGCCGTGTTGATCAGAACGCCAGCCGCGATCGCCGCGACTAGGACCATCGCGATGAACACGATGAGCGTCCCGATACCGACCTGACCCCTGTCAGTTCGTTCTTCGAACATTGTTGTGTGTAACCCGGGAATCGTGATACCCGCGGGCTCTGCTCTACCACTTCTCGAAAACAGTAATAAAGCTACGTACCAAAATATCACTCGTGAAAACGCGGGGTACGAGCTTCGAAAAGGAGGAATGCGACGATCAGTCGTAGATGATGAGACTGTAGACGACGAGGATGAAACCGAGCGACGAGAGTCCGTTGTTGACGAGGAGCAGCGATCGGACCCCCTCGAAGTCGGTGACGAACGCACTGATGGCAGTCGCGATTGCGGCGGCGGCGATGAGACCGAAACCGAGCGAGACGTGGATCATCGCCCGGCGGGTTGTCTGGAGGTACGCCTTGATCGCCATACCGACCATCGTCAGTCCGGAGAGGACCAAAACGGCGGTGGCGGCGATATAGAGATATTCGACGACGAGCATTTGATTTCGTGAGTGAGGTTGCCGCACCGAGTTATAAATCTGGTCGTGATATTCTCAACACTGATACCCCCGGAACCCGCACTGGTCAACCACGCCCGTCATGCACGCGTCCGACGGTACTTTTTATTATGTTCCCCTATATCTAAACTGATAACGAATGGACGGGACCGAGATGCTACGGGTTCTGGGCAACGAGTACAACCCGCAAATACTGAGTTTCGCTCACGAACCGCGGTCGGCCCAGGAACTCAGCGACGAACTCGACGTACCGATCGCTACCTGTTACCGGCGGATCGAAGAGCTACAGGAAGCGGATCTGCTCGAACACCACGACCGCGTGCTGTCCGACGAGCGACGGCGCGTCAACGTCTATCGTCGGAACATCGAGGAGATCGTCGTGCGGTTCAGCGAGGGGGAGGTGACGGTCGAAGTCGAGGAACGCCGGCAGGTCAAAAACCGACTCGACGAGGCCTGGCGGACGCTCTCGGAGTAGGGCTCACGGATTATTATGACTGGTTACCAGTGGTTCGCCGAGATAGTCGGGCGAACCACCGGTAATGACTTACAATAAACCGTATCACTCTCCGGGGAACGGATCGTCGCGCTGGCCCATCATCGAGAACCCGGCGGCGCGTTCGTGGACCGTAATCCCGCCATCGGTGATGTCCATCGGGAAGATATCCGTCTCGATATTCTGTTTGCGCATCTTGGCGACCCAGATGTACCGGTTGACGCCCGACTCCGTCGGCGTCTGAATCAGGTAGATGTTCCCGTCGGTGAGGAAGTTCTCGAGGCCGATATCCTGCTCCGGAAACACGGCCGACTGCTCGGCGATGAGGAGCGACGTCAGCCCGTTGGCCTTCAGGATGTCGGAGAACTTGAGGAGATAGGTCCGCTTCTCCTGTTCGTCCGCGAAGAACAGTTCGAACATCGTCAGGGAGTCGAGAACGAGCCGTTCGTACTCCATCTCCTCGAACTCGTCGAGCAACAGGTTCAGCGTGTCGTTGAAGTCGTTGTGCCGGAGAAGCTGTTGTTTGTCGTAGATGAGGATTTCGTCCTCCTCGACCAGTTCTCGCCAGTTCTCGAACCCGATGGATTCGGCGGCCTGTGCGATGTCCTCCTTGTTCTCTTCGAACGAGAGGTAGATCCCTTTCTCGTCGAACTCCTGTACGCCGTTGTAGATATACTGGAGGCCAAGAATACTCTTCCCAGTCCCCGGATTCCCGCTGATCAGTACGGTCGCGTTGTCGACGATGCCACCCCCAAGGATCGAATCAAGCCCTTCGATCCCAGTTCGTGTCAGCTCGGTCATTACGATACACCGTTGCGTGGACTACCTGAAATAAATTCGCAACGCGGAGATGGCGGGCAGTTTCCGCGAATCGGTCCGATTTTCACGTTTGAGAAACCGGGCGCAACCTATTTGATTCGGACAGCCGACTTCCGCTCAATGAGGCTTTCCACCGGTGTAGACGGTTTCGACGAACTCGTCGACGGGGGGCTCCTCCAGAATCGGCTGTACATTCTCAGCGGCCCACCGGGAAGCGGAAAGACGACGTTCTCCTCGCAGTTCGTCACCGAGGGCGCCCGGGTGGGGGAGAAGTGTCTCTTTCTGAGTATGCACGAAACCGAAGCGGAACTGACCCACGACATGAGCGCCTACGACTTCGGCTTCGAGAAGGCGGCTCAGTCGGGAAAGTTCCAGTTTCGGAACGTCTTCGACTCGAACGCGAAACGCCTCCTGAAAGGACCGGGCGGCAACGACTTCTCCTCCGGTGTGAAGAACATGACGAACCGGCTGGTCGGATTCATCAACTCCCGGGAGATCGATCGACTGGTCATCGACTCGACGATGATCCTCCAGTACTTCTATCCGGACAACCACGAGGCCTTCGTCCAGTTTCTCACCTCGCTCAAACGGGTCGACGCGACGACGCTACTCATCTCCGAGATGACCGACCCGACCTCCTACGCGGACGAACATTATCTGGCCCACGGCGTCATTTTCATGCACAACTACATGGAGGGAGACGGGATGCATCGCGGCGTCCAGATCATCAAGATGCGCGGGACGGACATCGACAGCAACATCCACCCCGTCGAATTCGACGACGACGGGCTGCACGTCCGCCCGGAACGAAAACTCGAAGCCTAAGATGTACGAATCCGAGTTCGACACCGACTGGACGGAGTTGGACAAGGAGGGCGCACTCGAACGCGCGTTCGCGCTCGGCGTTGCACGGAGCCTCGGCGAACCGAACCACGAGGAGTACGAACGGGTCCGAGAGGCCGCGGCGACGACCTACGAGCGAAGCCTGATCGAACTCTCCTACGAGGAAGGGCGGCGGAAGGCGTCGGGGCGGACGGCCGAGGAGTCGTCGGCCGTCTGGAAGGATCTCGTCGTCGAGACGGCCGACCTCGACGTGAGCGAGGGCGGTGGGCCGACCGGCCCGTCGTCGCGAACTGGCCGCCCCGACATGATGTCCCGTCCCGAACCGACGGTCGTTCCCGAAGACGGCCTCGACCGGGTGCGGCTCCCCGACTTTCTCCGGCGCCGGTGAGCGGTCGTCTCGTCAGTCTCGATCGAGCGTCACCGTTGCGCCAACAGGCATCGGACGGCACCGCCGAACTACGGTTCGCCGCCGTCGGTGCGCATGAGTTCGCCCGGCTCCGTCCAGATGACGAACTCGCCGTCGTCGTCACGCTTGACCACGCCGTTGATCCACGGTTCGTCGACCGGTGACTCCTTGACCTCCGACAGCGACACCGTCGAGACGCGCCGAACACCGTCGACGGCCCAGCCGACGCTCCACTCGTCGTCCATCCGCGTCGAGTCGAAGACGACGATCAGGTCGCCGTCGCCGTCGTCGTCCGCCGCCAGCGTCTCCATCGGGTCGATGACCGTGGTGATATCGCCCCGGAGGTCGATGACGCCTTCGACGAAGTCGGGCGCGTTCGGGATCCGGGTGACCGTTCCCCGTTCGACGATCTGTTCGATGAACGTGATGTCGAGGCAGTAGCGCTCCTCGCCGAGGACGAACTCCAGGACGGAGATGGTCTCCTCGTCGGCCGTCGACGACTCGTCGTCGGCCAGTTCGTCGTCCACGTCGACTCGCGGCGCCGCCTCGTCACCGTCCTCGTCGAGGGACGAGGTGGACGCAACGTCGGACGTGTCGATGTTCTCGACGGCCGAAATCATCTCCTCGTCGAGGTCGGCCGCCTCGTCGGCCTCCGGATCGGGCTGTGTGGTCGGTTCGGACATGGACTCGTTGCTCCGGCTTTTGCGCCACCCCTTAATAAATACGGGCGCCGGGTTCTCAGGAGTGATAGCGATGTGCGGTCACCACCCCGTCATGGTCGGCGGCGACGACCGGGGCGGACATCACCCTCGACCCCGCCGAAACCAGACGAAAAGCCCCAGCCCCGTCACCGCGAGCGCGCCGATGGTGATCGGCAGGAACGAGCCGCCCCCACGCTCCTGCCGGTCGACCGTCACCGGCACACGGTAGGTCCGTGAAACCTCCGTGTCACCGTCCGGGAGTTCGTACTGGAAGTCGACCGAGACGGGATACGTCTTCTCCAGCGCCGCTCCGCCTGCGCTCAGGCCGATGACGAACGTCGCGGATTCGCCGGGGTCGAGCGCCGAGACGATGCCTTCGTCGTCGTCGCTACTGAGCGGCGACTGGACGAACGCCTTCGCCTCCACGTCGCGGAGGGGGTCGTCACCCTCGTTGGTGACGCGAAGTTCGAGCGTGGTCGTCCCCCCGGCGACGACGGTTCGGTTGACGGCTTCGACGCTGAAGCGGTCGCGCTGGGGTTCGACGACCACCCGCTGATTGAGGGTGTCGCTCCGGCGCACGTCGTCGCGTTCGTTGCGGTAGCGCACCGTGACGTTGAACTGCTGGGTGGTGGCGCTGGCACCGTCGCTGATCGCCACGTCGAACGCGAACTCGCCGGAATCACTCGGTTCGAGCGTTTCGAGGGCGTACTCGTTGGACTCGACCTCGACGTTCGGGTTCGACGAGCGGAACACGACGACTGGCTGTCCGGCGGTGTCCGGACCGCGGTTGACGACGGTGCCGACGAATCGTCCCTCCTCGCCGACCCGGAGCGTCGCGCTCGTCTCCCGGAGCGCGAACGTCTGCTCGGGAGTGGGCCGGAGGCCGATCGCCAGTGACTTCGAGGTCCGCGCGATGCCGTCCGTGTCCTCGTACTCGACGGTCGCCGAGAGGCTGTAGTTCCGGAGCGCCGCGTCGTCGGTGAACGAGACGGTGTACTCCACGGTCGCGTTCTCGTCGGGGTTCCAGTCGCCGACGTAGCCGGTCGAGTTCGTCGATCCGGTACCGAACGTGAGTTCGTCGGTCCCCGAGGAGAGAATCACGCTCGCGTCCCGGGCCGGCCGCGTCCCGTCGTTCTGGAGCGTCACGGCGACGGTGCCGGTGTCACCGATCTGGGCCGTCGTCTCCGAGTCGACGACGTCGAACTGCGCCTGATCGCGCACCCGGACGGTGATGTACTCCGTCGTCTCGCGCGTGAGGTCGTTGTACTCCGGGGAGCCGACGGCGCTGTACTCGACGCTGACCGTGTAGCTGTAGGCGACCGTCACGGGAATCCGATACCGGCCAGGATCGACGTCCTCGGGGACGGTGATCGAGATGGGGTCCACCGGCGTCGTCCCCCGGGGGACCTCACCGACCGCCACGCGGCCGGTGTTGATCTCGAAGGGCGTGTCGCCGTCGTCGATTTCGACCACGGCGCCGCGGGCGGTGGTGACTCGACTCTCGTGTTCGGCGGGACCGCCGCGACTCAGCCGGCCGTCGTTCGAGATGACGAGGTCGAGGTCGGTTCGGGTGCCCGGTTCGACTTCGGTCGTCGAGGTGTACACGTCGATGGTCGGGCGGCCGATGACGGTGCCGGACGAGGACTGTCCGGCGACGACACCGGTCGCAGCGACGGTGGCGAGAACGACGAGGACGACGAGGAGGAGGGATCGGGCTGAGGATGGCATGGTGCGTGCTGTGTGCGCCGGGAGGGAGGCAGCGAGTGACCGACGGGGACCGGCCGTTGGCGTGCCGCCCGGCTAGGTACGTGCGAACCGTAGGCAGAACGAACCAAATAAGTTGTGAATGGACGGTCGAGTATCCCGGTGACGGGACGGGGAGAGCGACGTTCGGCACCGATACTGAAAAAGGAGCGACGGGAAGGGGACCGGCCGAAAAGGAGCGACGGGAAGGGGACCGGCCGGTCAGTCGATGCACACGCGGCCGCTACCGTCGACGTGGACCGTGTACCCCTCGTACTCGAACGTGAGGCTCCGGGTCGCCACGTCGGCCGACGGGCCGCTGAAGAAGGCCTCGAGGGCGTCGGGGTCGACGTAGTCCGCGAGCGGCGCCAGTTCCGTCGGCGAGCAGTCCTCGAGCTCGACGAGGGCCGCCTGCACTGCGAAGCTCACCGGTTCGCGTCGCTCCCAGTCGATGGCGTACTGATTCGGAGCCGTCGTCACCGTCGCGTTCTTGTCGCCCGTCGCTGACATAGCTATGAGTTTGCGTCATCCAACATAAATTTAGTGGCCTGATTATCTAGTCTGATAGTGTGGCCGACCGACCAACACTCATTTGACACCATGCGCGGAAGGGCGAGACGAGTCGCCGTGTGCGGCTCGGATCGACGATGACACTCGAAGATTTCGCCACCGCGAACGAACCGGCCGAGAACGGGGACGCCTTCCAGTTACAGAACCGCAAACTCCTCGCGATCGATCTCGACGGCTCGGTGACGGCGCTCGCCGGGTCGATGGTCGCGTACAGCGGCGACGTGACGTTCTCCGGCAAAGCCTCCGCCGAAGGGGGGATCACGGGCTTCATCAAGAGCAAGGCGACGAGCGAATCGGCGCCGGTCATGGACGCCGAGGGAACGGGGCGGCTCTACCTCGCCGATCAGGGCAAGGAGGTGGGGATCATCACCCTCGCCGAGGGGGAGTCCATCTCCGTCAACGGCAACGACGTGTTGGCCTTCGCGTCCTCGGTCGACTACGAGATCGGCACGATCGACAGCCTCGCAGGGTCGTCGGCGGGGGGGCTGACCAACGTCTACCTCACCGGCCCGGGCGACGTGGCGATAACGACCCACGGCGACCCGGTCGCCCTGGAGCCACCGGTCCGAACCGATCCGAGCGCGACCGTCGCGTGGAGCGGGTCGCTCTCGCCCAGCGCCGACGTGAACCGGAGTCTGAGCGATCTGGTTGGACAGTCCTCCGACGAGACGTATCAGCTCGAATTCACGGGCGACGAGGGGTTCGTCGTCGTCCAACCGTTCGAGGAGGGGCCCTGACCGGGCATGGAGGTCCTCGTCTTCGGCGCCGGGAGCCTCGGCAGTCTCGTGGGGGGCCTCCTCTCGCGGACGCACGAGGTGACGCTCGTCGGGCGTGACCCCCACGTCGCGACGGTGCGGGCCGACGGCCTCCGGATCACGGGCGTCGAGACGCTCGAGGCCGCCCCGTCGGCGACGACGGACGCCACAGGTGCGAGCGCCGACCTCGCCGTGGTGACGGTGAAGGCCTACGACACGGCGGCGGCGGCGCAGGTCCTCGCGACCGGCGACTACGACGCCGTCTGCTCCCTGCAGAACGGGATGGGCAACGAGGACGTCCTCGCCGAGGCCGTCGACGCGCCGGTGGTGGCGGGGACGGCGACCTGCGGGGCGGAACTGGTCGAACCCGGCCACGTCGAGTGGACCGGCCGCGGGACGATCACGCTCGGCGTCTGGCGACCGGCCGACGATATGGCGCTCGCCGAGCGGATCGCGACGGCGTTCCGAGCGGCCGGCCTCGACGCGGCGGCGACGACCGACGTGCGGCGTCGGCTCTGGGAGAAGCTCGCGGTCAACGCCGCGATCAACCCCGTCACCGCGCTCGCCCGCGTCGAGAACGGCGCGCTCCGGTCGGGAGGACTGGCCGACCTCGCACGGACCGCGGCCGCCGAGACGGCAGCGGTCGCGCGGGCCGACGGCGTCGACCTCCCGACGGATCGAGCACGGGCGGCGGTCGACGCCGTCGTCCGCGAGACGGCGCGGAACCGGTCGTCGATGCACCGGGACGTGGCGCGCGAGCGCCGCACCGAGATCGACGCCATCAACGGCTACGTGGTGGATCGAGCGGCCGCGAGGGATACGCCCGTCCCGGTCAATCGGACGCTCGCGACGCTGATCCGGGGCTGGGAGGCCGGGGCGGGCGTCAGGACACCCGGAGACGAATAGGACGGCGTGCGAAGTCCGACGGTCGTGGGAGGGGGCTCCCGCCGGCCGATCGGGAACCGGCCGAATGTGAGGGAGTAGGGTTAATTCCCCGGCGGCCGATCCACGGACGATGCCAACGGTACAGGAGATTCAGCGGGGCGACGAACCGCTGACGATGCTGACGGCGTACGACGCGCCGACGGCGGCCATCGTCGACGCGGCCGGAATCGATCTGATCCTCGTCGGCGACAGCATGGGCAACACGGTGCTCGGCTACGACTCGACGCTGCCGGTGACGATGGAGGAGGTAGCCAGCCACACCGGCGCCGTCGCCCGGGCGGCCGACGACGCCCTCGTCGTCGCCGATATGCCGTTCCTGAGTTACGGGACGACCCGAGGGGAGAGCGTCGAGAACGCGGGCCGGCTGATCAAGGAGGCGGGTGCCAACGCGGTCAAGATCGAATCCGGCCCGCACACGGTCGATCTGACCGAACGCCTCGTCGACCTCGGCATTCCGGTGATGGCGCATCTCGGGCTGACGCCCCAGCGGCGCAACCAGATCGGCGGCTACGCGCGGCAGGGGACGACCGACGAGGCGGCGGCGGAGATCCGCGACCTCGCCGCGAAACACGAAGCGGCGGGGGCGTTCTCGCTCGTCCTCGAACACGTGCCCGACGACCTGGCGGCGGACGTGACCGCCGACCTCGACATCCCCGTGATCGGCATCGGCGCCGGGCCGGAGACCGACGGGCAGGTGCTCGTGCTGACGGACGTGATCGGGCTGTCGGAGTCGGTGCCGCCTTTCGCCGAGGAGTTCGGTGACGTGCGCGGGGAAATCGAAGATGCCGTCGCAGGGTACCGCGACGCGGTCGAGGACGGCTCGTTTCCCTAATCGCGATCGCGGATTGCGGTCGCGAGGAGGGGACGCATCAGGCCGACGACCGGCGCCTCGGCGCTGTCGGTCCAGATCGCGCGGTGTTTGCGGACGCCGGGGAGGTCGGTCGCGGCGTCGGCGCTCACGAGGAGAGCGTCGCCGTCGACCATACAGACGCTCGTGACGGCGCCGGGCTGAATGGGGTGGGACTCCCACCACGTCCACGTCTCGACCACCTCGGCGTCTGGGGCCGCTTCCTGCAGGCGCCCGCGGATCGGTTCGCCCGGCGAACCGACCGTCACGTCGACGCCGCGCTCGGTCGCGTCCGCCAGTGCGTCCAGAAGGTCGTCGCCGAGGAGTGCGTCGACCGCGACGGCGAACAACACTTCCTCCTCGGCCTCGGCGACGAGGGTCGCGAGACGTTCGGAGACGGCGGCCTCGCCGTCCATCGTCCAAACCTCGCCGACGCCCGTCGACCGATCCGGCGACCCGAGTCTGGGGAGGACGGCCCCGAGTCGGTCCAGCCGACTCCGACACTCGCGTTCGAGGAGGTCGACCGCTTCGCGGGGGGAGACGGCCCGGAAGCGACGGGGCTTGGACTCCTGCACGCTGACCAGCCCCCGATCCTGGAGCGTGTCCATACTGTCGTAGATGCGCGCCCGCGGCACGTCCGCGACGTCGCTCACCTCCTTGGCCGTCCCTTCGCGCAGGCGCGTCAGGGCGACAAAACATTTCGCCTCGTACTCGGTGAGTTCGAACGTCCGGAGCGTACCCACGACCTCCTCGACGAGCGAGTCCGTTCCGGTGTCCGCTGTGGTATTGTTCGTCACGCGTGTCTCCCGTGTCGCTCCCGGGTAAGGCTGACACCACCAAAAAGAATCGGGTCGGCGATCGTATGGTGTGGCGTCCCGACACATATCCTGTTTCGATTGGAATCAAAACATAGTGGAAACTATTAAGATACTACCAATCGTAGACGTAGTCGAGACGAGAACCGCGGCCACGCGCCGCACCAACCAATCATGAGCCAGCAGTCCGAAACCCTCCGAGAGACCGGTGGGGAACAGCGCCAGACGACCGAAACGCAGGTGGAGGACGACGAACGCGTGTGTCCGGAGTGTGAGGCGGCACTCGTCGTCGACGAAGCACGCGGCGAGACGGTGTGTGAGGCGTGTGGCCTCGTCGTCGAGGAAGACGAGATCGACCACGGCCCCGAGTGGCGCGCCTTCGATTCGAGCGAGCGCGCGGAGAAGAGCCGGGTCGGCGCGCCGACGACGAAACTCCTCCACGACGACGGCCTCTCGTCGGTCATCGACTGGCAGGATCGGGACGCCAAGGGCCGGACGATCGACGGCAGTAAGCGCCGGAAACTCCAGCGGCTCCGGACCTGGGACGAGCGCTTCCGCTCGAAGAATGCACAGGAGCGCAACCTGAAGCAGGCGCTCGGCGAGATCGAACGCATGTCCTCGGCGCTGGGTCTCCCCGAGAACGTCCGCGAGACGGCGAGTGTCGTCTACCGGCGGGCCCTGGAGGACGACCTCCTGCGCGGCCGCTCCATCGAGGCGATGGCGACGGCCTCCCTGTACGCGGCCGCACGGCAGGCCTCGGTCCCGCGGAGCCTCGACGAGTTCGAACCCGTCAGCCGCGTCGGCCGCAAGGAGTTCTCGCGGGCCTACCGCTACATCGTCCGGGAACTCGGCCTCGCCATCGAACCCGCCAACCCGCTCGAATACCTGCCCCGCTTCGCCTCCGACCTCGACCTGGACGGCGAGACGACGACCCGCGCCCGCGCGCTCCTCGAAGAGGGCATGGAGAGCGGCGTCCACAGCGGCAAGAGCCCCGTCGGCCTCGCGGCGGCGGCGCTCTACGCCGCCTCGATCCTGGAGGGCGAGAAGATCACGCAGAAGGAAGTGTGTTCCGTGAGCGACGTCTCCGAAGTGACCGTCCGCAACCGCTACACCGAACTGCTGGAAGCCGGGACCGATCCGGACGCGGCGCGTGGCGCCGCGTAGGATCGGCCACGCAGTACCAACCTACGAGGGCCGGATCGCCGTCTCCAGATCCGCGCCCGTCAACGCTGTTTTCAACCGATCCGCGGCCGACCCCGCCTCTGCGACGTTCTCCATCAACACCGTCTCGCTCGGGAACAGGTCGTCGCCGACGACGAGGCCGTTTTCCCGCGCCGTCGATCCCGTCATCGTGAGATAGACGCCCATTCCGGTGTCCGCGATGGCCGCCTCCTCCTCGACCGCCGGGTCGGGGTAGACGAACGCGACGTCGTCCAGGGCGCGCGTCCCGAGGACGGCCCTGACGAGGCGCTCGTACCGCGGCGAGATACACAGCGGCCCCTCGTAGTCGGTGACGAACGCACGATCCAGGTCGGCCCCCGGCGGGAGCACCTCGGGGGTCGCGAGCAGGGTGTGATACACCGTATCGCCGAGGCCGGTCACGACCCGCACGTCCGTATCCCGGGGGTCGATCCGGGCGTTCACGTCGTCGATGGACTCGACGCCGGCCTCGTCCAGCGTGACGACCTCCTCCAACACGAGGTCGGCGCTGTCGAAGCCGAGGCCGAACTCGTGGGTGCGGAGGGCGCGGAAGGGCTCCTCGCGGCCGATCAGTTCCACCGTCACGCCGTCGAGGGGAACGGTGACGCTGTCGAAGACGATCCGCCGGGGCATCCCCTCGCGGTCGTCGCGGAGGAGGGTGTACTCCGGTCGATGCGGGTCCGAGAGGTCGCTGTACGCCGCCAGCCGTTCGTACACGTCGCGGTCGGGGACCGTCTCTCCTTTGGTGATCGCCTTCTCGTACCGAAGCGTCGAGGAGACGTCGTCGGCGACGGCGTCGACCCCGGCGACGGCCGCGAAGCGTTCGAGAACTGCCTCCAGCGGGCGTCCCTTCCGCGGGACGGCGACCCGGACCGTCTCGGTCATTGGCGACACGACGTGGGCGTGGGCTTTACCGATTGCGTTTTCGGCCGCTACCCTTCGTCCGTCCCGAAGGCGCTACTCAGACGGTCGCGGAAGTCGCGGAGGTCGTCCAGTTCCGCCTCGATGTCCTCGACGTCCGATTCGAGTTCCTCGACCGCGTCGAACCGCTCCTCGAGGGTCTCCGCGGTCGACTGCACCCCGTCGAGGTCCGCCTCGATCGTGCCGATCCGGTCGCCCACCCCGTCGACGCGGTCGGTCAGCGACGACACCTCCTCACGGATCGCCGCCCGGTCGTCGTCCGCCTCGGCCAGCGACGCTTCGAGCGAGTCGACGCGGTCGGTCAGCGCGTGCAGCTCCTCGTTCACTTCGCCCACCACTTCCTCGGCGGTCCCGTTCTCGTCGAGGAAGTCGGCGAGTGCGTCCCGGTAGGCCAGGAGATCCTCGATCTGGGACTGGAGCCGACCCACGCGCACGTCGACGCTGGTCGGAACCTCCCCTTCGAACGCCTCCTGCAGGACGGCCAGATCGTCGTCGTCGACGGTGCCGGCTCGAATCTCGGCCGCGAGCGTGGCCGCGACCGATTCGACAGGGGACGCGGCGGCGCCCACGCCCCCCGCCGCGTCCGCTTCCGTCTCCGTCTCTCTATCCGGTTCCTCCCCCGTCACGTCGTCGCCCGCTCGCGGATCGAGGGCCTCGGCGGCCGCCCCCGACGGAACGGCGTCAGCAGCGTCATCGTCGTCCGCGTCGTCAGCGTCGACCGCGTCGTCCGTCGACTCCGCGACCGTTTCGTCCGCGTCCGGCGATTCGTCGACGTCGACCGCCGTCACGCTCTCGTCGCGGGCACCGGTGACGGAGACGGCGTCCGCGTTCCGGTCACGTGGCGCCGGCGCGTCGTCGAGGAGCGATCCGGCTTCCAGATCCCCGAGGTCGCTCGACTCGTCCCCCGAGAGGGCGTCGCGCACGACCTGTGTCGTCTCCCGGCCCAGGACGTCACCGGTCGCCGCGGCCTCGCCGTGTTCGATCAGTTCGATCTCCGGATCGCCGAGAAAGTCGTCGGCTTCCTCCGGATCGTCGATGCGGATGCCGTACACGGTGAGGACGGACTCGCCGGGGTCGAGCGTCCGCTCGTAGGCGACGCGGTTGTCGCGATACGCCGTCCAGTTGTCGCCCTCGTGGTCGGGGTGAAAGCCCACGCCCTCCATCGGGAACGACTCGGGGATGTCGTCGACGAGCCGGATACGGATCGGCTCGTCGGCCAGCGATTCGATCTCGAAGGCGATGGCCGGGACCGGGAAGCGGTCGGCCTCGAACGCCTTTCCCACGCGCACCTCCCCCGTCGTCACGGACACCGGGATGTCGGGGTCTGGGTCCTTCGCCATGCGCCATACTGTTCCGAGTGGGAGCATAAAACAACCGGCAGCGACGAGTATCTTGAAACGGTACAGCGACGGCCTCACCGGGGACGCCACGACGTGTCGACGCGAACGGCGCCGAGCGGACAGTCGGGCGTCGGTGGGTGCGCTCTGCCGGTTCTCGTCAGTATTCTTAATGTTCTAGGGTGGCGGGTGCTACACGATGACGAACCTCGGGGAGGCAATCGAGTCGGCTCGAAGCCGGATCGAATCGGCGTCGTCGCCGGCAGGCGTCTACCGCGCGACGGCGGAGTGTGCGGTGCGGCTGCTCGACTGCGACGCGTGCGAACTGTTCGTCGTCGGGGACGGGGCGGTCGACGACTGGACGCGGATTCCCGCGGACCCGTCCGCCGACTCGCCGGGCAGCCGGTCGGTGGCGAAACGCACGCATCGCTCCGAGGAGTCGATCCGAATCGACGACGCGAGCCGGGACGGCCAGGTCGACGCCGCCTACCGGTCGCTGCTGAGCGTCCCGCTCGGCGGTCACGCCGTCCTCCAGTTCGCGGATCGGGAGCCGAACGCCTTCGACGAGGAGGCTCTCGCTCTCGCCGTCGTCTTCGGCGGGTACGTCGCGGCCAGACTCGACGAGGCGACTGGGAGCGAACCGCTCCCGCCCGGATCGGCGGCAGCGGCGCTCGAACGGGCCGCCATGCTGATCGTCGCCCTCGACTGCGACGGGCAGGTGACGTTCGTAAACCGGCAGACTCGGGAGATCCTCGGCTACGACGAGGGCGAACTCGCCGGGTGTGACTGGTTCGGGACGTGTCTCCCCGAGGGGTACCACAACGAGGTTCGCGAGACGTTCGAACGGGTGGTCGAGGGCGACCGGGACACCGTCGACTGTCACGAGAATCCCGTCGTGACGGCCGAGGGCGGCGAGCGCATCGTCAGATGGCGCAACGCGGCGCTGTACGACGCGGCGGGGAATCTCACGGGGACGGTGAGCTGTGGGCTGGACGTGACCGATCGGGCGGAACACGACCGGGAACTCGGGACCATCTGGAAACGCTACCGGACGCTCCTGCAGGCGTCCCCGGACCCGGTGTTCGTCGCCGACGCCGACACGGGCGAGATCATCGAGGTCAACGAGGCGGCCGAGGCGTTCCGCGGTCAGCCGAGCGAGGAGATCGTCGGTCTCTACCAGACGGACCTCCACCCCGCGGACGAGGCCGAGCGCTACCGCGACCTGTTCGAACGACACGTCGCGGACGGCGGCACGAAGCGACACCTCCCGGACGGCTCTCCCATCTACGCGACCACGGCTGACGGCGACCGGGTTCCCGTGGCGATCAGCGTCGAGACGATCGAACTCGACCGTGAGACCGTCGTATACGGCGTCTTCCGGGACGTGAGCGAGCAGCTCGCCTACGAGCGCGCCCTGACCGGCATCAACGAGGTGACCCGCGACCTCTTCGACGCCACGCCGTCGACGGAGATCGGTCAGCAGGTGGTCGAGGCGGTGGTCGATGTACTCGGGGCGTTCGGCGCCGTACTGTACCTGCTCGACGAGGACGAAGGAGTCCTGCGGCCGGTAGCGTACGCGCCGGAGACGGTGGTCGACGTCGACGCCGGCGGCGCGCCGCCGACGTTCGAACCCGGCGAGAGCGTCGCCTGGCAGGTCTTCGTCGACGGCGAAACCGCGGCGGTCGACGACGGCCGCACCGCCGAGGACGTCTACAACGCCGAGACACCGATTCGGAGCGAGATAGTCGTCCCCGTGGGGGCGCACGGCGTGCTCATGGTCGGTGAGACGGCGGTCGGAGCGTTCGACGAGCGAGCGGTCGACCTCGTGGAGATTCTGGGCGCGGCGGCCGAGGCCGCGCTCGACCGTGCCGAACACGAGCGAACCCTCGAGAATCGAACCCAGCAACTGGAGCAGCGAACCCGACAGCTCGAACGAGCCGAGTCGATCAACGCGCACATCCGGGACGTGGTTCGGATCGTCAGCCAGTCGACGACGCGGCGAGAGGTTCAACGGGCCGCCTGTGCGGAACTGGCCGGGACCGACGTGTTCGCCTTCGCCTGGATCGGGGAAGTGGACCCGGTCGACGACCGACTCGCAGTACAGGCGTGGGCCGGCAACGGTCGGGAGTATCTCGACCGCGTCGACCTGTCGGTAGACGGCGATTCGACCGAACCGGCCGTCCGGACGGCCGAGAGCGGGGCGGTGACCGTCGTCTCGAACACGGCCGCGAACATGGCCCGGGAGCCGTGGCGTTCCGAGGCCGTCCGCCGCAACTTTCAGTCCGCGATGAGCGTTCCCCTCGTCTATCGGGGCACCCTGCAAGGGACTCTCACCGTCTACGCGACCACCCAGTCGGCGTTTTCGGACGTGCTGCAGCCGGTGCTGACGGAGCTGGGTGATCTACTCGCTCACGCAGTCGCAGCGATCGAGCGCAAACTGGCGCTGCTGACCAACTACGCGACCGAACTCGACTTCGAGATTCGGGACCGGGACTGTCTGTTCCTGTGGTTCACCCGGGAGACCAACTGTACGCTCGAACTCGAGTCGATCATCCCACAGTCCGACGACTCCTCGCTCGTGTTCGTCAGGGTACGGAACGGATCGACCGAACGGTTCCTCGAGGCGACCGAGACGACGGCGGCCATCGAGAGCGCTCGCCTCGTCGACGACGACGCGTCGCTCGTCCAGCTTCGGTTCGTCGAGCCGTACATCGCGTCGATGCTGGCCGATCAGGGCATCTCGGTTCGCCACATCTCGGCCGACGACGCGGCGTGTCGGGTCACGGTGGCGGTGCCGTCGACGTTCGGCATCCGGCAAGCGGTCGACGTGGTGTCGACGGTCTACCCGGACGCCGAACTGGTCGCCAAACGGGAACGGACACCGTCGCCCGACGCCGCCGAGAAGCTCCCCGGACAGGTGCTCGATCGCCTCACGCCACGGCAACGGGAGGTGCTGGAGGTGGCCTACGTTCGGGGCTACTTCGACTCGCCGAAGCGAGTGAGCGGCACGGAACTGGCGTCGGAGTTCGACTTCTCGTCGTCGGCGTTTCACCAACACATCCGGGCGGCGGAGCGGAAGCTGTTCGAGGCACTCTTCGAGGGCGTCGCCTCAGCCCACACCGACGACTCCCCCGGATAGGGTATGGCCGACCACGATGCGTGGGAGGGGTTCACATTTGAACGCGTCCGTGAGTTGGGGTTGGACATATCGACCCCGTGCTTTGTACAACTCGGGTCGAGTGTGTGAATCGATGCCCCCCTGGAACCGAGTCGGAGCTCACGGCCGACGGCCGTCGGCAGATACGCGGTCGACGGCTAACTGACGATGGCGCTGGATGAGTCTCACAGACGGAACGACGGCGGCGGCGGGACGGTCCTCGTCGTCGACGACGAACCGCACCTCGTCGGGATGTACGCGGCGATGCTCGAGGACGACCACACCGTTCGGACGGCGACGAGCGGCGCGAAGGCGCTCGACCACCTCTCCGCGGACGTGGACGTGGCGTTGCTCGACCGCCGGATGCCCGAGCTATCGGGCGACGACGTGCTCGAAGTCATCCGGGAAGAGGGGTACGACTGCCGGGTGGCGATGGTCACGTCCGTCGATCCGGACGTCGACATCGTCCGGATGGGGTTCGACGCGTACCTGGTCAAGCCCGTCCGCCAGGCGGATCTGCGGGCGTTCGTCGACAACCTGCTCCTCCGGCTCGAGTACGGCCGCGACACCCGAGAGGTGTTGTCCCTCACGTCGAAGATCGTCGCGCTGGAGTCGCAGTTCGGTGAGGAGGCGTTGGCCTCGCACGAGGAGTACCAGCGACTGCGTGAGCGACGGAAGCGGCTCGACGACGCCAACCGCGAACGGATCGCCGAGCTGCTGGACAGCGACGACCCCTGTCTCGTGTTTCGGAACATACTCCGGGAGCTACTCGACGGATGACGGGAAGCCGCCGCGACGACGACGTGGACTCGGCGGCCGCCCGTCCGAGGGGGGACGCCATGGGAAACGTCCCGGCTGGAGAGCGTTCCGATCCGCGGGACGACCACCTGCCCGCAGAGGGTGCGTCCCCACTCGGCGTCCTCTATCTGCCGCGGGAGTCGGCGAGGGACCGCGCCGTGCCGTCGGCGCTCGACGCGGGACACGGGATGAACGTCCACGTCGTCGACACGCGCCCGGCGGTCGCGGAAGCTCTGACCGGGGGCCGGATCGACTGCGTCGTCGCCGAAGGCACGAGGCCGGCGGCGGCGCGTCGGGAGCTGGTGGAGCGCGTCCACGACCGTCGACCCGATCTGCCACTCATCGCGTACGCCGCGACCGACGGCGATCCACAGGCGTGGTTCCGGGCGGGCGCAGACGACTATCTGTCCCGGGACGCCGACACCGACCGACGGCCGCTCTTGGCGCATCGCATCCAGCGGTGTGTAGCCGCCCGACGGGCGAAAGCGGCGAGTCACCGGTTCGGGTCGGCAGTCGAGTCGGCAGGGCACCCGATCCTGATCGCCAACCCGGAGGGTCACATCGAGTACGTGAACGGGGCGTTCGAGACGCTCCTCGGCGACGACCGGGACAGTCTGGTGGGCCGACCGCTGACCCGTCTGCGGGCGCCGACACATGACGCCGACGCCTACCGTGACTGCTGGGAGACGGTCACCGATGGCGATCCGTGGAGCGGGGAACTCCCCCTCGGCGGCACCGACGGGACGCTCCGGATCGATCTGACGGCGACACCGGTCCGGGACGGCGACGGAGGGGTCGAGCGAATCGTCGCCGTCGGAGCCGCATCCGACGGCCAGGGGCGTGACGACCGGGAACTCGAACGCGCCCGCGAAAAGTACCGAAGCCTCGTCGACGCGGCGCCGGACGCGGTCCTCGTCGCGGACGTCGACACGGGCGAAATCGTCGAAGCGAACGACGCCGCGGCCGAGCTACTCGACCGGCCTCGGAGCGGCGTCGTCGGTCTGCATCAGTCGGAACTCCATCCCGAGGGTGACCGGGAGCGCTACCGGCGCCTCTTTGCCACCCACCAGCGCGTCGACGAGACGATCCGGAGCCGGTTCGACGACGACCCGCTCTACGTCGAGACGGCGGCGGGCGATCACGTCCCGGTCGAGATCAGCGCTGACGTGGTCGAACTCGACGATCGAACGCTGCTCCAGGGACACTTCCGGGACGTGTCCGGGCGCCGCGATCGCGAGCAGAAACTCCGGAGCGTCCTCGACGCGATGTCGGACATCGCCATCGTGTACAGCGAGTCGGGCACGTACGAGGAGGTGCTCTCGGGGCGGGAGGACAAGCTCGTCGACTCGCCGGACGCACTCCGGAAGTCGGACATCTACGACGCGTTACCCGCGGAACAGGCCGAACGCATCCACGGCGCGATCCGGCAGACCCTCGAGACGGGCGAAACACGGCGACTCGAATACCGCCTCCCGCTCGACGGCGAGACCCGCCACTTCGAGGCGCGCATCTCCCCGTTGCGAACCGGGGCGTACGGCGACGAGTGTGTGGTCTTTCTCGCCCGCGACATCACGACCCGAAAGCACCGCGAACAGGAGCTCCGGAGCTTCCGACAGGCCGTCGAGCACGCCGGCCACGTCATCATGATCACGGAGACGGACGGCACGATCGAGTACGTCAACCCCGAGTTCGAGAGCGTGACCGGCTACTCGAGCGCGGAGGCTCTCGGGCGAGATTCGAGCCTCCTTAGCTCCGGCGAGCACGACGACGACGACTGCTACCGGAACCTCTGGGAGACGATCCTCGACGGCGACATCTGGGAGGGAGAACTCGTCAACGAGCGCAAGAACGGCGACCGCTACCACGTCGAACAGACCATCGCACCGATCACCGACGAGACGGGGACGATCGAGCGATTCGTCGCCGTCAACACCGACATCACCGACCGGAAGCAGTACGAACGCCAACTCGAGCGCGAGCGGGACCGGCTCGAGGAGTTCGCCCGGACGGTCGCACACGACCTCCGGAATCCGCTGTCGATCGCGCTGGGCCACGTCGACCTCGCCCGCCAGACCGCCGACGGCGACTCGGCGCTCGACGTGTCCCTGTCCGCGCTCGAACGGATGGAGAGAATGATCGAGGAGATCCTCACGCTCTCGAAACAGGGAGAGACCGTCCGCGAGCCGTCGTCGGTGCGATTCGAAGAGGTCGTCGAGACGGCGTGGGGCCACGTCGGCGCCGACGTGGCGGCGGCGAGCCTATCGATGAGCCACTCGTGTGCCAAGTGGACGCTCACGGCGGACGAGTCGCGCCTCCGTCAACTCCTCGAGAACCTCCTCCGGAACGCGGTCAGACACGCCGGGCCGGACGTGGCGATCCGAGTCGGCTGCCTGTCGGACCGGAAGGGGTTCTTCGTCGCGGACGACGGTCCGGGGATCGAGCCGAGCGAACGCAACCGAATCTTCGAGAGCGGGTACACCTCGGCGGCGGACGGAACCGGCTTCGGGCTGGCGATCGTCAGGCAGATCGCCGACGCTCACGGGTGGGATATCACCGTCACCGACGGCGAGGCCGGCGGCGGGGCACGCTTCGAAATCACGACCACGGTCGCGTACCGCGATCGTATCGACGACGGAGCGTGAGTGCATGGACGACCGTTCGGCACTGGTTGGGTGGTTCGACACGCTTCGAGGGGACGGCATCCCCGGCTTCGACCGCGTCGCCGGCCTGTGCGTCATGGGCGGGATCGGAGCGGTCACGTTCGGCGTCCACCTCGTCACCCTGCTGACCCGGTCGGACGGACTCTACGTGCGACTGCTCGGGATCGTCGTGCCGCTGTGTCTCTCCGCCGTGTTGCTGGCGATGGCGGTCCACGCTCACCGCCGTCACGCGGCCGACGCCGTCGCCCGGATCGGGGCGTGGTGTTTCGTCTGTGCGGTCGTCATCGCCACCGTCGGGGTCGTGTCGATCGCCCACCAGTGGGCCAGAGGCGTGACGATGAGAAACGTCCTCCTCGTGCTGCTCAACCACGCCACGGTCGGCGCCATCCTCGGCGCCCTCATCGGCTCTTACGACAGCCAGCGTCACCGGCGAGGGCGAGATCTGCGCACGGAGCACGAGCGCGCACAGCGATTGAGCGACCGGCTCACCATCCTCAACCGCGTGTTTCGCCACGATATCCGCAACGCCGTCAACGTCATTCTCGGCCACACGGACCGCATCCGGAAGGGGCGAAACGACCGCGACCAGTCGATCGATCGGATCGACGAGAAGGCCCGCGAACTCCAGGCGGTGAGCGAGCGTGCGCGCCGGCTCGAACGACTACTGGATCTGGAGCAGGCTGCCACGTCGCCAATCGACATCGCCGATTCGCTCCGGTCGAAGGCGGCGGCGCTCGCCAGCGACGGCCCGGCCGAGGTCGAGACGGAGATTCCCGCGTCGGCCGAGGTGTGTAGCACCCCGCTGATCGAGGAAGCCATCGACGAACTCCTGCACAACGCGGTCGAACACAACGACGCCGCCACGCCGAGACTCGGAATCAGGGTTCGGTCGACGGACTGCGAGGGCGACGCCGGACGCGTGGCGATCAGGATCGAGGACAACGGACCCGGGATACCCGAACACGAGATACGGGTGCTCGAACGCGGTCACGAGACGAAACTGCACCACTCGAGCGGACTCGGCCTCTGGTTCGTCCACTGGGTCGTCGACGCCTCGGGCGGACAGATGGTGTTTGGGGACAACGAGCCACGCGGGAGCGTCGTCGAACTCCGCCTCCCGGCACCGGCGTCCGACGCCGGCAGCCGAGACGGCGGGGCGACGATCGGCGCACGGTCGGGGCGTGCGTTCGACCGCCGGGGACGGTCGGCCGGCCGCGACCGATGAGGCGCGAGCGGTCGCCCCGCCGGTTACAGGTCGATCCGATCCCCGATCTCGACGATCTCCAGTCGTTCGGGGTAGTCGAAACTCCGCGCGTGGTGGTGGAGGACGGTCGGGTCGGCGGTCAGTCCCTTCCACACGTCCCAGTGGCTCGGAACCAGACGGTCGAGTTCGAGGGCGTTCGCCGCGCGGATCGCGCCGTTCTCGTCGGCGTACCACTGCGTCCGTTTCGGCTCCCGCGTCTCCTTGTCGGGGAGGCGCCCGGCCGAGCCGAACGCGAGGACGCCGAGGTCGATGTCGAAGCGGTCGGCGAGGTCGGCGAAGGCGTCGGTGTGGCGCGTGTCGCCGCCGTGGAAGACGGTGCCTGCGTCGTGTTCGATCACGTAGCCGACGGGGTGGTCGGCGTCGGGGTCGTTTACGGGGACGACGGTAACCGTGAACTCGCCCACCTCGAACGACTCGTCCTCGGTGACGGTGACGAACTGCTCGGCGACGACGCTCCAGTCGTCGATCCAGCCCTCGCGGTCGACGACCGCCATGCTGGCGTCGGGCGCGTAGTACTGTGCGCCGGTCGCAGCGAGGATCGGCGCCTGCGTCGGCCCGTGGACGTGATCCGAGTGTTCGTGCGTGGCGAGGACGGCGTCGGCCGCCGTCACGTCCGCCGGATCGAACGGGACCGGGATCATCCGGACCGTCCGCGGCGGATCGCCGAGGCCGCAGTAGGGGTCGATAAAGAGCGTCGTCCCGTCCGTCCCCTTCAGGACGAAGCCGTTACAGCCCAGATACCAGATCGCGACGCCGTCGGGGTCGGCGTCGGCCACGGCGGTCGGGAGCCAGTCCCCCCAGTCGCTCTCGCCGAGTTCGTGTGCCATGGTGGCTGGTCCGGTCGGTCGGCGTCTAAGGGTTGCGGTGACTGGTCGGGGGACGGTGCCGCCGAGCCGAGCAGTGACGAAGATAAAAATACCCGGCGCCCGAGCCCATCGAACGGTGATGTTCGCCAAGCGCGTTCACATCGTTCCGGTCGGCGAGGCCGTCGAGCGGATGGTGTCGCCGGTGCTCGAACTGTCCGCCGACCGGGTGTATCTCCTGGTCGACGCCGACGAGACGGCGAGGGCGCAGGCCGACCCGGTGGCCGAGCGTCTCGCGTCCGAGGGCGTCGAAGCGGAGATCGAACCCGTCGATCAGGGAACCGTGTACGCGGTCCTGGGGCTCGTAACGACGCTCGCGGACCGACACGCGGACGACGTGGTTCGAGTGAACGTCTCCACCGGGAGTCGGCTCGCGACCATCGGCGCCGCGCTCGCCTGTATGGACGACGACACGGAGGCCGAGGCGTACCACGTCCCGGCCGACGACGGGACGGCCGTCGCCGACCGGGCCATGGGTGCGGACGACGTGGCCGTCGTCCCCGACTACCCGATCGAGTCGCCGTCCCGCGACGAGGTGGCGACGATGACGATTATCGCCACGCTCGATACGGCGCGCTACACGCCCAAGAAACGGGATCTGATCGACGAGGCGATCGGCCTGCAACACGACCTCGACCGGTCGATCCCGTTCGCGGAACGGATCGTCCGGGGCGCGGACGTGCCCGCCGCGCAGGTGACGGCGTTCGACGACCTCGGACCGGGTCAACAGAAGGGGGCGTATCGGACGTTCAGGGAGCGCGCGCTGGCCGAACTCGAATCCCGGGAGTACGCCGTCGTCGACGACGAGAGCGTCGGCCGGTCCGATCCGATCACGCTGACGCCCACGGGCGAGGCGGCGCTCCGGGCCTTCCGACACAAGGTCCTCGACGTCGTGGCCGCGCTCGACACGCGGTCGGCGCCCGACTGGCTGACCGAGGGTGTCGAGTCGGCGTGACGATCGGGGCCACTGGGAAGGCTTTTGAGCGTGGCCCGGCGACGGACGCCAATGAGCCAGGACGAACTCGCGCGCCTCCGGACGGTCGCCGACTACCAGTTCGGGGCCGGTGCGGGTGCGGCGCTCTTTCCACCGGCCGACGAGTTCGAGGTCACGCACTCGACGAGCGGCCGGCCGCGACAGGTGCGCGCCGACGCGGGACGGATCGTCTCCTACGGGACCGACGGCCGGTTCACACTCGGCCTCGAAGGCGGTCGCCGACTGGTGACGGCGCTCCCCGAACCGACGGCACGCGTCGTCGTCGGTTCGGAGAGCGAGCCCTTCGTCCGCGACGGGAAGAACGTCTTCGCGAAGTTCGTGCAGGCCGTCGACGACGACGTGCGCCCAACCGACGAGGTGGCAGTCGTTCACGCCGACGGCGCCGTCATCGCGGTCGGACGGGCGGAACTCGCCGCGGACGCCATGCGCGACTTCGAGACGGGAATGGCGGTGAAGGTGCGAGCGGGCGCCGGTGCCGCGGATTAGAGGTACGGCGCCAGCCCCAGCGCGCGAACCAGCGGGACGCCCGCGAGCACCGAGCCGAGGAGGTAGCCGCCGATGGCGCCGCCGTTCAGCAGGGGGAGACCGGCGTGGGCGCGCCCTTTCATCACGGCCCAGAGGAGGACGCCGAGGCCGAGGAAGGTGCCGACCATCGACAGGAGTGCGGGGAGGTTGAGCGCCGGGAGCGCGGCGACGCCGAGCGACGCCGCCGGTGAGAAGAAGGCGCCGCTGGCGACCATCACCGTCGGCATGACGGCGTCGCCGAGGCCGATGAAGAAGGCGTCGCGACCGGCTGTCGCGTCGCCGTCGCCGTCCGCCACGGCGCCGTCGGGCGCATCGGACTCGTCACCGTCGTCCTCGTGGACGTCACTCGCCCCCGAGAAGTCGTCGTCGAGCAGTGAGTACGACAGCGAGAGCGGGACGACGAGAATGACCGGGATGCGCAGCTCCATCACGCCCTCGGCGAGGCTGAGCATGTGTTCGGTGCCGTAGACGCTGATGGCGTCGTAGACGGCGAGGACCGAAAGGAGGAGGAGGGCCGGGAGGAGGCCGAAACTGATGCCGAAGAGAGCGCCGGCGCCGACGCCCATGACGACGCCCGCGGCGTCGATGACGTACCACTCCGGATAGACCAGGAGGGCGGCGGCCACGCCGAGCGAGAGTGCGACGGCGACGAGATTGACCGACGCCACCGTGACCAGTGGCGGGGTGACGACGGCGAAGACGTACCACGAAACGAGGGCGCTGGAAAGAAGGACGACGGCCTTGACCGCCCGCTCGAACGCGTACTTGAACGCGGCGAGCATCAGCACCGTGGCGACGAGGATGGCGAGGATGTAGACGAGGCTGTTGGTCGGATCGGCGGGGTCCTCGACGGCCTGATAGCCAGCCGTCTCGAAGGGGCCGACCATCGCGAGCGCCCCGACCTGGACGAGCAAGAAGAGCAAGGCGGCGACGGCGACGCCGCGAATCTCGCGTGCGTTCATGATAGTCGTCCGTGAGGCAGCGGGCAGTTTTGGGGGTGTGACTTCCGAGCGATCATCGTGCGTAGAGTTTCGCCCCGAGCAGGTCGGGGAGACGAACGCGGTCGGCGGGCGAGACGGCGAGATACGGGCGCGAAACGGGTCCGAACACGTCGACGACGCGGCCGACACTGGAGAGCGATTCGTCCACCGCGGTCAGGCCGATGTCGGGGGTGTCCGCCCCCTCGTCACAGCGGACGATAGCCAGCCCCTGTGCGGTCCTGGTGACGGTGCCGAGGCGATACATCACACTGGACCTCCCAACTGGGAACCGCTGGATCGCCGCTTCAGTCCGGCGATCCAGCGGCCTTGACGTCCGACGACCATCATCAGTCCCGAAGGATACCCACGTAGGCCGCGACGGCCTGGACGAGGTCGTTTTTCGTCGCGTCGTCGGCGCCCTGTACCAGCACGCGTCCGCGTGGTTCGAACTCCCGCGAGTAGGTCTTGTCGCGCTCGATGACGGCATCGTAGCCGACCTGCTGGACGGCCTCGGCGATTTCGTCGACGGTCGGGTCGTCCACCGCCTGATCGCGAGAGACGCGCCGCCCCTCCGCGCGCGTCTTCGTCGCGTCGAGATAGGCGGGCCAGATGACGTTCTCTACCATACGCCTACGCGGCGGGCCGGCCGTAATACGGTTTTGGATGCCGGCGGCGTCAACGGCGGGGAAGACGGGCGAAGAGGAGGGCGACGGCAGGACCGAACCCGGATGCGTCGCCGGTCGGTTGCCGTCGACACGGCGGCGCCGCCGGCGAGCGTCACGACCAGTGTGAGCGCGAGAACCGTCGGGGCGAGTCGCATCGGTCGCTCCTGTGAGAGTATGCAACAAATACTTACCTACTGCAAGCGCGGCTGTTAAACGATGAGAACGAGCGTCCGGACGGGCGCGTGGGTGGGCGGGTTGCTCGGCGCACTCGTGGCCGTGACGCTCGCCAGCGCCACGATCGGGCCGGTCAAAATCGGCGCCGGGAGCGTCGCGGACATCGCGCTCGCGGCGGCCGTCGGCGGCACCGCGAACGTCCCGGCGAGCCACCGAACGATCGTCATGTCGATCCGTCTCCCCCGGATCGCCCTCGGCGCAGTCGTCGGGTTCGCGCTCGCGTCCGCGGGGACGGTGATGCAGGGGTTCTTCCGGAACCCGATGGCCGACCCCTCCATCGTCGGCGTCTCGGCCGGGGCGGCGACGGGCGCCGTCGCGGCCATCGTCGCCGTGCCGGTCGCGCTTCCCGCCGCCGCCTTCGTCGGCGCCCTAGTCGCCGCCTTCGGTGTCTACCTGCTCGCGTCCGAGGGGGGGCGGACCCCCGTCCAGACCCTGTTGCTCGCGGGCATCGCGGTCCAGACGTTTCTCGGCGCGGTCGTCTCCTTCATGCTCGTCAGCGCGGGGCGCGATCTGCGGGAGGCGATCTACTGGCTCATGGGCCACCTCCACCACAGCACGTGGACGGAGGCGACGGTCGCCGCCGCGGTCGTCATCCCCGGCTTCCTCGGTCTCCTCGCGTACGCCCGCGACCTGAACGTCCTCCTGCTCGGCGAGGAAGACGCCCACTCGCTCGGCATCGAGGTCGAACGGACAAAACGCCTCCTGCTCACGGTGTCGAGTCTGTTGACCGCGGCGGCCGTCGCCGTCGCGGGCGTCATCGGCTTCGTCGGCCTCGTCGTCCCCCACGTCATGCGACTGCTGGTCGGCCCGGACCACCGCATCCTCCTGCCGACGAGCGCGCTCGCCGGCGCCACCTTTCTCGTCGCGACCGACACGGTGGCGCGTGCCGGCACGGCCGAACTCCCGGTCGGCATCGTCACCGCCGCGGTCGGGGCGCCCTTCTTCCTCTATCTGCTCCGCAAGCGGGAGGTACACACGCCGTGACGCCGGCGATCCGGATCGACGGCGTCACCGTTTCCCTCGGCGGCACGGTCGTCCTCGACTCGGTATCGACGACCGTCGACGAGGGACGGCTGGTGGGGCTCGTCGGCCCGAACGGTGCGGGAAAGACGACGCTCCTCCGGACGATCAACGGCGTCCTCGACCCGGAACGGGGATCGGTCCGAGTCGCGGGGCAGGACGTCGCCGGTCTCGACTCACGCGCGACGAGTCGACTCGTGGCGACCGTGCCACAGTCGACCGCGTCGACCTTCGAGTTCCCCGTGCGCCGGATCGTCGAGATGGGACGCACCCCACACCTCGGCCGGTTCGGGACCCGGACGGCGGCCGACAGGGACGCCGTCGACGAGGCGATGGACCGTGCCGCGGTCGATCACCTCGCCGACCGCCCCGTGACGGAGGTGAGCGGGGGCGAGCGCCAACGCGTCTTCCTCGCCCGCGCCCTCGCGCAGGACACGCCCGTCCTTCTGCTCGACGAACCCACCTCGGATCTCGACGTGAACCACCAGGTCCGGACGCTGGACCTCGTCGCCGACCTCGTCGCGGAGGGGCGGACCGTCGTCGCAGCCATCCACGACCTCGACCTCGCGGCCCGCTACTGCGACGAACTCCGCCTCCTCCACGACGGCCGGATTCGGGCGACCGGATCGCCCGACGAGGTGCTGACCGACGCCAGCGTCGAGGCGGCGTTCGGGACGCGGGCGACGGTGACGACCCACCCCGTCACGGGGACGGCGTCCGTCACCGCGTTCGGGCACGGCGAAGACGCCGAGCGATCGGGTCACGTCCACGTCGTCGGCGGCGGCGGGCGCGCCACGCCACTGCTCCACCGCCTCGACGCCGCGGGGTTCGACCTCTCGGTCGGCGCCGTGAGCGTCGACGACGCCGACGCCGAGACGGCCCGGGCGCTCGACGCCGACCTCGTGACCGTCCCGCCGTACGCGCCCGTCGACGACGAGGCGCGCGGCGCGGTGGCCCGGCGGGTTCGCCGCGCGGACGCCGTCGTCGTCGCCGAGGTGACCCTCGCGCCGGGCAACTGCCCGAATCTGGAGGCCGTCCTCGAGGCGGATACGCCGGTCGTCGTCGTCGACGGCCGCCCCGTCGACGCCCGCAACGTCGCCGGTGCGCGCGGCCGCCGTCTCGACGCCCGACTCCGGGACCGCGGAACCGTGGTCGAGGCCGACGGCGTCGTCGCGGCGGTACGGCGGGTCGTCGACGCAGGGCACCGACGACTCACCGGGACCGACCCCCGATCGTAGGGTCGAGGTCGACACCCTTACTCCCGCGGGCGGCGAGGCACCGCGTATGGACCGGCCCTGCGTGCGCGTCCCCCGGGAGGCGGGCGAGCGAACTCGACAGGAACTCGCCGCGGCAGGCCTCCTCGACGACGAGTACGAAATCGTCGTCGCGGACGGGACGCTCTACCTGCCCGTCACCGACCCCGAGGCGGCCGCCAAATCGTACGAGGTGGCCTACCGGGACGTGTCCCCCCACGACCGCCAGCAGACGCCCGCCGACCTGCTCGGCTTCGATCCCTCCTACGAACGCCTCGGCGACGTGGCGATCGTCGACGAGGACGACCCCGAGCGAGCGGCGACGGTCGCCGACGCCATCCTCGACTCCGACCTGCCCGTCCGGGCGGTGGTGGATCGCGCCTCCAAGGTGAAAGGCGACCTCCGCGTGCGCGACTGGACCGTCGTCGCGACCGACGACGACGCGGAGACGGACGGCCCCGCCACCGAAACCGTCCACCGCGAGTACGGCTTCGAGTACCTGCTCGACCTCTCGCGGGTCTACTTCTCGCCCCGCCTCGCGACCGAACGCCACCGCGTCACGGAACAGGTCGACGCCGACGAGCAGGCGGTGGACATGTTCGCCGGCGTCGGCCCGTTCGCCATCCCGATGGCCGCCCGCGGGGCGACCGTCGTCGGCGTCGACCTCAACCCCGCCGCGATCGAGTACCTGCGGGAGAACGCCCGTCGCAACGGCGTCGCAGACCGCGTGACGGCCGTCGAGGGCGACGTGCGCGACGTGGCCGCCGACTACGCCGGGTGGGCCAACCGCGTCGTGATGAACCTCCCCCACAGCGCCGACGAGTTTCTGGACGCCGCCGTCACGCTCGCGAGCGACGACTGCGTCCTCCACTACTACGACATCCAACACGAGGACGACCCGTTCGGCCCGGGCGAGCGAGCGATTCGGGCGACAGCCACGGACTACGACGTGGACGTGCTGACCCGGCACGTCGTGCGGTCGTACGCCCCCCACGAACTGAACGTCTGCCTCGACGTGCGGCTGTCGCGGTAGGGGCGTTTCGGAACCCTTATTTGAACCATGGCAGTACGGTTGAGTGCGCGCCGGAGTAGCTCAGCTGGCAGAGCGATTCCTTCGTAAGGAATAGGCCGAGGGTTCAAATCCCTCCTCCGGCTCTTCTGACGGAACAAAGTGGAGTCGAAGAGCCACGGGAGGGATTTGAGCCAGGGAGTGGAGCGAAGCGGAACGACCGTGGTTCACAATCCCCTCCTCCGGCTTTCTGCCACGAACGAAGTGAGCAGCGAAAGCCACGGCGAGGGTGGGCCAAGGAGCAGTTCGCTGCCCGGCTTCGTCGACCGAGAGCGTATGCCCGGACTTTCGACACGCAGGTTTAAGGGCATGATAGAACGCCGAGTAACACCGCGAAGAGGGGAGATGAGCCCCCCTGACTCGCCGACACCCGCGGCAGAGACCGTCGTCGGCGGGGGTCCCGAAAGGTGGGGTACGCTTCCGGAGTGACGGGGCTCGATCTCCAGTACACAAATATCATTAAAAACAGTGTTGGATACAGCAGATTTCGCGGTGTCGACGTACGACGCCCCGTCGTGGGCGCTCCACACGAGGGGGCGTCGGTGGCATGTCGCACGCTACTCGGATGCGGACGGACGACGTCGGTCTCGGCACCGCCCCGAGCGGGGAAACAGTACGTCATCGAATAAAGTAAACTTTCCTATCATTTGCTATTCGAAAATAATCTGCGCCGGATCGCGTCGCGACGCAGGGGTTCACCCCGTAATCCGCGCCAGTTCAGCGGCGACGACGCGGCGTTCGAGGAGGGCGACGCCGGCGACGACGACACAGAAGCCGACGGCGGTCGCGAGCGTCACCGGTTCGCCGAGGAGGAGCCACCCCGTGAGGGCGGCGACGATGGGGACAACGTACGCGACCAGGTTCGCGCGCACGGGACCGATTCGGCGGATGAGCGTGAAGTAGATGGGGTACGCGGCCGCCGTCGAGGGGATGGCGACGACCAGGATCGCGAGGACGACGGTCGGCGTGGGCGCCGTCCCCGTCGCCCGCTCGCCGATGGCGAGGCTCCACGTGTGGAGGAGGAGGGCACCGAGTCCCATCGCCCACGCCGTCAGCGGGATGCTCCCGATGGTCGCGTCGATGCGGCGCATGAGGACGCTCCCGAAGGCGATGACTGCCGCGGCGGCGAGGACGTACAGTTGCCCGATGGTCGCCCCGGAGGTGATCGTTTCGGGCGAGGGCTGGACGATGATGACGACGCCGACGAGACCCAGCAGGATGCCGATGAGGCCCCGAACGTCGAGACGTTGACCGAGGAACAGAAAGGCAAAGGCGGGCGAGAGAATGGGGTTGAGCCCGTACATCACCGACGCGGCGGCGGGCGTGATCGCCCGCTGGCCGAGAAAGAGGAGGCCGTTGTTCGCGGCGACGATAGTCACCGCGCCGACGACGAGGCCGGCGATATCGGCACGGCATCGGGGAATCCAGTCGTCGTAGCGCCACGCCCCGTACGCGAGGAGGAGGGGCGCGGCCACGTCGAACCGGAGGGCCGCGAAGAAGACCGGCGGCAGCGCGTCGAGTCCGGCTTTGATCGCCACGAAGGAACTGCCAAAGAGGACTCCGAGGAGGACGAACAGTCCGGCGTTGCGGTACCGATGGAGGGACACGACAGCCGGTTTTCGGCGGGGAGAGATGTGCGTGTCGATCCGTCGCCGGCCGGGCGACACGCCTTACCCACCGGCGCGCCTCCGTTCGGTCGTGACCGACGACCGCGAGCGCTGGAACGAGAAGTACAGCACGGACGAGGCGTTCGAGTTGCCGGACGATCCCATCCCGGAACTGGCGCGGCGGATCGACACCCTGCCGACAGGGCGAGCGCTCGACGTGGCGACCGGCACCGGCCGGAACGCGCGCTTTCTGGCCGCCGAGGGGTACGACGTGGACGCCGTCGACGTGTCCGACGAGGCGCTGGAGCGGGCCGCACGGGCCGCGGACGCCGAGGGCGTCGACGTCGACTGGATCCGCACCGACCTCGACGACTTCGAGTTCGAACGCGATGCGTACGACGTGATCACCGTGAGTTTCTTCGCCGCGCTGGAGCGCCTGCCCGACATCATGGCGGCGCTCGCGCCCGGCGGCGTCCTCGTCTACGAACACCACCTCCGGTCGAGCGACGAGATCGACATCGGTCCGTCGAGCGACCGCTACCGATACCCCTCGAACCACCTGCTCCACGCCTGCCTCGACCTGACGATCCTCCACTACGAGGAGCGGACGCGGCCGGACGAGAAGGGACGAACGCAGGCGGTCGCGACGCTCGTCGGGCGGAAGTCGACGGGTGGCGCGCAGTCGTACCCGCGGCTGGATTAACCCTCGTACTCGTGATCCAGCAGCGTCGAGAACGGAATCGCCTCCAGCACGGCCTCGCTGGTCGCTTCGAGGATCACCGGTGGCGCGACACCTTCCGCCTCGGCCTCCACCCACCGACCCAGACAGACACACCACCGGTCGCCGGGGTCGAGACCGGGGAAGTCCAACTGGGGACGGGGCGTGAGCAGGTCGTTCCCCTGTGCCTTCGAGAACTGGAGAAACTCCTCGGTCATCACGGCACAGAGTTCGTGGCGCCCCCGATCCTCGTCGAGGTGGTGGCAGCAGCCGTCGCGGAGATAGCCGGTTTCGGGGTCGGTGCTACACGGTTCGAGTTCGGTCCCGAGGGCGTTCGACTCGGTGGGCATGGGTGACGAACGGGAGTGGCCGCAGAGAGTGTTGGGGTTATGCCGGCCGCTCGACCGACAGCGACTCCGCAGCCTGTTCGGCCTCGTGTTGGACGAGGTAGGCGCGGTCGTCGGCGAAGTCGGCGGCGGCTTCGAGCGCGCGTTGGGTGCCGATCTGTCGGAGCGCCCACGCGGCGGCGGCGCGCGTCTCGTCGCTCTCGCCCTCGGTCAGCCGTTCGGCCAGCGGGTCGATGGCGCGCGTGTCGCCGATGAGGCCGAGCGCCCGGGCGGCGTAGGGACGGATCTGCTCGTTCTCGGCGACGAGCTTGTTCGCTAGCGGTTGGGTCGCTTCCTCGCTCCCGATTTCGCCGAGCGCCTTGAACGTCACCTTCTGGAGGCCGGGGTCGGAGTCGGCGTCGACGTACTCGATCAGGGTCTCGACGGCGTCCCCGGCGGCCATCTTCCCGAGCGCCTTGATCCCGGGTTTGTCGCGCTTGCCCGCGCGCTGGTGCATGGCGTCGAACGCCGCCTCGTCGTTCATCCGGGTGAGGGCTTCGAGGCAGTGTCGTTCCATGAAGTCGGACTGGAAACTGTCGAGCGCGAGCAACACCATCTCGACGTTGCCCTGCTGTTCCCACTCCTTGAGCGCGGCCCACTCGGGCGGGTAGTCCTTGTAGTGGCCGAGCACGTCGTAGTAGCCCTGTGCCCGGAGCTGTTCGTGGGTTTCGAGGTCGTCCCACTCCTCGGCGTCTTCGAGCCCACTTTCGAGGGCGTCGGTCGCCTCCAGCAAGGCGGCGATGGTCTCGGCGTCGGCGTCGGGATCCAGCCCCGCGTCCGCGACGGCCTCGGCAGCGGCGTCGAGGGCGTCGGTCGACGCCTCGACGGTTGCGTCGGGGCTGGAGAGGTCGATGTCGAGCGCCTCGTTCACGTCCGCGACGAAGGCGTCGACGGTGGCAACGGCCTCGTCTTCACCCGTGTCTGTCCACCGCGTGTCGGTGAGCGTCGCCGTCGCGTCCTCGATGGCGTCGGTCACGTCCGAGGCGTAGGGGCCGCGGGCGGCCGCCAGATCCTCGCGGAGGGCGTCGAGGCGGTCCGAAAGCTCCGCCGCGGGATCGTCCGCCTCCTCGTCGTCCTCGTCGGGGGCGGGGAGGTCGGCGGCCTCGAGGTCCTCGGCGATCCCGTCGAGTTGTTCCTCGACCGCGTCGAGGTCGGCTTCGGTCTCGGCGGCGTCGAGCGCCTCGGCCGCGTCGTCGAGGCGGGAATCGAGGGTCTCGGCTGGGAGGTCGGTCTCGTCGTCCCCGTCGGTCATACGCGCACACTCGGTGTGACTGTCAAAAGAGCGTTTCCATTACGAGCCGCCCCGTTCCCGACAACATCAACTTCAACTGCCACGGGATCGTATCGCTCCGCGATGACGACTCCCCGCCACCGACTGCTCGTCGCCCTCGTGATCGGCCTCGCCGTCGCCGCCGCCGCGACGGGCGCGAGCGTCGCCGTCGACGAACCGCGCGACACCCCCTCCGACACTAGCCCGCCGGTTCGCGTCTACGTCAGCGAGACGCTCGACATTTCGAGCGTCCAACTCACCGGCGGCGGGACCATCGGCACCGACCAGACGACGTTCGTCTCGGTCAGTGGCGACGACGTGTTCACCGTCTCTCCCGAGAACGCGGACTTCGACAGCGTGGCGCCGGGATCGTACGACGCCGACACCGACGACGACGACGCACCCGAACTGCGGGTCGTCCGTCCCTTCGTCTCCGAGTTCGAAGTCCGAAACGAACGCGGCGTCGACATCGCGGGCGACACCGTCGCCGCCAGCGACTTCGAGGAGGTGCGGATCACGGCGGAGTACAACTTCGACGACGCCGACCGCCTCGACGTGACCGTGGAGAGCCCGAACGACATCGACCTCGCGGGGAACCAGCGGATCACGACGAGTGGCGGAAGCGTCACGGTCGACACGAGCGGCGCCAAACCCGGGGAGTATCGGATCGTCGTCGAAGGGAGCGACATCGAAGACGGGCGGGCGTCGACGACGGTGACCGTCGCCGGAGGGGCGAGCGAACCGACCGCGACGGCGACGCCTACGCCGACACCGACCCCGACGGCCACGCCGACACCGACCCCGACGGCCACGCCAACGGCGACACCCACGCCAACCGCCACGCCCACGCCCACGCCGACGGCGACGGCCACGCCGACACCGACGGAGTCGCCGACGCCCCACCCGCCCGACACGCCCGAACCGACCGCGACGCCCACGCCAACCGCAACCGAGGGCGGCGGCGCCGGCTTCGGACCGGTCGTCGTGCTGCTCGCGCTGCTGGCCCTCGTAGCCGTCGCTCGCCGGCACGGCTGACGGGGGCATTATCCGGGTCCGGCCCCAAGCATCGCCCATGTCGAGTCGAGACGACGAGGAACTGGCGGTCCTGCTGGCCGATCTGGAGACGACGCTGACGGAGCTCCGGTCGGCGATCGACGACGACGTTCGACCGGATCGGCGCCGTCCGCCGACGCCGGGCGAGATGCTCCGGTTCACCGAGGAGTACACCCTGCCGACGATCATCGCGTTGCTCGAAGCGACGGTTCGGTCGCTGGAACTGTTGCGGGCGGTGCTCCGTCTCGCCGGTCCGCGGCCGACGGACGAGCGCCTCCGGGAACGGCTGGCGTCGAGGAGCGCCCCCGAGACGGCCACCCTCCGGGACGCGCTGACGGAACTGCGCGACGCGCTGAGTGGTGCGGAACTACCCGAGGACTCGGCGGCGAGTTCGATTCTGACCGACGCACAGGAGTTGACCACGGAGATCGACGAGCGTCTCGACGAGGCGGGGGACGACCGGCGTCGGGAGGGGCGGGCGGACCAACCGTCGGGACGGGGTGTCGCCATCGACGTCGAGGAGGAGGACGACGCCGTCGACGCGGAACTGGAATCGATCAAGCGGGAAGTGACCGGGGAGTCCGAGGACGACCCGGCGAAGTGAGCCGCGATAGAGAGGAGAACCGAGAGGCCAGGGGCCGGGTTACGACGCCTGGGCGGCGACGTACTCGTCGTCGACGCGCTCGATCAGACCCCGATCCGACAGCGTGTCGAGGACCGGAAACAGCGAAATCTTCTTGATGTCCAGACTGGACTGCAGGTCGTCGACCGTCGCGCCGTCGGAGACGGAGACGAACAGGTAGACCAGCTTCGAGTCGGCGGCGGTCAGTTCCTCCGGGAGGTCGAATCGGTCCGCGGTTCGCGAGAGCATCTGGCTCGTGTTCATGGTTCAACCGAAATGTCCACTTGCTAAGTAATAAACCCTTCCAACATATGCATCATATTCTGGAAACCGATAATATGTGATAATATGCCAAGCAAGACCTCATGATTGTAAATGTAGGTCTTGGCGACACGACGCTCCGGATCGGAGGTACGCCGAATACGAACCGAGCGGAGCGCGAGCGGTTACGGCGTTCGCTCGTTGGCAGCGTCGATCCAGCGGCGGAGGCGTCCCTCGTCGATATCCGTCTCGGCCGCGACGACGGCCGGTTCGGCGTCCGCGAGTTCCTCGACGGAGTGGATGCCGGCCGCTTCGAGGCGCGACGCGTAGGCGGGGCCGATGCCGTCGAGTTCCTGCAGGTCGGTGTCGGACACGTCTTCCTCGGTCGTCTCCACGTCCTCGGCGACGGCGGCGTCCGGGCTGGCCTCGTCGGCGGGTTCGTCGATGGGTACGTCGACCGGTTCGACGTTCGATCGGTCGGCGAACCACTCGGCCACGGCGGGCCAGAGGTTCTCGTGGGTCGAACGCGACACCGAGAGGCCGATATGGCCCGTCGAGTACTCCATGATCTCGGTGTCGTCGCTGCCGACGACGTCGTTGAACGGCTTGCTCGCCTCCGGCGGGATGAGGTGATCGTACTCGCCGATCACCTGCAGCACGGGCATCGTGATCTCGTCGAGGTCGACCCGTTCACCGTTCAGTTCGAGTTCGCCGCGGTAGAGCTTGTTCTCCTGGTAGACTTCCTCCAGGAACTCCCGGTAGGCGGTGCCGGCGACGTCGATCGGGTCGTTGAGCCACCGCTCCATCCGCGCGAAGTTCTCGACGAAGTCCTCGTCGTCGATGTTGTCGTAGAGGTTACCGTACTTCGTGACGTAGTTGTGGACCGGGTCCATCAGCGCGAAGCCGACGTCGAGGAACTCCGCGGGCACGTTGCCGAAGGTGTCGGTGATGGCGCCGGGGCTGAAGAACTCCTCGTCGCCCCACATTTCGAGGATGCCGCCGGTGCCGTCGAAACAGAGGCCGGCCGCCATCAGTCCGAGGTTGCGGACCTTCTCGGGGTGGAGCGCGGCGTACATGACGCTCATCGTCCCGCCCATGCAGTAGCCCAAGACGTTGATCGACTCCTGCCCGGAGCGCTCCCGCACCTCGTCGACGCAGTTGTCGATGTAGCGGTTGACGTAGTCGTGGAGCGACAGGGACGTGTCGAGGTCGGACGGCTCCCCCCAGTCGATCATGTACACGTCGAAGCCGGCTTCGAGCATCCGGCGGATCACGCTCCGATTCGGTTGGAGGTCGAGGATGTACGGCCGGTTGATGAGTGCGTAGACGAAGAGCAAGGGCACGTCGTGGCGCTCCTCCTCGGGGACCAGCGGCTCGTAGTGGTGGAGTTCGAGTTTGTTCTCCTCGTACACCACCTCGCTCGGTGTCTCACCGACCTCCACCTCGGCGATCGTCTCCAGCCCCTCGGGGATAGCGCCGACGGAGGCCGCGTCGTCGGCCGCGCGCTCCCAGAGGTCGCGCTGGGCGTCCAGCGGGAAGGTGAAGGGGTTCATAGCTGTTCGAGGATGCGATCGAGTTTCTCCTCGATGGCGTGCTGCCGGCGTTCGAGTTCGACGAGCCGTTCACCTACCTCGCGCACGTCGCCGACGGTGGCGAAGTTGAGCGCGTGCAGGGTCTCCTCGGAGGCCTCGTCGATGTTCTGTCGCATGTCCATCGCCTCCTCGACGGTCTGGCCCGTCGCGGCCGCGAACGCGGTGGTGGTCATCATCTCCTTGAACGCTTCGTTGGCCGAGGAGAGCCAGATGTCGCGGAACTCCTCGGGCTCGACGTCCTCGCCCTGCATGGCGCTGCCCATGCGTTCGAACGAGGTTTCGGCGGCGTCCATCCACGCCTCGTAGGCGCGCATCGACCCCTCGTACCCCTCCTGGATGCGCTCCTCGGAGAGGTTGTCCTCCATCGAGTCCATCCAGGACTCGAGGAACGCGGACTGCGCGTCGAGGTTGCGGTCGAGTGCGTTCATATACGTCTCGGTCATGCGTTCCAGGAACGCGTCCATCTGTCCGTCGAACGTACCGCTGGCGTCGTTGGTCATCGTATGCAAATAAGGGGGGGTAAGCGTGAAAACGCTCCGGTTAGGCCGACTCCGCCAGTTCCTCGGCGGACGCGACGGCTTCTTCGGCCGTCTCCTCGGCGTCGGACTGCATCTCTTCGACGGCGTCGAAGCTCTCGGCGAGCAGTTCGAGCTGCATCTCGGTCATCTCGTCGTAGGTCGCCTCGGCCTCGTCGAGGCCCTCGAGGAAGGACTGCCACGCGTCCTCGTGGATCTCGTCGACGGCGTCGAACTGCTCGTCGACCGCGGCTTCGAGTTCCGCGACGGACTCCTCGGGGAAGACGGACTTGAGGCCGTCGAGGTAGGCGTCGATCGCCGTCTTCGAGAGCGTGACGCCGCTCTTCTGGACGGACTTGGCCGACTCGAAGGAGCCGAACCACGTCTCGACGGCGGCACGCTGGACGTCGATACCGGTTTCGGCGGCACGGCGGCTCTGGTCGATCATCGTACGCTGCAACTCGAACGCCGAACTGAAGGGGTTGGAAGCACTCATTGTATTACTCCGAATTTCGTTTGACGGGGATGACGATCGTCTGGACGATGTCGCCGTCCTCGATGTCGAGCGTCTCGCGCTCGGCATCGGGGATGCTGATGCGGCCCCCGCTCTGCACGCGGGTCTTGAACATCGCCGTGCCCATGCTCATCGCGCCGAGCTGCGAGAACCCGTCGAATCCGCTCCCGGCGCCCGCCGACATAAACTGCTTGAACAGCTTCATCTGCTGTTCGGCGGCGTCTTCGCTCACGTCTTGAAACTGCTGGGCAAAAGGCATCTGCGGCCACATCGGCGATCCACCGTCCTCGTCTTGCGTCATCCTTACTACCACTAACGGAGGCCAGAGGCATAAGCTTTACTTTTGTTACCATCCTATACCAGTCAAAGACATTCAATGGTTTCGTCGGGGCGTGCCCGGCGACGAAAGCGACCAGTCTTTAACTACCCACCACGAAATCCAATCAACAATGTCAGAACGAACCACCACGCCGATGAGCGAAGTCACGGAGACGTGGCTTCAGTCGCAGAAACACTTCTCGAACAGCGTCGAACACTTCTACAGCAGTATGATGGCGGCCAACCGGGCGATGTTCCCGACGCTATCCGGTGACGAGGGCGAATCCGACCCGGCAGGCGACCGCCAGCCCGCGGCCTCGCCCGAACTCACCTACTCCAAGCCGGAGTGGACGTTCGAACACGCCGACGACGGCGACGGCGTGGTGAGCGTCGGCGACCGCATCCGCTTCTCGAAGCGGATGACCGAAGACGAGATCCGGGTCTTCGCGGACGCGAGCGGCGACACCAACCGGCTTCACCTCGACGCCGACTTCGCCAAAGAGACCCGATTCGGCCGCCAGATCGTCCACGGGACGCTCGTCTCGGGCGTCATCAGCGCGGCGCTCGCGCGCCTGCCCGGCCTGACGATCTATCTCTCGCAGGACCTCCAGTTCCTCGGCCCCGTCGACCTCGGCGAGACGGTCACCGCCATCTGCGAGGTCGTCGAGGATCTCGGCGACGGCCGCTTCCGCCTCACGACCGTCGTCGAGGACTCGGACGGTGAAACGGTGATCGACGGCGAAGCCATCGTCCTCATCGACGACGTGCCCGAGGACGCGCTCGACGAAGTCGACGACGACGCGTAATCGCCGTCACTCCTCGACGACGATTCCGGCGTCCCGAAACGTCTCTTTCGCGCGCCGGAACTCCGCCTCACCGTAGGAGAGCCACAGCGACGGCATCATCACGTACCGGCGTTTCGTCTCGCCGTCGGCGTCGTAGACGACGACGAACCGGGGCCTGGTGAGCCCCTTCGTTCCGCGTTTGGTCTCTACGCGACTAATCGCGTCGACCGGGATCTCCTCGGCCGCGGTGAAGCCCCGCAGGTGGTTGCTCAGTCGACCGAGGACGACGACGCCGACGACGACGCCAACGAACAACAGAAGCGTCCGGGTATCGCCCGTCACCAGCGCCGAGACGACGACGACGAGGGGGGCGAGGACCGCCCCGGCCATCAACAGCGCGGGGAGCCGACCACCCTCGCGGTAGCGCCGCCACTGCCCACGCAGACTCGACTCCAGACGCAGGGTGTCGCCGTCGAGGTGACAGCGGCCGCGTTTGGTTCGAAAGGAGGGCATCGGTCGAGGATCGTCGGAGCGGTCAGATCGGCTCGAACCGGTAGCCGTCCCACGCCTGACTTTCGGGTTCGCGGATGCCTGCCCCCGGTTCGCGGAGTTCCTCGACGTACACCGGCCGCACCTCGTCGCCGATTTCGACCTCGTCGGTCGTCACGCCGCCGAGGGCGCGGACGGGTTCGCCGTCCACGTCGAACTCGACGATGGCCAGCGTGTTGGGTTCGCGGACGCCCGGCGGGGCGGCCATGCTCGTCGTCCACGTGATCACTTCGGCGGTGTACTCGCTCAGATCGACCGTGCCGACCGGTTCCTCGCCGCCCGGACCGATCGGATGGCCGGGGTACGTGATGCTGCCGTCGGGGTAGCGGTATGCTTCCATCATCAGTTTGCCTCCATCAGGGTGGTGATGACGCAGTTGCCGAAGCCGCCGACGTTACAGGCCAACCCGGTGTCCGCGTCGGCGACCTGTCGCTTGCCGGCCTCGCCCATCAACTGCTCGTAGATCTCGTACACCTGTGCGACGCCGCTGGCGCCCAGCGGATGCCCCTTCGATTTCAGGCCGCCCGAGGGGTTGATCGGCAGGTCGCCCCCCATCTCGGTACGGCCCTCCTCCACCGCCTTCCAGCCCTCGCCTTTCTCGAAGAAGCCGAGGTCCTCGCTCTGGAGGAACTCGAGGATGGTGAACATGTCGTGGAGTTCGGCCACGTCGACGTCGTCGGGACCCACGTCGGCCATGTCGTAGGCGATGCGACTCGACTCGACGACGCCGCGCATCGTCGTCGGGTCCGCGCGCTCGTGGACGACGTGGGTGTCCGTCGCGCCACCGACGCCCGGGACGAGGACGTAGTCGTCGGTGTACTCCTTCGCGACGGATTCGGGGCAGAACATGAGCGCCGCGCTCCCGTCGGTGATCGGGCAGAAGTCGTACAGGCGAAGCGGGTCGGCCACGATGGGCGATTCGAGGACGGTGTCGAGGTCGACCTCCTTCTGGAACTGGGCGTGTTCGTTGTGGACGCCGTGTTTGTGGTTCTTCACCGCCACTTTCCCCAGGCTCTCGCGGGGCGCGTCGTACGTGTCGAGGTAGAGCCGCGCCGTCAGCCCCGCGAAACTCGGGAGCGTCACGCCGTGTTTGTACTCGACGGGGTGGGTGATGGAGGCGATGACGTCCGTCGCCTCCGGGGTCGTCCGGTGGGTCATCTTCTCCGCGCCCACGAGGAGCGTCATGTCGCTGGCGCCGCTGGCGACCGACTGCCAGGCGTGTTTGACCCCCGCACCGCCGCTCGAACTCGTCTGGTCGATGCGGGCGGTGTACGCCGGCATCGCCGCGAGGTCGTGGGCGATGGCGTTCATGATCCCCGTCTGCCCCTCGAACTCCCCGCTCGCCATGTTCGAGACGTAGAGGTGATCGACCGCGTCGGGGGCGACGCCGGCGTCGTCCAGACACGCCGTTCCGGCCTCCGAGAGCAGGTCGAGCACCCACCCGTCCCGCTGGCCGAACTGGGTCATCGAAGCGCCGATGATCGCTACGTTCTCCATACACCCTTGCCCGTAAGCCACTGGCTTACCGTTTACCCTTGTGGCAGTCGAAATCAGATCGCCAGCGTGTCGACGACGACGGCGAGTAACAGCGCCCCGAGATAGGCGTTCGAGGCGTGGAAGGCGCGGAAGGCGGCGGATTCGGTCTTGTCGACGTGGAGGCGGACGACCGCCCACAGGAACGCCGCCCCGAGCACGACGGTCGTGGCGACGTAGAGCCAGCCGAGCGCGCTCCAGGTCGCCAGCACGCCCGCCCCGACGAACGTCGCCCCGAGCCACCAGAGGATGTGTTTCCGGGTCTCCGTCTCCCCACGGACGACGGGCATCATCGGGAAGCCGCCGCGGGCGTAGTCGTCCTTGTACGCGAGCGCGAGGTTGTAGAAGTGTGCGGGCGTCCAGAGGAAGATGACGGCGGCGAGGACGAGGCC
>Ga0207718_100398_pt1 | contig 41594 bp, 23 predicted proteins | sample A23M2SouthBayCA_FD_187749 | JGI IMG/M metagenome (GOLD analysis project Ga0207718, IMG submission 187749) | Aerobic enrichment media microbial communities from Eden Landing Ponds, California, USA - A23 M2 (SPAdes) | ecosystem: Environmental > Aquatic > Marine > Unclassified | place: Emeryville... | reverse complement strand
GCAGTCTGAAGATCCTCTAACGGTGTGTCGAGAATATCGGTCAGGTCCGCTACCTCGAACCCGGCACGTGTGAACCGTTCGACCCGGGACTGTTTGTTCTCAGTTGGCTCTCCGTCAACAGTGATCTGAAGATCATCATCCTCAATTCCGAGGCCTAACTGGCCGGGGAGGTGAGCAGCCATACCGACCTCAGTCACGGAGGGCAGCGCTGCACTTACGGCGTCGAGCTGATGATCGAAATCATAACTCAACTCGTCACGAAGCGTTTCGGCCAGCTCGTACCGCAGGCCATCACAAATGAAAATTGCTGTTTTCTCATCGGTCGCGACGTAGTCCTCGAAAAACTGTGTTTGTGGGGTCGTGAGCCGTGGTTCATCGCCCAGGCCCTCCGCAAGCGGACGATTGACCGCCTTGAGGAAATCCATGTATTGCTGAGTGACGCGGCTCTTAAGCGTACTGAGCCCAGGTACGGGCGCAGCATCTTCCGTCGTTGCTTGGATATACTGTCGGTAGTCCCGGTCGACAGTCCACCAGTCAGCAACGTAGCGGTCATGAAGTTCGCTTGGGGAGAACGCCTGCGAATCGAGGGCCGTCCGTGCGTCGCCAATCCCTTCCAGAGCGCTGAGCGCCGGTGCGAGCACGTCCCAATACCCGGCGTAGCCCTCCTCGTACCAGAACCCACGTCGGCGCTCGCTGACGACCGAGTGGAGGTCGGCGGCGATTTCGGGAAGGTCGACGTAGTTAGCATCGTTCAGCCGGTCGAGACAAAGCCGGACGAGACCCTCGTCAATTCCACGAAATGCTGTCGAATGCCAGTTTACGTCTTCAGAGTCGATGACTGTAGTCTTGAGATCGTATTCCGCCGCTACCGAACGGGCGTATTCGACGTACGTCGCTGGGTCGTGTTGTTGCCAATACTCGCATAGCCGCTTGCTTTCGATTCGCTCGGTGGCCGCAATATCATCGTAGCGGCTTGTTGGCGAACCGACTGCGACCTCGCCAAACAGGATTTCCTTAGCGATGGCTTCCGGGTCAAGACTAGCGGAGATCCCGTACCGCTCATCAAGCAATGCTGACCAGTCGTCGGTCTGTCCGTACTCCTGGATCGTCTCTTCGTAGGCGTCTGGATCGTCGAGATATCGAAGAATCCATTCTGCAGGATTATCCTCCTGGGTGCCGAACAGAACACAAAAGAACGCCTTCCGTCGGGTAGCCTCATTCTGCCCCCAGGTACTGAACTCGTCGGGAATCTCAGATTCGTGTTCGATAAGATACTGCGAGGCCGGTGAGCTAGAATCGACATCTGCCCCCGTCCGATACTGCTTGCCGAGGCTGTGGATGTCCATGAACCACTCGGCGTCGTTTTTCGACGTCGGGACGTAGAACAGCCATTGCTCGTCGAGATCGGGATCTTCCTTCCAGACTCGGTGTTTCAGCTCGAGGAAGCTGTCTTCGTAGACGGCGACGTTGATGTCATCCGCGGCGAGTCCCGAGCGGATATCATCGATAGCGCCTGTGTAGGTCTCTTGGGAGTCGTACCAGACCCAGACATCGTGGCGGTGGAACTTCTCCCGGAGCTCGGTCACGATCCGTGCGGCGGTATCTCCCATTGTCGTGAGGTACTGCAAGTAGGTTGATGTCAGTTTCGGGAACTCAGTCTCACATACTCGAAACGATCTTTGCCGTAGATCGCGTCTTTGTCTTCCTCAACGGTCCGTGACAGATCGGACTCAGACTACCAGTATTACGCGCTATTTGTCATTATTACCGAACACCTCGTCATATACCGAAAACCGTCGGGATACCAATCGGGCGCTTTCCTCGATCCCTTCCTCCGCACTTCTCTGATAGCCCTCATATTCCTCTTTGACAGTGTCGTAGTCCAGCGAGTGAATCAGTCCAACTTCCGCGATCGCCAACCCTGCGAAGGTCGTGATCCGGAGCCCCTCGTCGATAGCGAATTTGTAGCCCCCACCATAGAGCCGGCTGAAGATCCCTCCACGGTGGTAGTTTGCCCAATGACGGAGGTCAAGAAGCAGGTCGAAGAACGTCGGGCACGGGGAATTAGGCCTTCGATGGAATCGGTCTCGCAGTTCGTATATTGCTTCCAGCTCGCGTTCTGCGTTGGTGGCCAATCGTGACTCCAGCCTTTCCGGCTGCTCTGCCCAAGCGGGATACGGAATCGTCCAGTCGAACGCCTCATCCGAAAACCGCCCGACTGGAAACGGCATGAACGGATAGGCGTAGAGCGCGTCCTCCAGTTCAGTCAGCATAGAGGTTCGATGCTTCTTCCACATCTGTCCGTGGCTTCCGCCTCCGCCCGATGCTCGAATCTCTTCGAACGTTGCTCGCATCAGACCACTAAACGCCTTGTAGATTGCGTAGTAACACATCGTGATTCGCCACTCGGCTGTTCGCATTCGATCCTCCACCGACCCATCGAGTGGGTCATTAAGCGCGAACTCATCGCGCCACGCGTTCGAGAGGTTCTGTAGCGCCTTGTCCGGCGACGGATCCTCATCAGGTTTGGCGAAGAATGCAGTCAGTGTCTCACGGTTGGACTGGGCGTTCGCAACAACATGGTAGAGGACGTGGTTCTGGACTGACCGGAGACAAGATTCCCCCCATGCGGGCGTATTGTGCTGAACGCAAGCGAGGTCGAGACCCCAACGAGATTCAGGATACTCATCCGGATAGGTATCGTTAACACCCTCACCGAACGGCCGTCCCTCTTCGTAGGTGTCGAAGTAACTCTCGGAGAGCGTCTGGAACAGCTCACCGACAGGCTTCCCGTACTTATAGAAATCCTTCGCATCGTGGGGCATTATCGGACTATCTCCTCCGGATTTCAAATACCTCCGGGAATCAAGCCATCATCCGCATTACACCAGAGCCTCTAAATCATCTTTCAGGCTCTGAAATGCCTCTTCTGCCAGATTGAGGTCTTTTGCTCCAGTGACCACCACTTTACCGGACGCAAATATCAAAATCACTACCGGGTGGTCGTCAGGCCGAAAAACTAGACCGGGGAACTGTTCGGGCTCGTACTCCGTATACTCTAATCCAAGACCAATCGCGAGCGCGTTTAGATTCTGGACTTGGTCTAATTCTCCCGTACAGACGTAATTCTGCATCGAGAACCAGTTATCATCTGGTGTGTCGAGTACTCCACTGTCAGAAAGAAGTTCTAAGAACCGTTTTCTACAGCTGTAGGCTTCCTCTTCAGATGTTGATCCTGTAATAATATATTTTCCAGTTCTATATACCGTAATCAGTGGCTCCACCTCGTCGAGCCTCACGTAGGCACCTGGGTACTTATCCGGATCAAACTCGACTTCCTCAACATCGGCAGTTAGTTGATGTAGATCAATCTCAATCCCTAAATCACCCGAGCCTACTGCGTTGACTACTTCTAAATCCATAGTGGGTAGGACCGGCCGACTCTATGTCATCGAGAGTAACTGGATTTCAATTTCGGTAGTCCGGTTTCGAGTACCTCATACTGGTCCCAGTCCTTGATGTTCTCCCAGATTCCCTTTTCGACATCAACGGTGACACCATCGTCGATCATTTCGTCGATGGTATCTCGGAACTCCCTGATATCGTCCAGGTCATTCTGAACTTCCTCTTTCCTCTTCAGAAGTTCCTTGTCTGGATCGTCACCGCTAGTCTGTGCGTTTAGGGTTTCCAGTTCGTTTTCAAGTTCTCCAATACGAGGATCGAGATACTGACCACGAAGCTTCGGAAGCGTATTCGAGTCTATCCCGTGGTAGTAAATGTAACAACTGAATCCGCCGTTGGGACTTTCAAGTTGCCAATATATAGGGCTCCGCTCACCTCGCGGTTTGTACTCGTCGACGTGATGATACCGGAAGAATCGTTCACGAAGCCACTCTACTAAAGTATAGCTCAACGCAGATTCCATGTCGCTTATTCCGGTCTGTCCATCTGTGAATAGCACGTCGACTGCCTCGTAAAGCAATGATTCGACTTGTTTGTCATCAGTGAATGAAAGGATTTCATCGTCAAGCGTTGGGATATCTTTACCCGTGTCCCAACGACCAAACAGAACTCCGACAACCAACGACACGATCCGACCAGCAGCGGAGGTACGCTCATCAGAGGAATAGAGGTCATGATCATGTCGAAGCTGTGTGACGGTGAGTGGCGACAGTTCAGTTTCCAGTGCTGCTTCGCGGAGAGTCGGCGAGTCCATTTCTGAAAGCGTTTCTACTGCATCGTTGAGCCGATCTTGATCGATATCTTCTACAATTAAATGATCATTGAGAGCGTCAGGGTACTCGACAGATGTGCCAGTTGCAACCGGGAATTTTGCAGTATTTTTTGGAAGCTGTTCATACATCTTCCTCCGAGTCTCGGGAGAGATCTCATATTCCTCGAAGAGAATAGTGTCGATTGCTCCGTGGGCAGTCAACTTCCGTGCCTCCATCGCCTCTTCAGCAAGTAGAAGGCTCGATATACTCTCATCTAAGATTGAATTGACAGCTTCGCCATCAAAATCAGCTGAAATCTCACGTATCTCTGAGAGCGAAACACGTTCGGACACACATAATTTAGCAAGGGTCGTTAATTCATGTTCATTGTTATAGGACGACTTTATCGGGAGCCGCTCTGCGTCACCCACTTCAAAATTAATCCCTGGATTCAATCCATTCGCTAGGTATCTATATATAGTGGAATTTAGGTTTGCGAGAAGAATCTCCTCACTTAGTGAGTCGGAGGTGATGAATGGAGCTTTGTCATGAAATATAGAGTTTTCTGGTAACCATCGGCCAACGAAGTAGTTTCCAAATCTTCGAAATGTGACCCCCTGTTCAAAATAGAATTTCTCGTTCCTAACCCATCCCGTTTCTTTCATTTCTTCTTCGCCTTGTCCCCAATCAACGTAGTCTGTAGGATAATCGTAGTACTCCGCATCTGTTCCGCTCATTTGGTATCTGATAAAGCGCTCTCCGATTTCAGACTCGTCTACTTCCCAGTATTTCCTCACAAACTTATCGTCATTATCTGTTTGTAATCCAACCCCAATCTCGGCAATCCCATCACCGAGAGCTTCATAATCTGTGAATAGACGAAGTATCTCTTCACCGAACCAGTAAACGAAAGGCCTTCTCCCAATATCATCAATTCTGCTTTGAGAGAAGACATACACATCATCTTGTTCCTCTCCAGAACGAAGGGCTTCAGCAATCTGTTCAAGGCCAGATATCTTTTTTTCGTGGTTATCGTACCGGTCCTGCTCGTGAGTCATCCGATAAAACCGGGAGTGTTGCCCGTCATTAGGAGGACTCGCACGGAGTACAAACGGAATAGTGAATGGTCGATCTTTCATTGAGAAAGAGTGGCCGGATAGGTGAGCGGCCTCAATGAAGTAGCTCTCGTTAAGAAGCTTCTTTCGCAGTCCTCGGAAGTAGTAGAGGAACATGAAGTTCTCAGGAGTAACCATGCTAACATGGCCGTCCTCGGAGGAGAAGGAAAGGCAGCGCTCGATAAATGCACCATAGACATCGTATTTCCCTACGTAGTGACCCCTGATGTAATCCTTGAGCGTCTCTCCCATCTTCTTACTCTGTAGATACGGTGGATTGCTGACGACCGTATCGTATTCTCCCATCAGAACGTCGAGTAGTTCGACTGTTTTCCCAACCTCCGCTGCAAACATCTCTTCGATTGGGTCATTGTGTTCGAGTGCTTCACTAGCGAGGTCCTGTACGCTCTGCATTAGCCGGGATTTGATTTGGTCCCAGGACTCTTCCTCACCTCCTGCAACGAAGGTCGATTGAGAGGTTAGTCCGCCACCGCTAGTGAACTGAGCTTGACCAGTTGCCTCGAACTCTTCCCGGTATTCGTCGAGAACCTCGTCGATGCGGTCTTCGACCTGGACCAGACTGCCTAATTCCCGAATGTCACCGAAGCTATTCCAGATTTGCTCTAGAATTTCTCTCTCCAGCTCTGACCCGGCAAGTTCAAGAATCTCCTCTTCCCTTTCGCCATTAATCAGCACAGCGTCTGCCGAGACAATGTTCAACTGCGGGATCTCGACGTCCGGCGATTGGTCTTTCGCCTTTAGATAGAGGGACAATGCAGCGATTTGCGCGGCACCCGAATCAATATCGACACCATAGAGGTTGTTCCGAAGAATCTCACGCGGGATGTACTTCTCTGGAACTTCACTCTCTTCCAGATACATCTGATAGAGAACGTCGAACGCATAGAACAGCATATGACCGCTCCCACAAGCGGGATCAAGCACCGTGATATCTTTGACCGGTTTCGTCTCACGGTCAGTCAGGGAGTCTTCTAACGGTGCGAGATAGAAGCAGTTGTCCTCATCGTTAATGCTGCTTCGCCCATCCTGCATTTCGAGCCACAGTCGCCCCAAGGAATTATCGACCATCCATTCGACGATGTACCGGGGAGTGAACAGCTGGGTTTTTGTAGCGATATCTGTCCCAGCAATTTTGTAGTTCTCTTCATCGACGCGGTTGTCGATCTCTTCGCGTTCTTCCTCACCAAAGTACTGGTACACCCAGCCCAGTGCCTCATCGCTCTCCCAAGCCTCATCGTCAATTTCATCCAGGCTATCAAGGGCTTCCTCCCGAACCTGCGCATCCAGATCGATAGCGGTGTGTTCGGACTCCTCGAAAATCATCCGAATCTCCGCACCGATCTCCTGGTACGCAAGGTCGAGTGCGGCACCGAAGCCATCGTCAGGAGCGTCGGTTAGCTCGCCGGCAATTTCGGAGACGGTATAGTGCATATACGACCGATTTCCGTACTCCGGACGCTCTGTGATGGTCTCTTCGACGAGCCCGCGAACTTCGATGCATTTCAGCGCGACGAATCGATTGAGGGAGGCCTTCGTCGCTTCGCGGACGTAGTTGGTGATCGATCGCTCCAAATCCCCGTCTGTAGATTCGAGTTCCCGTTCGAGGGCGGCATCTATCGTTCGCCGCGTTTGGTGATCCTCCAGCGAAAGGTGAGATAACTCTTCCAGCGGCAGCCGCTCATCCTCATAGACCCCATATCGTTCCAGCTGCCGGCGGATTTCCGACTCAAGCGTATTCCGGGCCGAAAGGATGGTACTGCGAATCGTCGAGCGTTGCTCCGAACTCAAACCAGGTTGGCCGTGTGTCGTAGACATGAATTGAAGAGGATCGGACTCAGTAAGCCGCAGACAGGGGACTCGGTGAGAAAGTCACTCCCACCGCGAATCACCCATCGGCGGCGACATACCCTCAGTGAACGCAGCCGGGGGCTTATACTTAGGGGAGTAGGATTGGTTCCCTCGAATCCGATAGCAGATCGGTAAACAACGACAACAGCTATCGCCTAAGAAAGTCGAACTTCGACGTCTTCCTCTTCGTCAAGGGCCGTTGCGACCGCATCACGTAGCTCGTCGATCGGTTCCTCAAGCTCCTCGGTATCGGTGATCGGCTTGCTTCCGAAGATTGATTGGAGATCAACTGTCTTGCGAACCGTATCGTCGGGACGGCGTCGGTCAACCTCTTTGCGGGCTGGTTTCTCGTAAGATCCAACCGTCTGGATATGTTCGACTAGCCGCCCAATGTCAGGGGAGCGGTCGAGATGATCGCCAGCACTCACGTCGAGAGAGATCGATGCCTTGCCAAGCCGACTAGTCAGCGGTTGGAGTGCCGCGTCGAGATCGTCCTCCCCCAATTCACCGTCGGCATATGATTCGACGCGACCGATTGCGTCGGTGTACACCTCGTGGCGCTGCTCGTACAGATCCGTATAGGCGGATGCATACGCCTGAGCAGCCTTCTGGTATTCCGTCTGGGCATTAGTCCAGTCGTCGACGACTTGCTCGCTCGAGAGAATAGTGTCCAACTTATCTGCCGCCTTGCGGGCCTCTGCGGAGACAGGCACATGGTCGGGGGTCTCGTCCGCCTGTTCGATGAGCGTCGTCCACTCATTGTTGAGGAACGTCGTGTACGTACCGTACGTCTCGAGTCGGTCCGCCTCAACAAACGACTTGACAGCCCTGACTTTCGGTGTGAGTCGCTCCAGTTCGTCCTCGAACTCAACGAACTGCTTGATTCGCTTGGCTGCCGTCGCCTGCTGGTCGATATTCCGGAGCCGGGTTTCGAACGCATCCACAGCATCAAGCAGCGGGAACTGGACGCGTTCGAGTTCGCGTGTAATGCCCGCAGTCCAATTCGTCCACGTGTCGATCACCTCACGGATCCCGCCCTCGACAGCCTGGTCCGTGCGCTTGACCTTCTTGTCGAAGAGGCGATCGAGGAGCTGCTTAGCGGCGTTACGCGTCTCAGCATCAACCGTTTCTCGCTCATTAAAGGATGTATGCTTGAATTTGGAGACCTGCTCGAACAGCTCAGTCGCGCCGTCCTCCGTGTAGTTCTCGTAGGGGCGTTCCTGGTAGGTCGCGACGATCGACCCATTACGGAACAACACCGCTGTCGCAAGCCGCACGACGTCACGGCTCCATCCATACGGCGGCTGGCCGAAGTGTGCCACGAGGTTGCTTCCAGTGCGGTCCTCGCCGTCCTGTTCCCGCTGTTGGATCTCATCTTCGACCTCCGACGCGATTCGAGCCTCTGGGTTTAGTTCCCCATCGAGCACAACATCCAGCTCGCGGAACACGCTCGGAGCTGAGGAACCTTCGAGATCCCCGAAGATCTGTTCAAGATGCCGATCTTTGACGTTCGCGAGCCCGTGTTCCAGCTTCGTGAACACCCGCGGTATTGCCTCGGAAACGGGACCGCTCACGATAGAGTCGAGGTTCTTTTTCGACTCGTCGAGGTCCGTCTTAGTCCCGTTGTAGATCAGCTTTCCTTTGCGGAAAGCATCCGTCAGGCGACGTTCAACATCATTCTTGAGCCGGGTGAGATCCTCCCGCTTCTGTGCGACGGCGTCTCGCTGCTGCTCGCTGAGCTTTTCTTTCTCTTTTTTACGAACCGTCTGTCGCACCTGCTGAATGCGTTTGAGGTCGGACCGGATATCAGCAGAACCCTCCGCATCGGCGATCCAGTAGATGGTATCTTCTTGTGAGTAGCTCTGCTGCTTGAGCGTCTGCTCATCGACCTCCTCATACAGCTGTTCGATCGGTGAATACGTCTCAAGCGAGATATGACCGGTTGTCGAGAGTGCATTACCGTCGACATCGACGGCAACGGCGAACGATTGGTTCTGGTACCGAACGGATGACGTACTATCTAGAATATCATTGAGGAGGCGTTTCGAGTATCGACGGACATCGCCCGCACGAACATCGACGGACTTGATGTCGTTTTCGAGCTTTCGTTCTGTTTCTCTGAGGAAGCGGTACCCCTCCTCGCTGCGTCCGGCATACCCCGCCTCGACGAGAGCGTCGAGGGCGTCCTCGACGTCTTGGTGGAGCGAGGTGAGGTCAGATGCGTCCGTGATCTCTCCCTGTAGCGTCGTCGCAATATTGTCGGCCGTGTTCGGCACCCAATCGAGTTCTTGGAGGAGATACAGCGACTTCAGCACCCGTCGTGCAAGCTTATTGTCGGCGTTTTTCGGGGCAGCGTCTTCGATAGAGCTAACATCAGCGTCCGAAATCTCCTCTTTGATTTCGTCGAAGATCAGATCAAGCGTGACCAGCTCTCCGAGCTGGCTATTATACAGCAAGTCCGAATCCTTGAGAACGCTTTGGGTGACGTCGATAAGTGTTCGCTCGCGTCCAGTCAAGCGATCATCGGAGCCCTCGCCCCTGAGTGCGCCGAAAATCGCGGGGAGGATATCCAGCTGATACGGGAGAAATGGATAACACTCGATGAAGTTCTCACGGCTGATTTCCTTGAGATCCCGACCGGAGTCGATCTTGTAGCGGGCCGAGAGCGTGCCGTCCCGCTCATCGAAAAGTTGCCCGAGTTCCTCGTGATACTGGGGATCTTTCTGGAGGATGCGCTCGCGGACAATTTTGTCAAGATCCTCCGACCGCAGGTTGTACCGGTTCGGGAACCGGTCACGGACCTTGTTCTGCTCTTCCTGATTAACGAGGATCCCCTCAACGAGTTCCTTCAGTTCTTCTTGGGAGGTCACGCCGAGCCACAATTTACCCTGTCCTTGCCGGCCAAATTCCTCGACAATACTCTGGAGTGTGAGGATCTTATTCTGATCGTCACCGATAAACTGAGATATCTCATCGATGAAGACGAAGTATCGGTGGTCATCCCCTGTTTTCTCCTCCTTCCGCTCGACGTGGTCGAGGATCTTCTCAGTTAGCGTGGTTGCGTTAATCAGCACACCCTCTTCGACATCCTCAATTGCCTGCTCAGCATCCGCCTCATCGAACGCTGGCGTACAGGCAGCAAGCGCCTGTTTCACGTGTGGACGAAGGAACGCCGCACGGGTACGGACCTCCTCCCATGGCTCCCCACGCTGATCCTCGATAGCCTCTTTGAACGCTTCGTATCGGCCTTCTGCTTCGAGGTCCTCTTCGAGGGCTGCAACCCACGGCATCGCCGCGTAGCCACGTTGAATATTGAACTCGCGATGGATGATCTCCGTGATCGACTCCGCTTCCGTGGCATCGGCTTTCGCGCCGATCTGGAACATCATTACTTCGGAGTCGAATTTCCGGTTGACACCTCCCGCCGATCCCCGGAGCATCTCGTTTTCCGTCCGCTGGGTGAAGATCTCGGAAGCCGTGGTCCCTCCTGGAAGTTCTTCGTTCTCGAGGATATAGCCGAGAATCTTCATGAAGTGGCTCTTCCCCGAGCCGAAGAACCCTGAGATCCACATCCCGATGTCCTCTGTTTGGTTGTGTTCGGTATCCGTAATCGCCTCAAGTGCGTCGAGGAAGTATTGCTCGAGCTGCGGGGTGAGGATGTATTCTTCGAGCTCCTGCTGAACAAGCTCTGGGTCGTCATTATCGACTTTGACGACCTCATTGATCTCACGGGTGATCTCCCGGTAGAAGATCTCGTTTATTTCGGTCGCGGATGTGGTTCCACTCATATTAGAATACCTTGGCGCGGTAGTACGTTCCTTCTGTTCCGTTGAGGAATCTTAAACTCTTATCCTCTGTTGTCGCTGGATAGAAGAATACGATCGGGACCCCCGACTCGACTTCACCTTCAAGTAACGACATCATCAGGGAGGCGCTCGCAAACGGATAGAGGATTCCCATCCGGTATATAAGCACAGTATCGGCAGCTTCAGACGCCTCGATAATTCGGGTCGGTAGTGGCCCCAGAGAGTTTCCGGGCTCAAGCAGTGCCTGCTTGAGCCCATCTGACAGTTCGTCTGTTGCGTGCTGTTCCCGCTCAAATACCCCGTCAGTAATTCCTTGATCCTCTAGCGTCCGGAAGAACAGATCACGTATATCGATGAGTTCGACGTTCTGGTCGTTGAACTGTAGCTTCTCAGCAAACCCTTCAATTTCTGGTTCGACGTCGAGTTCGTTGTTCGGTGGGTATGTAAACACGATAAACGGCACGCCGGTCCGCTTACCCACCTTGGCGCGATTCCGTAACACCAGATCCTCTAGCTCCTCGAGCCGATCGTTGATATTAGAAGGCATTAATAAGAGCCTCAGTATCGTCGTAGAGTCGTTCGAGCCGTTCGGTGCTACCTAGCTTCTCGTATCGAACGTACGAGGAGCTGATGTCTTGCAGTCGGCGTCTGACGTCTTCCTCGTCAAGGAGAAGCAGCTGCCAATCCTCATGCTCGATGACTCCAGCGGCCGTATCCACGCCACCATCAAACAGACGATACACCACGTACGCGATCGCCTCGTCTGGAATGTATGTAATCGCGAACTCCTTGCGCTGGTGCCCTTCAAGCAGTCCGTAATTCTTCATCGCGGCGAGATATTTGCTCGCCGCTTCCTCGATGGTCGTCTCCGTCCGGTCACGCATGCCTCTGTACTCGTTCTGGATATCTTCGAGATACTCTACGACTTCCTCAGATCGAACTGAGAGGGTTCCCTTTTCGAACTCCGGATACAGGTACTCAATAGTCACCAGCCGGATGAACGGGTCCTGTGCGAACTCATAGTAGAGACACCAGTTCTCGACGTCGTCCCGAAGATTCGCATCGAGCACGCGCATCAACGGGGTCGTCGTGTATGTTTCCGTGTCAGGAATATACCTTCGTGCAACCTCTCGGAGGATATTTTTCCGATAATAGTCCGTCGATTTGTTGAGAATATTCTCTTCAACGACGCGTTCCTTCAGGGCATCGAACGACTCGAGTCGGCGGTACTCACGGAGCAAGAGCTTTGTCTCATCGATGTACGCGCCGTGGTGGGCGATTTTTGGATCCAGTTCGGGTGTCGACTTTTCAGCCGATTCGTCCTGTTGTACAATCTGATCGTCAGGGGCATCCGAACGCCCCGATCCGACATCACCGCCAGCTGGTCCATTATCTTGTGGTTTCATGCTTTGATACGGAAGTATGGAACTCGTAGCGTTTCCTGTGTTGAGGCTCCGTAGGCCCCAAAGCACTGCAGGGCGACATCGCGGAGAGAATCATGATCTTGCAGCGCGTCGGCATCGGCGGAACCAATCTCAATCGGCCCTTGAGTCCCAGTCTCGACATCGCCTGTCTCATTGACTACGGATGCCGTCCAGCCTGGCTCAGTGAACGCCGCCTCGAGGTCCTCCAGATGCGAGAATGCTGACTCACCGTCGATATCCTCGAGTAGTGCTTCGAGCTGGGCCTCACCTGTGGGGCCGAGATAGAACAGCGAAAGCGTGTCGTCTGGGGTCGCTTCGCGTTCGACCTTCTGCCCGACCTGCATCGCAAGATCAAACCGAGCCTTTACGCGAGTTTTTGGCGTCACTTCAGCCAGTGAGTCACGCCCGAGCGATGTGAACACACGCGAGTCCCACCAAGAGTTGTTCTCTGACTCACCAAGACGCTCAACGAGCAGTCGAACCGCGAGCACATCACGGAACAGGTCCTCCTCGACACCCAGGGCCTGCAGCTCCTCTCGTGTCGTCTCGAGGGCTTCCTCGAGCGCAAATTCCGACATAGATACCGCCACACGGGGTGGAATTATAAGGCTACGGACTGCCGGATTCGGACTTCGTCACAACTCATAATGAATCGACTGGCGTCTCTAACACTCCAAACTCATCGACGGTTTTGAGATTGTCGTGGACACCGGCGTGAACGTCAGGATCAAAGCCCCTATCGATGACTGCGTCGAGCTGACCGCCGAACGTTTCAAGCTCGTCGATCTGATCCTGTATTGTCTCCATCTCACGCCGTTGGTTCGGCTCCAAGTCATCGCTCGGAGTCGCTTGCAACGTCTCGAGACGCTGGGTCAGCTGATCCAGCCGCCCATCGAGATACTGCCCCCGCAGCCTTGGGAACGTGTCGCCATCGATGGCGTGGTAGTAGAGATAACAACTAAACGCGCCCGTTTCGCTTTCGAGGTGCCAGTAGATCGGGACACGCTGACCGCGTCGCGAGTAATCGCTGTTGTGCTGGTACCGGAAGAACGTGTCTCGGAGCCAATCAGCAGGTGATTTGCCGAGATCTCGAGTCAGTCGGGATTCCAGCTCATATGGATCTTCGACTGCGCGTTCCATAGCGTCACGGAGCCGCGTTTCAATGCCCTTCCCTTGAGAAGCTTCAAACAGGAGGATGCCGTCATCAACTCGGTCGAGATCGGGGAGCGCCGTCCAGCGACCGAACAGCTCGCCAAGGAGATACGAGACGATTCGGGCGGCGGCATCCTCACGCGCCTCTTCGCTGTAGAGATTGTGCTTCTGCCGAGCGACTGCAATCGTATACGGCGACACTTCAAGAGCCGACGCGACTTCGTTGACGGGTGCATCAGCCTGCGACTCGATCTCTTCAAGAAGCTTCTTGTAGGCCTCGCTATCGTACTCTTTTTGCGGTACTCGGTTTCGATGGTTATTGGTCTCAGGGATCGCACCGACGTTCGTTACGTGTGGGAACCCACCGTGACGTGCTGGGAACTCCTGCGTAACGCGGCTCCGTTCCTCAAGAGAGACATCATAGTAATCAAACACGATCGTATCGATCTGATGGCTGATCGTCGCGATATCGGCTTCCATCAGCTCCTGTCGGTATGGAAGTGACCCGATTGTATTGAGGAAAGCTTGGGGTTCGAACTCCACTTTCGACTCGACAAGTTCGAACCACGCATTTCGCGAGTCGATAGCCGCACGTGCGAGTTCGCCGAGTCGAGGCGTGTAGTCAGCGATCGTCGTCGACGGTAGCTTCTCGACATCACCTTTCTCGAAGCGCAATCCTGGATTCAGTCCGTCGAGGATGTATCTTGATAGGGAGCTATTCAAATATCCGAGTAGCGTCCGGTCAGCCTCCCGAGTCTCCGTCGTGACCATATGCGCGGTGTGTGAATGAATATGGCCATCAGGATGGTCACGTCCGATGAAGTACGAGGAGCTGTATCGGAAGGTAAGTCCGGCCCGCCCGTAGAAAGAGGAATTTCGAGCGTTGCTGTCGTCATACTCTTTGACGGTAGTACCGTCGTTCTCCCAGTCGAGAACCTTCTCAGTCGAGTGGTAGAAGTCAACAGGATCGCCATTCATCGCGTACCGTTGGTAGCGGTCCCCTAGGAGGCTACGTGGAACTTCCCACCAGCACCGGACGAAGCGGTCGTCATCGTCCGTCTGGAGTCCGGTTTTGATAGCAACGTCGTCGTGATCACCGAGCCCATCGAAGTCCTCGAAGAGCTGAAGAAGTTCAGCGCCAAACCAGTAGATGAACGGCGACCGATCGATCGCGGTAAACGACCACTGGTCGACGGTGTACACATTCTCAGACGGAGTATTGTTGCGAAGCGCCGTCATTAGCTCACGTGTCGCCCTTGGCTTGTCGTCGGCATCTACTAGCCGGAGGAAGCGGGAGGGTCGCGGCTCACCATCGAGCGGCTGCATGATGAAGGCGATATTCATGTACTCCTCGTCGCGGTTGCTCAGATGCAGCGCGTCGATGAAGTTTGCTCGCTCGAGAAGGAACGGACGGAATCCCCGGAAGACGTACTGATACATGAACGTCTCCATCGTAATCATCCCGACATAACCATCCTCGTCAGCGAACTCCAGACAGCGTTCGATGAACGCAGAGTAGAGATCGCGGCTTGCCTCGTAGTTAGCTTTGACAAACTCCTTGAGCTCCGTGCCCATCTTATTGCTGACCAAGTACGGGGGGTTCGTTACGACGACATCATAGCTCCCGAGGAACACTTCCGTCAACCGAAGGCCAGTCGAGATCTCGTCGGCGACTAACTCAGCAGCGGGATCGGAGGTCTCCAGCGCTTCCATCGCTAAGTCATCGACAACCGAGAGGAGGTGGTCCTTCAGTCGATCCCACGAGTATGCCTCGCCACCGACGATGAACTCCGTGTCCGTCTCGATACCCTCGCTTGTGAGCTTGGCCTCATCCGACGGGCGAAGATCATCGAGCTCCTCCTGCTCTTCTTTCATAACCTGCTCGATGCGATCTTCGATGCGAATGAGGCTCCCCCGTTCTCGGGTGCGACTGAACGCGTCCCACACCTCCTCGATAACGCGACGTTCCAACTCCGTCGACACGCTCGACAGCAACTCAGATCGCCGGTCGCCGTTGGTAAGAGTCGCGTCCGCGGCGACTACGTTTAGTCGGTCGATTTCGGTGTCCGGTGCGTGGGTTTTCGCCTTGATATAGAGCCCGAGCGCAGTTAGCTGAGCCGCACCTGGATCGACGTCGACACCCACGAGATTATGCCGGAGGATGGCGCGTGGAATCTTTGCTTCTGGGACAGAGCCCTGTTCGAGATACATCTGATACAACACATCGAACGCGTAGACGAGCATGTGGCCGCCACCACAGGCAGGGTCGAGGACAGTGATGTCGCGCACATCACGGACTGACCGCTCTTCAAGCCCTTCGGGACCAGGCGCGAGGTTGAAACAGTAGTCCTCATCAGACAAGATGGTATCTGGGTGTGTCTCCGCCCAGAGCCGCCCCAACGAATTATCGACGAGCCACTCGACGATATGCCGGGGAGTAAATGTCTGGGTCTTAGTGCCGACGTCGGCACCATGTACTCGGTAGTCGTCGTCAGAATCGTTGATCCGCCCGTCAAGCTCCGACCGCTCCTCCTCGCCAAAGTATTGATATACCCAGCCGATTGTCTCGTCAGATTCCCAAATTTCGTCTTCAAGCGCGTGGAGCTCGTTGGTCACCGACCGAATGACCGCCGGAGCAATATCGATCGAGCGGCTCCTTGACCTAGCGAAGATTGAGCCTAACTCTGCTTCAACTTCCTGAAACGCAAGTTCAAGGACAGGCTCGAGCCCATCAGCCGCTCCAGTGGTAAGTTCGCCAGCGATTTCGCCAACGGTGTATTGGAGGTACGACCGTCCGCCGTACTCGGGCTGCGTATCGAGCGTGCCAACAAGTAAATCGCGGACCTCACAAATTTTCACCCCGATAAGTCGGTTCAGTATCCGGCGTACTTTCTCAGTGACGTAAGTATCGTATGCTTCTGTAGTCGTTGTTTCGCCACGGTGGTAGTGATCGATCTCTGCCTCAACGTGTCGTCTCTGATGTTGGTCGGCTTGCGTCAGGTGCGGTAGATCGTCGAGCGGCGTTCGATGAGAACGTTCGATACCGAGCCGCTCGAGGGAACGTTGGAGCTCGGTTTCGAGCTGCTTACGTGATTCGAGGATTGCCTGCCGGATCGCCGACCGCTGTTCGTCGCTCAGCCCAGGGGAATCGAGTAAAGGTGACATTTGTACTGAATAAAACTGCTGACGGGATTACGCCTACACAATAAATTAAACGAACGTGTTGTATCTTTTTCGCTTGGGATTGCGCTACGAGACTCCGACAGATGCCAATCGATACGTTAAACCAACGGGAGGCTAGCTGCAGTGTCAGATTTCCCTCGTATTTACAACACTCGATGACGCATGGGACGTTTAATGGTCACCTGATGAGATTGAATCGATGAGGAAGCAAATCCGCGAGGAGATCTTGGAACAGTTTGGCTCGCTGGAGCGCTACAGCGTAAGCTGAACCCGCTGATGGCGAAGCGAATCCCCGTCTTGAGTGAAGAGTCCGACTACGGGCTTGATCGAAGCTTGGCGGGCTCGCTGGGGCTCCGTGGTCCCGCCGAGTACGAAGGGGAGTTCCTCGTTCCAATCAATACCAGTACGGTGGAGATGCCCAGCAGCAATTGCATGGACGTGAGGCCCAACAGTTGTGACGACATCATCGACCGTACACTCTGGCCAATCACTGTTGCTAATCGGCTTAATCGATTGATGAATTGCAGCGATACCGAACCGATCAGTGGACGGGGGAGTGGGTGACCAGGTTGTAGACTCCCATCCCGTAGCCGTTGTAAAATCGCGGCCATAGAGAGCCAGCCCCTGACCCACTAACTGCGGCGTTTCGTTAAGCTGCGTAACGAGCCCGTCTCGTTCGAACTCTCTGAAGATTTCTCGACCGGCATCGCGCTCGTGGTCCCCATCTATGGAATAGAAGGGAATATCGCGCTCAGCCAACCGTGTGAGTTGCTCCTGTGCCGCTTCTTTCACCGTGCGAGGGATACCATGCCGGTCATTATGGAAGAGATCTCCCGTATTGAGTACAGCGTCAACCTCGCGCTCTATTGCGATATCTATTGCCCGACGAAATCCCGTCAAACACCGGCTTTCGGACGGATACTCTCCAGTCTTCGATAGCGACGCTCCCAGATGAGAGTCTGAGATATGCAATAGAGATGTCTGCGACTGCAGATCTGGCCAGTAGTCGAGATTTTACGCTTGTACGCATTTGCACCAGCGTATCCAAGCTGACTCCAATCATGTTGTGAGTCCCGCTTACCACTCACATGTCCGGCCACCGATGCCGGTTCACCGGTGTATTCACAGCCGGGAACGGGACAAGTGACCGTTCCCGAGGAGGATGTGGGCAGTTCATCATACAGTTCGACGTCTCCTATGACTGAGCCCTCGTGGCCATCGTCCGGAGCGGTGTCCTGATTAACAGGGATTCCGGTAGCTGTGACCCATTGTGAATTAGATCCAGAAATCTCCTCCACTTCGATTTTGACCTCCTCGTTTAGCTCTGCTCCGGGAACTTCGATGCGGATACCCTCCTTCTCAAGGAGAGGAACCCCCTCGGCGGATCGCTTGAGAATACGCCCCGAAACGATATCGCCCTCCGAGAGGTCTCGGGCCGTGGATTCTGTTCGTTCAGCGTACACGTCCTTCCGCAAATCAGAGTCCACAAGTTCAGCCTCATTCGGTCCAACCATCCGAACTTCGACCGTCTTCCCTACCGCCTCTTCCCGGACTGGACCGACAATGAAATGGCTGCCATCGTCCTTCTCGACCACGCCATTCCCTTGATTACTGAGTCGGTCAATCGTGGCCCAAAACGTCCGACCGCCTGAGTTACCCATTATTAATCAAACCTCCGTATTCGTCAAAATGTTTTCCGACAATTCTGCGACGACAGCTCATCTCGTCGCCTCGTATTCAGCTGTGACTGCACGATCACGCCGAAGTTTCTCACGAACGTTCTCACTTCGGCAATCGACATCTAGGCGCCGGCGTTGCCAGTCCTCCCCAGATTTGCCGTTCCACACGCCGTACAGCGTTACCCTTGGGAGTCGCAGAACGCCGAACAGCACTGAGAGCGTGTAGAGCGCATCCTGCAGTTCGTCCCAGGTGACCGTCACCTTCCGTGGAATATCAACTGGGAAGCTCACATGCTGTGTGAGTACCCCCTCCTCACGAGCCAGCTCGACGAACCCGTGGTCATTGCTAAGGAGAATTACTCGCTTTCGACTATCTTGGTCGTACTCCGCGTAGGCGTCCACGATGGCTTCGTCGCCCGTTTCACTCTCGATCGTATCTGCATACCGATGGTCGCGGAGACGGCGGTACTCGTAGAGCCCGAGGAACCCTTCACGATTCGCCCCAGCCGGCTGATTGTCCAGCCGCGCGAACTCGGAGCCGAACGCATCCTCGAGGGCTCGCGTCTCGTAGTGGTTGTAATGCCAGTTGAGTTCCTCGTAGATACCCGTCGCGAGGGCAAAGCCATTGACTGGGCTTCGTCCTTTGTCGTCACTATATCGCTCCGGATCCAGCTGAAGTACATCCGGCATTCGCCACGCAAAGAGATTCGTATCGATGCCCAGTGCCACGGGTTGGTGGCCGGCGTCAAGATCGGGATACGCTTGGCGGCGAAAGAACGTCTCCACGTTCTCGCGATTTTCGATGTCGACGAGGCCACCAGCAACGAGCGCTCGGATGTAGGTATCCTTGTCAGGCAGGTCATCGTAGGCCTGTTCTCCGTATGTCGTGTGGAGTTCCTCACGGGAATCCTGGTACGTGAGCGCTCCTTGTGTGAGTCGAACCGTGGTTGCGACGGGATCGGAGAGGTCGATTTCGAGGAGTTCTCCGATCTCCTCACACGGGTGCCGAACACTAACCGACGTAACCCCCTCCGTGTACAGCGCGTTGAGGAGATGCGTGGTGTGGTGGCGAGCAAGTTTCATTAGAAGACCTCCTGAAAATCAACGAGTTCGATTACTGGTCTGGGGACATCAGGGTACAATCGGCCGTAGAAGCGGTTGTTCGAGACATAGAGATAGAAGACGTGATCGGCCTCGAACTGAATCCCCGCCTGAAACGCGATTGCCGACATGAACTTCCGACCGGGCGTGACGTCAACCGCTGCTGTACCCCCGTCGGCCTGTATCTGGGCAATCGGTTCACGGAAGTGCTCGACGATACCCTGGAAATCTGTCTCCGTCTTGAGATGCGTCACAGAGAGGTCGGGATCCTCACCACCGTATTCGACGACGACACGCTCCATCATCGACGTGATGTCATCGAACTGATCACCGACGCCAGGATTATCCAGCACGTACAGTTCGTGGGGGAGGAATCCCTCTTCACAGGCCGCGATGAGAGGATTAATGACCGCCTCAAGGTTCGTGCTCATCGTCGTGAGCCATGCATCCACCATTGCTTATCGCCCCCCAGCTTCAGTCGTGATCGCGCGCCACTGCTCGAAGTTGATTTCTGGATGTCGGACGGCGATGCGTCGAAGCGACTCGTACATAACGTGAAGATCACCGACCATCGACCGTGCATGGTCCTGGAGGTCCTCAAGACTCGGGGTGGCTTCTCTTACATCATCGTGCTGTTGACGCTGCGGCGATCGAAGATGGGTCACGTAATCCAGAATTGCGCCCGCACCACTTGCTAACTGCTCGTGCAATTCGGTCGCCCGGTAGACTGCATTCGGAGACTCCACGATACGCTGCTCTGCAATCGATGTTTTGTAGAACTCATTGACATTCTCTGGAGTGAGGCTTCCACCAACGTTGTTCCTGAGGAGGGCTTTCCCCACCTCAGCGAATGTGCCAGCTAGAACGCGTGTAGCGCCAGCGATCGGATCCATCCGTTGAATCCCGACGTCTTCGGTTTCCTGTTCTGTGATCGGGTGTCGAACCCCTGTAAACCCCGTATATGCGCGAATAAACACTTCTGCTGTGTTCCTCGCATCGTGTTTGATTCGTTGTTGGTCTTGGAGGGGGAGTTCATCGAAGGCGTCGACGAACGGATACTGTGGCATAGGGACGAGCGTCGGCTGCGAGACATCCGGTTCCTCATCGAGATCGATCTGTGGGCCAGCGTAGGTGGAACTTCGGCCACTGTCGACCGCGTACGCTCGTCGTTCCCAGTCAAGCATCGCAGCCGTCGCCGGTGTCAGCTCATGGTACGCAGTTCTGATCTTGCGATGTGGCGCGGGATGAGGACGGTGGCCGATGGTCGCCTCCTGAAATTCGCGAGCGGAAATGTACGCAGGCCCCTCGATGGTCCGTTCCTTGAAAACGAGGGTTCCATCATCCATAGTCGCGCATCTCTTGCCAGAAATCTGCATCCGGATCGTCAGCAACCGCTGTGCTAATCGTTTGAGGCGGTCAGCTTCCTCGATTTCTTCGGTCCATCGATTCGGTATGTTGGTCGACCCGAATCGGGCGCCAGCAACAGCGCCGGCGATCGCACCGACAGTGTCCGTGTCGCCACCACTGTTCACCGCCTGGACGATCGCTGTTTCGGCGGACTCAGCGGTCAAACCGTAGTAGAGCCCAGCCTGGAGCGAGTCGACGACGTACCCAGAGGTCGCAAGCTGGGCTTCAAACGCTGCCGCGTCGCGGTCGCCGGTGATGACTTCCTGTACCTGCGAGAGTGCCGTTCGAAGTTCGTCAGGAGCTGCATAGGTATTCTTGAGCGCGGTTCCGAGTGGGTCGCGTTCGTCGCGAATCAGGTTTGCGAGCGTTCGGTTGAGAATCACACAGCCCCACCGGCAGCGCGGGTCAGCATGTGTGATCGCCGACGAAAGCTGACTGATGTGAGTGAGTTCCGCGTCGAAGTGCCGAAACGCGATCGCGTGGGGTGCACACCGCATCACACTCCCGTTGCCGGCGTTAGAACCCTCTGGGCGCGATTCCCAGACATCCGCGCCAGCGTCGTCCCACGACGTTCCCTGTCTGATCCGGGACAGCGAATCGCGCGTCATCAGTCCAATATCGAACGGGTCAGAATCGAGCCAGTCGACGAATCGATCCGCCACATCGGCCGGATCGAACCCGCGGCGATCAACGAGACTCTCCGCGATACAGAGTGCCATCTCAGTGTCGTCAGTGATTGTCCCCGGTGGCTGGCCGTGCGTGCCGTCGCCGAGCATCTCCGTTACTTCGCCGTGCTGGGATGCGATCTCCTCGGCGCTCTTGAATTCGACCGGCCGACCTAGTGCGTCACCACAGGCCAGCCCGAGGAGACACCCCTCTGCGTTACGTTCAATTGTCATGGAATTACGATGTCCTCCCTCTCGTATAATTCTGCACTCGCGAACTCTCCGAACCGAGTCAGCAAGCGAAACGCCGAGACCAGTCTCATTCGTTGATCTGGGCGAGCGCCCACGATGCCCTCGTGCGGACATCGGCGTTGTCATCATCGCGTGCTCGGTCTTCTAAGGCCGGGGTCGCGTCTCGAGCACAGAGGTGCCCGAGCGCCCAGCAAGCGTTCTCACGGACGAGCGGATTCTCGTCCGACAGCAACTCCACGAACGTCGGCGTGACGTGTTCGACCGACTCCGGGAAGTCCTCCGCTACGCGGCTGAGGGCACCACTCGCATTGATTCGCGTGTAGGTGTCCTCAACCGTCAGCAATGCGGTGATCTCCTCGGTGTATGGTTCGACCACATCGGTGTGAACGATCGCCACGTCGCCGATTAGTCCGATCGCGTTGTTCCGGAGCTTGGGGTTGTCGGCATCGAACAGGGTCGCGACGTCGTCGACGATATCGACGGCGATACTCGGATATTCGCCCACGACCCGGCCGAGCCCAGCGGTCGCGTTCAGCCGAACGCTGTCGGACAACGAGTCACGGAGGTTGACTGCCCCAAGTGTCTCGGCGACCGGTTTGACCTCTTCCAGATACTCGCGCGTGATCCGCGAAAGTGCGTACACCGCGTACTGGAGTCCGTCGGCGTCGTCCTCAACGATCGTTGCAAGCGCCGGAACGGCGTCCACAGCATCCTCGGGGTCCTCCTCGGCAATCGCGGCGATACATCTGGTCGCTTCACGCCTGACGGAGACAATGTTTGACTGCAGATACGGTACGAGTTCGTCGGTGAGCGGAGCGATCGCCCCCGGATCGGCATCACCAATTGCTCGGAGAGTGGCCAGCACGTCGGCCCGAGCGGGTAGCTCGTCACGTTCCAGCAGTGACCGGAGGATTGGAATCACCGGCGTACAGTCCTCTGGGCGCACTGCTGCCACCCGACGAAGTGCCTGAACTGCCTCCCTATCTCGAGCCCGATTGTTGTCTTCGCGATCCAGAAGCGCGAGGATCGATGAGATACGGACTGCCTCTGGATTCGCATCGGCGAGGCGGCGGAGCCCGGTTGCCTCCTCGTCCGGTGTCTCTGCGCTCGCCGTGTACAGATTCGGTGGGGGCTCGACCACAGATAGCATCTCGATTGCGTCGACAGGAACAGTGAACTGATCACTATCAGGCGCCAGCGGCGTACATTGGAGCGCCGGCGCTGCCGAAGGCCGTTCGAGTGTCACCGCGTGAACGGAGACGTCGTGGCACAGCTGCGTTCGTTCGGCCCCATCGTCGCTGTACGTGAGTTCGAATCCAGGTGCATCGGCGTGGTCGTCGAGAAATGACGACAGCATCGACGCGTTCGCAGGCATGATTCCGGCGGACGACGGGAGTCCACCGTCGGTCATTAGGTCACGCACCCACGGGAGGTCAGGATGGATTTCTCCCCGTTCGACCGCGGGAACGAACTCCCAAGCGTGGTAGTGCGCCCACCCGTCGACATCACTCAGATCGAGGTCGTCGACAACGACGTAGCCGTCCGCGTCCGGATGCAGGTCGGCGATGAGTGATAGACGCTCGCGCCGGAGCGGGAACTGCTCGTACCGACCGTCGGGCTGTTTCTCGCCGAGCCACTCGTCCCAGTCGTCGGGGTGGCGGCCGACGATGTCGACGACACCCGGAATTGCAGCCTCCTCGGCCAGCGTCTGATTGCCGATAGCGTAGACCGCGTGCGGCGTCTTATGCGCGAGATGACGTACCCACTCCAGCGGGACGGCGTCGTGGCGGGGATGTGGATTCACGTCGACGGTCCAGTCGCGATCGAATGCGAACACGAGCATCAGTCACTCACCTCGTGCCGCGTCGCGGGCGCCTGCTGACACAGTGTTTCCAGGAGTTCCACCTCCTGCTGCATCGACTCATCATCCACAGCCGCCATCTCGTCTGCGAGGTAGCTGCGAAGCTGGTCGAATCGCTCGGAATATCGATCAGGAACGACCAGCGGTACGGACTCGCGCTCGTGCTGGCCGCGCTGGTCGGGGAGTAGCCAGTCGTCAACGCCAGTCGCGGCGTCAGCGCGGTCGTGGAGGTCCGCCGCCCACGTCCGGAGTTCGCGAGCGTACCTGGCCAGCGCGACGGCCTTCCGGACGCCCTCATGGGCGTATGTGCCGGAGTCGTTGGGAACGTCGACGGTGACACGCTCGGTGTACTCGCCGCCGTCCCGTTCCGTCCACGAGGCGACCAGATCCAAGTCGGCATCCGGGGTCGTCTGCTCGAGACGGACGAGGACGACGCCGCCCCGGGCTTCGCCGTCCTGCTTTGCGGAGGGAAACAGCGTCCCGACGTGCATCAGGCGGTCGGTCGCAGCGTCCGCGGACGGCGACCCGTGAACCGCCTCGATCTCGTAGCCATCTGCGTCGAGGTCGAGGTTCAGGTCGTACACCAGCGGGGTGACCATGTAGTCGAACTCCTCTCCCAGCCGACGCTCGAACTCAGTGGCCGAGTGGATGAAGTAGTGGTTCGCCCCACGGATGCCCGACAGGGTGTCCGCTAGCTCCGCGTTCGCGTCCAGCCCCATGCCGATAAACGTCGTGTGGACGCCCTCGGCGGCCGCGTCCGCGAACAACTGCGTGAGTTCGCTGTCCCCCGTCGTCCCCGTGTTTGGCATCATGTCGGTCATGAAAACGACACGTCGCTCAACGTCAGGACTGGGCGTCCCGCCGACCAACATGTCGACGGCAGCCTCGAAACCGTCCGCGAGGTTCGTACTGCCGCCAGCAGCGATCTCGCGGATGTGGCGACGGATCGCAGGCATATCCGTCGTTCCGACATCACGGAGAGGTTTCGCGACGTGGGCGCGGTGGTTGTAGAGGACGACGCCCAGGCGGTCCTCGGCGTGGAGCTGCTCGGTAAGCGCGCACAGCGACTGCGTCGCCGCGTGGAGTTTCGTCGCCGCATCGTCCTCAGCCTCGCGCTTGCGCCCGTGTTCATCGTAGTAGTACGCGTCGAAGGAGCTGTCCATCGACCCGGAGACGTCGAGGACGGCGACGAGATCCAGCCGCGGCCGTTCGAACTCGTCGACCGAGAGCGTCGAATCCAGCCCCACCGACAGGTAGCGCTCGGTCTCCCCACTGATCGGGTGGTCGCTCACGGCAGCCGCGTAGCGCGGCGCGAACAGGGCCTCCGATTCGGTCCGCGTGCCCGTCTCGAAGTGATAGTCGTAGAACAGCCCCTCGTCGCTGATCGCCTCCGGCTGTGGCGTATACCCGTTCGCGACGTTTTCCCGGAAGTTGGCCACGTCTTTCGCGCCGCCCGCGGCAAGTCCGACCGTCTCCGGGCTCGCCATGTCCGCACTTGCTGGCGCCGGTGATGCGCTCTCCATCACCTGGTTTTCGAGCATCTGATCGGCCTCGGCGGTCTCCCGAAGTTCGTACGCGTCGACGCGGCGCCCACAGGACTCACAGACGTAGTCGGGTGGGGTAACCGACCTGTCGTCGTCCATCGGCGTCCAGTCGTCGACGAGCGAGCGGTCATCCCGAACGCGACGGACGGTCACTCTGGCATCGATGATTCCGAACGGTTCGTCAAGGGAGAGCTGTGACGCAGCCTGCGTGACGGCTGCTCCAGCTGCATCGACGACCTGTCCGGGTCGAAGCCATCCCCCGCAATCAGGACACTCAGCCCTGATGTCGTCTGCGGAGGTGACAGGGGCAGCGCCCAGCAGCCCCGAGATACGGTGAGTTGCCCCGGTTTTCAGGCCCAGGAGCGCCTCGCTGTCAGGCGTGGCGAGTACCGTGAACTGCTTCTCCGATTGATCGACGACCAGCAAGCGGTGGACGTGTTCTCCGTCGCAGTCGATGGCTCGCCGAGTGATGAATTCGACTGCGATATCGTGACGCTTCCCGTCCTCTATGTCCGCGTACATCGTATCCATGGTATCTGTGTGGCCTGCCATTCCCCGGACAGCCAACGGGTGGTTGACGATAGTGTGTGCGCTCGCCCCGGAAACGAAGGGAGAGTAACCATCATTACGATGCGTCTTTATCCACCTTCACACTCATTAGTGTGCGCTAAGATGTGATAAATGCTTCGCCAATTAGCAAGATAGAGCAGATATTATAGAGTAAAGACTCATCGTAGTGTTCCTTATATCGTGTTTGGTGGAGTATCATACTCTAGAAGATGGATTATGAGTATGTAACCACCGCTACACTGTCGTGTATTGAGTCGAAACAATCATTGCGAAAGAGATCATGGGTTAGTCAACAAACCCATGCCTATCGACGCTGGTGACGCTCTCGTTCGGGCGCTTCACGACCATAATCCGTGGTGGGAACACGGAACAGAAGCATTCTCACTCCCGGCACGGCAAAAGAGCGATTTCTATCATCTCGCCCGTCCCGACGAGTCCGGCAGCCAGTTCGAGGACCAACCGCTTCTCGGCCTCGTTGGACGGCGGGGCGTCGGGAAAACCACGCTCCTCCACCAGTTCATGCACCATCGCATCGAGACTGGCGACGATCCGGAACGATTCCTCTATCTTCCCTTCGATGCCGACCCGCTCTACCAGCTCCAATCGGACGAACAGCTACGACGCGCAGTTCGATACTACGAGAGCAGGGTTCTCGGCCGCATCGAAGCAGACCACCCACACTTCATCCTGATCGACGACATCCACCAGATCGAGCATCCGAACAAGCCGACCATCGACGGATGGGGCGTCCCCGTCGTGGAATTGCTCGAGGGCGTCCCAGGACGACACGTCGTCGTGACCGCCAGCGCCGGCATCCAGGTGGAACGGGAACTCGAAAGCGTCGCGATGCCGGCCGAAGACTACGATATCCAGCCCATTCTCCCCGAGAAGTTCCGGGACTACCTCTTCACGCTGTATCCAGATCTTGAGGAAGAAGACACTCGCGTGAGTCCCACTTCACTCCGGACCGGGGAGAACAGCCTGCCAGCGGCTCTCCAGAGTGGCGAGATCGAGTCACTCGTCGCAGAGCTTCGGCAGAAGTACGAGAAGGTTGCAGACGTCGAACGACGCATCCAGTCACAGGTCGTCGACTACCTCGCAATGGGCGGGACCATCAGCTACGACCTTGATGGCGCCGCCGAGTCGGCAGCAGACCTGACGGAAGATGACTACGCGCAGCTGCACGAGGACGTTCGCGATGCCCTGTACCAGGAGGTCCCCGGCTTCGAATCGATTCAGACAATCGCGGATCTCGAACGCCTCTGTGCGCTTGCCGCCCGGAACCGGGGAGCTGAGCCGTTCCGATATCAGGACCTCGTCGAACTGTTCGACGTCGACCGGCGGACGATCGCCGATAGCTACCTTCCCGCGCTGGCAGAGCTGTACCTGTTGACCGGGGTCACGGAGTATGACAACAGCCGCCCCCGGTCGGTTCGACTCTACCTCCGTGACACAGGGCTAGTGACCGCGCTCGCCGACGGCGACGCCTCGACCGTCCGCAACGATTTTGACCGCGAGGCCGACCTGGCCCGCGTCGCGGCGTTCGACCACACGATGCGGTTTGCCTACGGGATCAACGCGATCCAGGGTAATGACGAGACGCCCGCCGTCCAGTACTGGCGCGGACGAGAGGGTGAGGTCGACTTCGTCTTCGAGGTGGACGGAACCCCCGTCCCGATCGGGCTAGCGTATCAGTCACGCGAGCGTGAGGAGTCACTTGAAGCCGTTCGAGAATTCAAAGAAGCGTACGACGTGCCGCTTGGATTCATCCTCGCTGGTGATACGGTTCGAGGCAGACAACCTATTGAGGATCTTGGTGAGGGAATCATCCAACTTCCGTACTGGTTGTACTTGCTCCTATGTTAGGTCGCGGCCTAATCGGTAGTGACTGTCTAGAGGAGTCCGAAATGCATCACAAATGATGTTGATCTTTCCTTCTGACAGGGCTTGTCCGAGCTAATGGGCTCAGGCTTTTGAGGGAATAATCGGTATCTACTCCTGTGAACGCCCGCCGGTTCAGCAATCCCCACTAGTACAATCCGGCTGTCGACCCAAGAGAAAATTATGCCATTCAAAGCTCTCCAAGGCGGTGACCCCGTCTACCCTGAACAAATCGAGTCCGGCGACGCTGACCTCGACTGCTTCGACTGTGATGAACCCGTGGCTATACGGGAATCCCACCAACGCAACGGTTCATTCGTCGCGCGGCACTTCTGGCATCCCAGCGGAACGCCTGACAGCTGTGAAGCGGTAGGTGGGGAGTCTTGGAAACACCAGCGGATGAAATCGATTGCCGCCTCAAAAGCCAAAAAGAGATGGCCAGATGCCACCGTCCAGCTGGAACAACAGGTAGCCGACCGTCGTGCAGACGTACTTGTCGTTTTTAGCGAGTTCCACCACCGATACGGCAACGGGATCGCGATTGAAGCACAGCACAAACACGAAGAGAAGGACTTCGAAGCGGTTGAGGTTGACTTTCAGTCAAACCGGTACTCGGTACTTTGGCTACACGACGAACACTACCACGGCAAAGACGTCGATTTAGATGCCGGCGATTGGTCTATCTGGTGGGTAGATGCTGTTCCAGAGAGAGCACAGTGGGACGGTTATCACGGTATCGTCCATTGGTTACGACAAGAACAGCGACCGAACGTTGAGCGTGAGATCCTGTTCCCCACTGAGTTCTACGAGGCGGAACTACGCCAGGCCTGGGAAAGAGGAAAGGAGGTCAGAAACAGCTGGGAAGAGGTCTACCAGAAGAAACTAGGAGGCGCATTCTCGACGGCGTTCTTGTCGCTAAGCCGAGCACCGAAATCGAACAATCCGTTCGTGGTACTGTCGAAGGGCAGGGGTTCCGACAACGAAATTGTGCATGTCCCGGTGAAACTGAGCAACGGTAATGCTGCTAAATTCCGCACGTTTGCCGACTCAGTTGAGGAACTTGCAGACGAACATGGGGACTTCGTCGACGAGGACGCAGATGACTGGCAAACAGAAGTTGAGGTCTGGTTCGAATCCTATGTCGAAGAGAAGAATGGACTACTCAAAATCAAACGCCCACCAGATGGGACAGTTGCCTTCGTACTGAAAGAGATCGAACCCGGCAATGCCAGTGGGGTCACCGTCGCCAGTACAAACCTTCACCCAGAGAAGCTCATCAAAGCCGCATGGAAGATTGCGTCCGTGATTGAGGACACATAGCCCGCTCGTAGCCGTATCATTGAGGCTCTAGTAGGGCATCGGATCGATGAGACCGCAGTTCGAACATTGGTAGTCGCTTCCTCGCTGTCGCCAATCATGATCGCAGGTACGAGGGTCGCCACTCAGCTCGGAAAGATCCGACCCCATATACTCCATGGGGAGAGTGAGCTCTTCACCAGAGAAACCAACACCCTCTACTTGTCTGGCACTACAGCGGGCACACCGAAAGACACCATCGCCATACGGCTCCCAGATATGCTCCCCATCTGGACCACATCCTGAGCCGGACGACTGCTGCTCAGTAACTGGGCCAAGTAACTCTCGCTCATCATAGAGAAACCGAGTGTGTTTCGTGCTGTACATCCGGTTTATCCCACAGATCGAACAGGACTCGTACGCCTGACCGTACTCTTCCAGATCTTCCCATGTGTGGGAACAATCGGGGTTCGGGTCTTCCCATTGGAGGCTTGCGGTAACCTCCGTCGAGAACTCCTCTGCGTCGTTGTGATAGACCGCAACCCCCTTCTGATTGCTTTCATCATCAAACGCCCGCTCAACCACGCTAAATCGTAATCGGTCCTCCTCGAAATCAGACGGGTCCGCCCAGAACACGCTGAACCCTAATGAGAGGTAGTCATGAGTGGTGGCGAATTTGGCCTTGGTATGGTTCTTGTACTGGACTTCAACGATGATGCCCCTCCCGTAGTAGAGATTCTCCGACTCAAATTCTACCAAGGCATCAGCACGCCGAGTGTCAGGTCGCGTTGCGGTGTTCGACACGTCGAGGGTGACTTCTGGTCTACACCGTGAATATCCGTCCTCGAATTTCTGCCGTAAGGCCGATACAGCGAGTGACTTTAACTTCTGATGCGTCTTAGACTCGCCTCCCCGCCCTGAGCAGTCTACGTGTTGATCCTGATGTGCGAAGTGCCGAGCCCGCCCGTCAGAGAAGGGTCCACGAGGGAATAGCTCACCTTCACACTCTAGGCACTCTACCGTCACCCCATCAGCAACTTCCTCTGGAATAACTAGATCTCCATCAAGACGCCCTACAAACGGCATCTCCTGATGATTCTTTACCTACCCAATTAAGTCTTAGACACGTATTGGCTCTGTGAGGCATCTGAGATGGCAGAGACGTTCCAATTCTAGTACCGGGTCTACGGGAACATCGTTGAACGACCTCGGAACCCTCGCGCTTGCCCATCCTGTGGAGGGACAGATGCGAACCTTCTGATAGCGGACTCTACTCTTTGTATAGCGGTATACAATTTATAGGACGTGTACAAGATAGGATTCCAAGGGTAGCAGTTCTCTACGCCCCAATATCGGGGTTTTAGATCTCTGTACATTTTACTTGTGCTTACTCAAATAAGCACAAGTGGATTTTAGTGGGTCGCCGCCCTCGGGTCAGCCATCCCAATGCCCAAACGCCGGCCAACCGATACAGAGGCCCACAAACCCCTGGAAAAAGCTGTTGAGGAGTGGGTACAGAAGAAAGCCAAGCCTGGTGGCGGCGGGAACTATGCCCGCGAAGCCGACCGTGTCCTCACGGCGTTCATCGACTGGACGCCCGACTCCGTCGAGACCGTACGCGACGTCTCGCGACGCACAATGATGCAGTACGCCGAATACCTCCACCGTCGAACCGACGCACGCGTCGCGGATCAGGACGATGAGGCAGGTATCACAGGACGGACTGCTCAGCAATATTACGCTCTTGTCCGCGCATTCTTCACCTACTGCGTAAAGTGGGGATACCGCGAAGAGAATCCCGCCGAGCACAAGCCGGCTCTGGAGGAATTGCCCGATGCGTCGCTCGGCGCGAATGGTAATCGACAGCAGTTCTGGAGTCCGCAGGAGCGAACGGCCTTCGTTCAGTACGTGGATGAGCGTGCACACGACGCGATCTCCGAGCGAGGGAGCAACGCTATAGAAGAAGCGCGGGACCGAGCGCTCGTCTACCTGTTCGCGTACTCTGGCGCGCGGAGCGCTGAACTTCTCCGTGATCCTAATGATTCGCGCCGGACAGGTGTCACATGGGCGGACGTGGATCCCGAAGCGGGTGTGATTCGGGTACTGGGGAAGAGTCAAACAGCCGGTGAGGAGGTGCAGTTACCAAGTCAGGCCCGCTCGGCCGTAGAGCAGTATCGCAAGATTCTGGACTCACCGACGGAGGAGTGGCCAGTGTTCCCGACACAGCACGCGCCGTCGTTATACGAGTGTGCGCGTACGGAGCTTGGCAATCGCGTAGATAGCTTGGAGACCGAACTCGAGACAGACGGTCCAGACGCAGTTCTACGTCGGTATGAGATTCCCCCACCATCAATCACCACTGAGACTGTTCGGAATATCTTCCGCCGTCTCTGCAAGGAGGGTGAGATCTCCGTTGAGGGTGAGCATGAGTACTTGAAACCGCACGGAGCGCGCCGCGGTGCTGGCGAGGCTCTCTATCGGGCAGAGGGTGCTTCAGCGGCTCAACGTGCGCTTCGCCACGAAGATCCGTCCACTACATCAAAAATGTACAGTCACATTGAGGCGAGCGAGCAGGCGGAAGTCGCGAGTGACGCATTCGAGAAAATCGACGAACAAATTACGACCGAAAACGATGACAGCTGAGAACTTCTCGCTTACCCGATTAAGTCCGAAACGAGCGAGTAACGCCTTCACGTCCCACAACCGGGGGAGCAGACGGGAGACCTTCGATATCACTGCAGAGATTGTGGCCTTCCTTCGTCCCGATGAAGATCTTGCTGACTGTCTCTGCCCCTAGTGATTTATCGGCGGCACTGGCAAGGAGGATGTTGGTTTCCAGGAAGTCTACCAGAACCACTCCGCCCCAAACTCGCTCTCGACCTCAACCGCGTCCGTTTCGCCAGAATCTACCAGTTCGAGTTCGAGGTAGCACAGATCAGTGGGTCACAGAGCCTGTAAATCACAGAATCAGTGAACCAGTGAATCAATGAATCAAAGAGTTATTGAGTGGTTGATTCCGAGATTCAGTGAAATATAGAGAATTGCCGAGTTAACGAATATTTGAAACACTGAATCAATGAATCAGTGAATCCAAGAGATAGAGATTCAATGAATCACCTACCGCGAGAAGTACAGAGTCACTGATTCAGTAACTACCAGTAACAAGCTCCATTCCCCGAGGAACCAGCAAAGCGAGAATTCCAGGAGACAGTGAGTCAATGAATCAGTGATTCTTTGATTTTCACCAATACAACACGATAAGCGCCTGTTGGCGGTTTATACCCCCGAATACAACACTTTAGCATTTCCAGAGCGGGATTAGATGTCTGACGTGGATTTATGAGTCATTGAATCAATGATCGTACTATGACCGAGTCACCTCGTGGCTGGGGCGTCACACCATCGACCGGTATTCCCACGATCGCCTTCGGCAATCAGAAGGGCGGAACTGGCAAGACAACGGCGACGATAAACAGTGCAGCGGCACTGGCCTCACGAGATCACGATGTCCTCGCGATCGATATGGATCCACAGGCCGATATGACGAAAGGCCTGGGACTGGGTCCGGGCGATGACAACGATCCATCGAGCCCGAAGAATGACCTTCCAAATACGCTCGCTACGGATGACGCAAATCTTCTCGACGTCCTCGTCGATAATCCGCGCACGGACGACACGACGCTTTCAGAAATTATGATCCATAGCGACGATTACGAGCACCTGAATTTCGATCTCGTACCAAGCCACAAGGACATGGGGCTTGCCAGAGATTGGATGGACGACGCAGGCGCTCGTCTCTCGTTGAAAGTTGCTCTCGAGGAGTTGGTGGACGACGGCTACGACTACGATTTTATCTTGATCGACTGCCCACCAGATCTTTCGGTTCTGACGGATGCGGCATTTATCGCGGCGCAAAACGTCTTCCTGGCTGCGCAAACCCAAGCGACATCCCGGGATGCTCTAGACGATCTCTGGGATCAGCTGGAATCCATCGAGGACAACCAACAGATCGAGATTGCGATCGTGGGACTGCTGGCAAACATGTATAGAGACGATGGGCAGTCACAGAAGTTCCTGGAGGCATTTGACGAATCATATGCATCACTAGCGCCGATTTTCAAGCTTCCAATGCGGGTAGCGATACAGCGCGCGTGGGACAACGGCTGCGATATTTTCGAATGGGAGGACGCCAACGACCAGCAAGTCGAGCGCGACCTCTTCCTAGAGGTTGCTGAGACAATGGAACGGGCGTTCGACAAAACGCAGGTGGAGGTGTAAGGATGCCCCGAGGAATGGATGAGCGATTTGATGACCCGTCAGAGGAAGCAGAAGACGAAGAAGCCGCGAGCGACGACGAGACAACGGAGGCGACGTCGGAAACAGAGAGACAAGACCGCGAATCTGCAGCCGCCACAAAAGAGCAATCTGGTCAGCAGAGGAATGCTGACTCGGCGGATACTAAATCCTTCACTGAGGAGACAACGGAAACGGATGATGAGCCGTTGAACATCCGCGAGGACTGGGACTCGGCCACGATATACGTTGAACCGAAACAGAGCGAGGATATTGAGGTCACATTCACGCGGCTGAAGAAACAGTTGAAGCGAGAGGACGTCACGCTCGAGAAGAACAAGCACTTCTACCGAGGGATTTTCGAAGTGGCGTTCGGCGAGCACCGCGAAGAGACGAAGGAAAAGATCCGCGAACTAGCAAAAGAAGACGGTGATCAATGAATCACTGAGTCTTGGATTCAACGAAAGGAGACCAACGTTGTGACCCCTGAACTACAGGAGTGAAAGTTACTGTCTGGTTCAGCACCTCCTCAGCTGGATTTCCTCCGTTGAGAGCTTGGTTCGGTCGTTCCTGGTTGTAGTTTTGACGGGAGGGTGAAGGAGCCGGACTCGTACAACAAGGCGTATCGACCCTACCTTTTATTTAAGTGGGGAAAGACCGCACAGGCTACAGGTTTAGAGTTTCAGTGAGTGGCTCAGGGTCCCCAAAGCAGACGGTCGAAGAATTATGTCGCACTGAACATCAAGACCTCCTCGGTGCATTAACGAACGAAAGCCGATGGAGCAAGGAGGCGGATCTTGGCGTCGGCAATCAAGTCGTCGCCTCCACGCACGAGAGTCGGACGGTTTTGGAACTCATCCAGAATGCGCGGGACGCGATTCGCGACGGATCCGACGATGACGGACGAGTGGCTGTTATCGTCGGCCCAGAATCCTTACTCATCGCGAACACTGGTCGGCCGTTTGAACTCGACGATGATGATGTGTTCGAGGCGGTCACTGGACTCGGCCGATCGGAGAAACTCGACAACAGCGACTCGATCGGTGAGAAAGGAGTTGGTCTCAAATCGTTACTCCAGCTGAGTGAGCGGTTTTCCGTCCATTCGGTCGTCGATGACGATCAGCTCTCGGCACAGTTCTCTCGCTATCGCGCGGGCCAGATGCTGTTAGCAGGGTACGACCATTACCTCAAGACAAATCTCAGAAATGAACTCGATGTCGAGAGTTCCGTCATCGAGTCGTATCAGTCTATTCTCGACGAAATCCTAGATGAAGAAGCATGGTCGAGACTCCCATCAACGCCGGATATCGACACCATCGCTGAGCGGGAGTCGACTGAGGAGCAGGCGCCGCCAGCGCCAAGCGAGTTCCTCACCGATTTGCCTCGACTCTCTTTATTCCGGTACCCATTCCTCATCAGTACCGACCGCGAGGAGTCGGATGCAACAGGCCGGCTCGTTGACGCCCTCCTCAAGACAGGTCAATCCTCTTCATCAACCGCAACGCCGGACAATAAATGGCTCGAGGACCATGCCAACACTTACCAGACGGTCGTCCGGCTTGATTATGATGACCCGGAATGGACCGGGTTGCTCGATTCTGTTCAAAACGCACTCGCCGAAAGTGGTCGCGATATCGTCGACGCCTTTGAGACTAACCGGCGAAGCGCAAACGTTGGCGGACTGTCCAGCGACAAGACACCCCAAGCGCAATTCTGGGATGAGTGTACCGACCTCTCTGCGTCAACGCTAGTCCTCCTTGGGGAACTCGACGAAATCGATTTCCTCAAACTCGAGGGCGATGACACCGAGGAAACCGGTTCGCTTGAGATTAGTGACCGCCGGGAAGTGACTATCGAGACCGACAGTACCCACCAGTCGTCCATCGGCGATGATCCCGAACTCTCCCGAATTCCGCATACAGTCACAGAGGAAACGACCACTACTGCCGGCACGACCATCCATGAGCGAGAGTTCCTTCGATACTCACAGACACTGACCCCAGAGGTCCATCAGTGGTTGACGGATGAGGACCGCGACATCGACGCCGAATCGGCAACGATAGATATCCTGCTGGAACAACCGCGCCCCGAGGCAGCCGATTGGGAACCAACGCCAGAACCTCTCCACCTTTACTACCCGATTTCGGATGCTTCGACGCCGTTCCCGTTCGTAATTCATGCTCCCTTCGAGGTGAGTTTCGATCGCCAACATCTCGCGACTGCTGAAAAAAACCAGACGCTCCTCAAGGAGCTCCCGACGCTCATCGCGACCGTAAGCGAAGACCTCATCCAAAGCAACGAGGCAACTCACGCTCCACCGTCGGGATATCGATCGTGGATGCCGTGGCTTGTTGCCCCCGTCGACGTCGCCGAGACTGACGCCGAGACATCGCTCGCAAATGGAATCGCTGACACCCTCAGTCGACTCCAAGACACCGCGATCGTCCCGACTGACTCCCAGGAACCGTTGCAGCCGACGGCGACACTGTTCGACCCGACGCGGTTGGAAGCCTTCGAGGCATTGCGTGGGCGGGATGCCGCGCCGCCGATCCCTGCTACAGAGGTCATCGCGAATGGGAAAGCGTGGAAAGCCGACCTCCCCGAATCGGGGCCGGGTGACCAATCCCAGTTCAACGGCTTCCTTTCCCAGATCGGGTTGACCACGATTATCGAGACGATTGCAGCAGATGCATCGGAGGATGACCTCGTGACGGTCCTCTGTGACTTCTGGAAACGATCCAGTACAACCACACCGGATGGTGGGTTCGATGCGTGGCATGTGACTGTCGAGCAGCCAACCCACGCAGAGCTGTACTTCGAGGCCATAGCGGAGGCGCTAGCCGGCCACGGCGCAGATGCGGATGACGACGATGAAAACGATGCAGAAGTCGATGCAGCGACCCGCCTCGGTAGACATGGTGTCCCCCTATTGCCGGCAGAGAAACACAAGGAAGGCACATCGACGACTGAGTCGGAGGAGGCAACCGTAACCAGATTAGTTCGCGCGAGGCCTAGCGAGGGGCAATCCGATGATGGATCCCGCCAACGGAGTGAACGCATCGTCTTCCGCCGCCAGGAGCCCGGTGAGTCACAACAATCCATGGCGGAACTCCCCACTCCACCCCAACAATTACCGGTCTATATCATTCCGTATCAAAACGAGTGGGTCGGCCCGCTCAAGCGGCATAACCGACGCTGGGGAACCCGAGAGCTGGAAGGGCAAGCAGCTTTCTATCGCCGTGTCGGCGCCGAAGCGGGTGGGTTCTCGGGCGACGAAAATGGCGACCCAGACGTCGTCGGCTACCTAGCCGATCTATACAAGCAATCCACAGCCGGACAAACTGCCGAGTGGGTGACCCCCCAACCGTTCCACAACAAGCAGTTCGACGACGTCGAGGAAGTCTTCGCGTATGATACACTCACCGGTACCCCAACGGACTACGATGCGTTTCTCGAGCGACGATACGTGCAGACGATCCCGCTTCCGACCGACGACGGCAACCAACTCCCAGCCGAGCGACTGGTGTTCGGCCCCGAGTGGGCGGAGAGATTCAGCGCCGTTGCGGATTCGCTCGCAAGTGAAAATGGCGTCGAGTATCCATTTTCCGGGACTGATGATGGGGAGGCCGAGCCGGCCGCGAAGTTCCGACGATGGGCCGCAGCAATCGAGTGCCGCCAAGACTTCGAACCCACGGACACTCCAACCCTCGCGCCGCCCAGTGACGAGCAGTGGGAGGCCATCCATGCACAGATGGACCTCTCAGAGGCAGAACGCAAGCGGTGGGAACTCTACTTCTTGTTGCATCTGGGCGTCCAGGTCGGCCCCCACATCGATTGGGGATGGCTCTTCCCTGGCCGAGGCACCGACGACCGTCGTACGGGCGCGCTATCACTCTCGGAAGTGCAGTCCCTCGCGGATGCCGATCCCGAGTTCGAAGCCAATCCACCGATTTCCCCACCCGAAGACCTGCTGGAGCGGTACCAAACGATTAGTTGGCGCTCAGAACACCATCCAGCGTTCAGTGCCGGCCACTCGGGTAGCTGTCAAAAAGATTGGTTAGACTGCGATATTGAGGAGTGGGAGTACAACAAGGACTTGGCGATCCCAACGTGGTGGCATCTCACGGAACTCAATCCAGACGCTGACCGGGATCATCGGGAGGCAGTTCGGGATGCGACGGCGCTCATCTGGCCAGAACTCACGGCGACCATCACAGACACTGCGTGGTACTGTGACGGTACGCATTACAGCCATCAACCGAATACACACGATGCCACAATTCCGGCGCTCGGGATCGTTCAACTACAGGATGCGGCACTCTGGCCGGTCACAGAACCAGATACGGATGACGATCCTGCGGAACCGCCCGGTGGGTTGAGGCCAGAGGACCTCCACACAGCAAGGCCATTAATCACCGCCGACGAGCAACGCGGTGCGGCCAGCTATTTGCCACGACTCAATCTCGACGAAATTATCGCAAGCATCGAGTCGCGGTTCGATGCGGATGGAGAACTGCCGAGCGTCGACATCGCATCGCTGCCGAAAAAGCTTGGCGCACGACCGCTGGATGGACTAACTCCGGCCCAAGCGGCCGATCGACTCAACGAGTTCTTAACCAGCCGTGCGGTTGCCGATACACATCGCACATACGACCATCAAGCGCTTTCGGCGATGGAATCCACATGGGATTCCCAGTCGAATACAGTGCCCACCTATGGATTGTTACGGCGGCTCACGGCGACCTCGCAAGTCAGTCGAAAACTCACTGATGAGGAACCCAAGCGCCAGTGGATTCGTCGAGATATCTGGCATACTGGCGTTCGACTCCCGGTCCGATGGGCCGACGACTCGCTCATCCTCCACGTTGAGGAGGACGTCCCACAAGTCGAGGAGCCTGAGCTACGAATCTACACGCAGCAAATCCCACAGCATGCACGCGAGCAGTTCGCCAATGACGAGTCCATTGCGATCGTCGAACGGCCCAGTCGAGAGGCACGAGCCATTGCATACCTGCTCGGGGGTGCCCCCGATGGGCCAATACCTCCGTTTGGAATTCAAACAGAGACGGAACAACCGGACCTCGGAGTTCCCGAAGACGAGTCCGAGCCAACAGCGCAAGAACAAGATGCGATAGAGGATCTCAAATCCACACTGAAGCCCCGGATAATCTATCTTCTAGCCGCATACGATGCAGATGTATCTGAGCCCGACCATAGATCGGTCTACAACCAGCTTAATGCGATCATCAACAATCCAATCGGGATTATCGAGAACCCAGAAGGTACGAGTTCGAGACGATCAACGCAGTGGTCACCGCCAACCACTGCTGAGGAAAAGCCTAATCAGATCGCTATCTATCGGAGCGCAATCGACGAGCACAGTGACGATTCGACAGAGATCCCGCTATACCTCGTAGCAGATGGCCTTGCCCAAGTTATCGACCAATATTCGCTTAGGGATGTCTTCGAGAACATCCTCATCAAGCCAGATTACGCACTTGATTACGATTACGCCGAACAGAAAGAGAATGTCCGCAAAGAACTCTCTGAGCTCCGAGAACAGCGATTCAAGCTGGTTCAAGCGGCACTAAGAACACTGCTTTCGAACATCGACGAGACGGCAAGCCCACCGGAGTTGCATATCGATCCGGACGACGATGTCGAACCCACGTTGGAGAAAATGGCGAACGCACCGAACGGGACGGAGGACACTGTCGTCAATGCGTGGGTGGAGGCATTCACGACTGCGGGGCTTGCCGAACCAGTCACCCGGCATTGTATTGCGGCCGCAGCGACGGAGGAGTTCTACGCACGACTCCAATATATTGCTACAGCACTCCAGAACGCCTCAGAGCTTCATCGCGATGACTTAAGAGGCCACCAAGTTTGGGATGAACTCGATTCGTGGCCGACCGACAGCGACGTCGAGCCCCTCCGAAAGTACCTCACTGCCGTCGCCAAAATTGACGCCTTCTGGGCGACGTACACAGATAGCGAATCAGATGTAGAAACCGCCTTCGCCCTGGCCGTCGAAACAGCTGCCAACCCAACAGCGCCACCGGCGCCACTGACACCAGTCATAGAGGGCATTCCCGCAGGCGACCGCGTGGCGACAGCGCTCAGGGACCGCTTGCTGATCGAACTCCCAAAACAAAGTGACGGGCCCATTCCCGAGTCCATTATAACGACCGTCGCCGAGTGGCACGCAACCCGCCACGAAACGTTCGCCGCCTCACTAAGTGAGGACGATGACACCAGCAAGCTCCTCAAGGCGTTCACAACGGCGCTCGAGAACCCCACCGAGTCGCTCGCGACTGTTATTGACGCACTGAACGGGTATCGTGAGGACACTGGTGGCGGCGGTGGACCTACGAGCCACGCCAAGCGACGGGAGCTCACCATGCAGTGGGTGTCAGCGTCGGATGCCGAGCTGGATGACGCGGTTAACTCATCTCTCACACTGGAGGATGCACCTGAAGATGGGGGCGCTCCCAGTATTGGATCGACTTCATCTAGCACCCCGACATCAAACGCAGAGATTGCTGATGACCGAGGGCGTGAAGCCGAACTGCTGTGTCTAGCGCGTACGTGGAACCAGTTCCGGACGCAAGACCAATCGACACGAGAGCGAATCATCGAGGAACTCACTCGATGGCGGAGCGCCGATATCTGGCGAATGAAACCGGTTGAAGCCATCGCCGATATCGAGACAGATGAGCCAGCAATCAAGGACGAACGGCCGGAAGTGGTCCTTCGGCAGGCGACAATCTCCGATGAATCACCGTATCGGACTGCATTCCGCCTGTTGTTCGACGTTTCTGACGAACGTGGGCCTGGATTCGATTATATCGATCCCTTCGCCGGTATGGACGAAGAAGCGAACTCGGGCTGGCGTCCGGAACATATGAGACGTGTCGAAGTCAAGGCCGTTACACCGGACCGAGCGACCAACGGCCGCATCAAATTGACCGGTAACGAATTCCGAATGGCCCGCCGGCGAGGTCCCGATCCATTGGCGGGTGAATTACCGAAGAAAATCCGGGAATCAACAGACCGTTACCTTCTCCGCTTGGTGAGTCTCCCGCGTGCGTGGCGCAGTGAGGATGACAGTGGGAACGACATCACGGTTAGAGACATTCAAGACTTCGTTGACTACGGGAATTTTGAAGAGGATGATGAACCCCTCTGGGAGAAGCTGCGGGGTGGAGAGTTCTACGTGAGCTTTGGATCTGGCGACTGACATGCCCCTCGATACATTCGGCGACTCGTCTGCAATCCAACCCCTCCCCCACACCACTACACATCCGGCGCTATCGATAGAGTTCCTTTCTCAGCCTCCATTTACTCAATAGATAGAGTTTGTGCGGATCTATCAAAATGGCTCAAGGCGTCCTCCTTGAAGCAGACGGGATACCCGCAGAACACTCAGAACGTGGCGGCGCTGAAGCGGGCTCGCGATCAAGACCTTGCTGTCCATCCAGATCAGGATATCGAGTACACGTGGTCGGCGACGACGAGAAAACCTCGCGAGAACGGGTCGTGTCGGCCCACGAGGAGAGAGTCGTACGCTTCCTCGTACTACGAATCGCAGTTGGTCCGAGCTGTCGAGAGGATACTGGCACCCCTTGACTGGGATCGGAACGATATCCGACGTTCAACGGAACACGTGTGGTCGGTATCACGGACTGGACCTGACGAACCCCCTCCCCCCTTTTTCGAGTTGTAAACTCGTGCCACCGGGGAGGGGGTGAACAGCAAGAAGGGCTGTAAAACAGCCGATTGTGGCGGATATACACGATAGAGAGAGTGAGCACCTCATCTTCTAACTTGTAACTAGAAATGCGAAAGTTTATGTTGTACGTTGCCTTACCACAACCGTACTAGAGACAAAGAAAACAAATCGTCTAGCTCCGGCTAGACGATTGAGATCTCTGGAGTAGATGACTTCTTCATCTCATCCGTGGTTCTGATCCCGTGTACTATCACGTCTCATCGCCTCTGCGCCAACTTCTGTTAACTCAACGCTCGTTACATGGCGTCTGATGTGGCCTGTTCCCATCGACTTACAACTCGAAAAAGGGGGGAGGGGGTGAAACCTTCGGGAGCACCAAAGCAGCTTCACCAGTAATCATGTCCGAAACTCGGTATTCCTCTCATTCGTGAACGGGTCCTACAAGCGTCGTTCTTTCGCGACCATTCTGGTGCTTACTACTCGAAAACGGGGAGTGTGAGAAAGACCGTATCATCCAGAGCATCAATCACAAAATCCGCATTATGTGTAT
>Ga0207718_100397_pt1 | contig 41757 bp, 34 predicted proteins | sample A23M2SouthBayCA_FD_187749 | JGI IMG/M metagenome (GOLD analysis project Ga0207718, IMG submission 187749) | Aerobic enrichment media microbial communities from Eden Landing Ponds, California, USA - A23 M2 (SPAdes) | ecosystem: Environmental > Aquatic > Marine > Unclassified | place: Emeryville... | reverse complement strand
GGAGCGCAGCGACCGTTGCGTCCGGCTTTTTCACCCATGTTTTTGCCGCGAGTGGTGCCCGCAGCGAACGGAGTGAGCGAGGACACCCGAGCGGGAAAAAGATGGCCTATACGCATCGCTCGACAGCGAGCGCAGGATAGGTATTGGAGCGTCTCTGATACGCTGGAACAGCAGTTCACCCGAGCACCGCACGCACTCGCCGCACGTCGAGGGCACCACTGACAGTGGCAAGAGCGGCCCAGACGGCGACGCCGGCTGTGATGATTCCCAGGAGCGAGCCAAGCCCCGAGACGTACGGGAGCAGCGCGTAGACGACGAGGGACATGCCGGCGGTAACGAGCGTCGCCTTGCCGGTGTCGACGGCGAGATCCCTGGGCGAGAGCGGGAGTTCCCGGACGACGACGTAGAGTTCGACGAGGACGAGCGCGGAGACGGTGACCACGGTCGCCACGGCCGCGCCGGCGACGCCGTAGCGCGGTATCATCACGAGGTTCAGCCCGAAGTTGGCGACGGACGTGAGTGCTTTCGCCCACGCACGTGCGGTCGCCCGCCCGAGGTAGTCGAGGCCGTCGTTGGTGGTCTTGTCGAGCGCGAGCAACAGCGTGTAGACGCCGAACACCTGGACGGCGACGACCGCGCCGAGGTAGTCCGCGCCGAAGACGTACCGGACACCGGGTCGGGCAACCAGCGCCATCCCGGCGGCCGCGGGGACGTACAGCGTGACGACGCTGGTGTAGGCCGACCGGTAGAGGTCCGCCGCCCGGTCCATGTCGCCGCTGGCCTTGTGGGCGCCGTACTCGGGTGAGACGGTAAAGCCGAGCGAGGCGGCGGGCGTCATGACGAACTCGGAGATCTGCTTGGCGAGCGTGTAGTAGCCGACGGCGACCGGGTTCATGAAGTAGCCGACGAGGATCGCGTCGACGCGCTTGTCCAGCAGGTTCGCCGCCTTCGTCGCCGTCAGCGGCACGCTGTAGCGCAATACTCGCCGGCGGAGTCCCGTCTCCATCGCGTCGTCGGGCTCGTAGCGCCTGTAGAACCGGCGATAGAGCACGACGAGCCCGACCGCCGTCGCGGCGGCGCCCGCGAGGACGAACCCCCAGAGCGCGCCGACGACGCCGAAGCCGAGGACCACCAGCACCGCGGCCAGGAGGAGCTGGCCGGCACTGTTGACGGTCCTGACGAGGGCGCTCCAGCGGACGTCGCTGAACGCCTGGAAGAGCACGCCCGTGTGACTGGCGAGCGACCGGGTGACGACGTAGCCCACGCCGACGACGAGCAGTGGCGCCAGCGCCGGTTCGTCCAGCACGCTGGCGATCGGCCCGCTCGCGACGACCAGTCCGACGCTGGCGACGGTGATCGTGACCGCGTTGACCCCGAACGAAAACCGGAGCAGGTGCGGGACCTGGCCCGGACTCGTCTCGACGTACTCGGTGACGTATCGCGCGGTGGACTTCGGGAGGCCGAAGTTCGAGAGGAGTTTGACGGTGCCGAGGATCGGCAAGGCGAGATAGAGCAGGCCGTACTCGGCCGGCGTGAGCAGAATCCGCGCGAGGACGAGGACGAGCAGCCCCTTCGAGACGACGCGCAGGAAGTCGGCCGCGAGCATCGCCCTGAGGCCGCGTGCGAGGTCGGTCATATCGCCCTGAGGCCGCGTGCGAGGTCGGTCATCTCACTCGTCGACGTGGTAGACCCGGAACCCGCCGTTGCTGAGGACGCGGTCGACGCCGTCGCCGGTCCCGAGCGTCTCGAAGCCCTGCTCGGAGTAGCGCAGGCCCCGGTAGGCGACGATCTCGCGCTGGTAGTCGCTGTCCGAGACGAGAACGTACCGCGGTCCGTCGAACACCGCCGTCAGGTTCCCGCCGAGCTCGCCGAAGGGGACTCGCGACGACCGGCGGACGCTCCGCGATTCGAGTTCGCCAGTCCCCTCGATGGCGTCCCGGAACCGGTCGGGGCCCGACCGGACGCCGACGTACGGGACCGACTCGTTCTCGTAGGCGAAGGCCGTCTCGTGGCCGGAGAACTGCGTCTCGGTCACCTGGCTGTTGGGCTGGTAGATGAAGGGTGAGGGATAGACCGTCGCGACCGAGAGCGCGAGCAGCGGTGCGAGGACGAGGAGCGCGAGGGCGACCGCGCTCCAGTCGTACCCGCGGTCGGCGGTACCCTCGACGAGGCGGGCGACCGCGACGGCGCCGAAGACGGTGACGAGCGCCATGATGAACCCGAGGTGTCGAAAGTAGATCGTCTGGAGGTTCCCGAGCACGTACAGGACGAAGACGACCCCGACGGGCAGGAGTCCGAGGCCGACGACGAGCAGCGCCCGGCGGTCGCGCTCGCCCCGGAGCCAGCCGACGACGGCGCCGGCCAGCAACAGCCCCGCCAGGACGCCGAACACCGCACCGGGGAGAAAGAGCTTCGCGGCGATCTCCAGGGGCGAGGCGCCGATCGCCGAGAGCGACCCCGTTCGCTGGCTGATCGCTCCGCCGCTCGCGGTCTCGGTTCCGACGAAGACGTCGACGACCGCCCCGACGTAGGCGCCGGCTGTCTCGCTGATGCGCTCGTGCTGGAGCGCCCAGACGAGCGTGGCGGCGGCGAGGAAACCGGTATGGCGATAGAGCGGGTCGATCGACGGGTCGGCCGCCCGGTAGCGATAGACGCCGACGAGGACGGAGACAGTCGCGAACACGATGAGGACGTTGACCGCCTGCTGTGGGTGGACGAAAAGCACCCCGAGTCCGGCGAGTCCTAGCAGTCCGTCCACGGGCGTCAGCCGCTGCCCGTCGGCGTCCCTGAGCGCGACGACCGCGAGCAACAGGACGAACGGGAAGAAAAACACCGCCATCGTGCTCGGGAAGAAGACGAGGTGGGCACTGATGTTGTTGATCGGGAGGAGGAGGACTGCGGCGAAGCCGCCGGCGGCCCCGGCGGTCGCGTTGTCCGTCAGCACGTAGGCGACCAGCGGGACGAACACGGCGAACACCGTCGCGTAGACGACGACCGCGAGCAACATCGCGTGGTCGAGGTCGAGCCCGACCAGCCTGTGGAAGAGTATCGCGACGGTGTGGAGCCCGGGATAGATGAGGTCGACCAGCGCGAGGTCGCCAGCGAAGACATCGCGGATCCAGCCCATGTGACTCAGTGCGTCGCCAGCGCTGTAGAACTCGTAGCCCCGTATCACCGGGAGTCCGACCACGACGACGAACGCCTCGCCGCCGAGCAACAGCGCTCCGGCCCAGGCGCGGGCCGACCGGGTCGTAAACGCCACGAGCACGGCACAGGCGACGGCCGCGCCGACGCCGACCCAGACGCCGACCGGCGTCGCGGCGTAGATCGATACCTCGTACGCGGTCGTCGGCGCCCGGTGTGCGACCAGGACCGCCGCCGTCACGGCGACGAACCCGACGACCAGCGCGATGGCGTGTCCCGGAGTGACAGTCGAACCGGCGGCCCGCGGCGACCGCCAGTCCCCGAGTGGGTTGCTCATCGTCTCATCACCTGCCCGAACCTGGACCGCTGTCGGGCTTTGTTATGCGACGCCTGCGACCGCGGAGTCATGTCTCCTCCCCGTCGAGGACCCGTTCGTAGACTCCCTCCAGCCGTTCGGCGACGCGGTCGACGTCGAGGTCGGTGACGGCTTCGCGTCCGTCCGACCGGCCGCCGTCTCGGAGGGTGTCGACGAGCGCGTCGACCAGTTCGGCGTCGGTCGTGCCGACCGTCGAGAGCGAGACCGGTTCGAGGCGCTCGCGGATGCTCCCGACGTCGGTCGAGACGACCGGCAGGTTACACGCGAGTGCCTCCTTGACCGCGTTTGGCAGGCCCTCGTGGCGTGAGGTGATCAGCAACGCGTCGGCGGCGTTCATCCACACCGGCATCCGGTCGTGGGGGACGTCCATATTGGGGGTCTGTAACACGAGCGGCTTCGAGAGGTCCCCGCGGGCCGCCCGGACGACGCGGCGCGCGCGTGGGAAGTCTTTCTCTTCGCGGGCGATCGGCGCCGGAAAGAGGACGTGGTGGGCGTCTCGCTCCCAGCCGAGTGCCTCGCGTGCGGCCGACTGTGGCATCGGGCTGAACTGCTCCAGGTCGATGCCGTGGGGGAGGACGGTGTACTCACTCGGCAGTTGTTCGCCAAGCTGGGCCGACATGACGACGACGGCCTCACACCGCGGGGCGGTGAGCTTGCTCACCCAGCCGAAGGGACCGTTGACGTCCGACCCCCACAGTGAGAGTACGACCGGGAGCCGGGACTGGGCGAGGGCGTGCGGTGCCGTCAGGCCGTAGTTGGCGTGGACGAGGTCGAACTCGCCGCCCGTGATCGCCCGCCGGACGACCGGGAAAAATCGCAGATAATCCACGGGCGTGCGGTTCACGCCCGCCTTCTTTCCGACGGACTCACCGGGGACTTCGAGTATCTCGTAGTCGACGCCCCGGCGGTCGAGCGAGTCCATCTGGGTCCGGTAGAAGTGAGCGTTCCGGCTCGTCGTCAGGTGTAACACCGAGTAGGAACTCGACCGCACGGCTCTCTCTGGCTCGCGGGTGGCTGTCCGTGACATGTGACTCCTGCCGGCCACTATCGACACCCGGGCCTTGGTTACGCGCGGCCTACTGGCCCAGGGACGGCCGTTCGGGGGAGCCGAGACCGGTCAGCCATCGGAGGGGTGGGGACGTGGACGAACAGTCAGGTCAGCCCTGGTCGATGTCGATCTGTGCCGACCCGCTCAGCTGCAGGTTCTCCAGCGTGCCCGCGAACCGGTAGGCGTCGGTGTCGCCTTCGACCCGACCGTCGACGTCGGTCCCGGAGATCGTGTCCCCGGATTCGAGCGCGGCGACGCTCTCGTCGGCTTCGACGGCTTCGGTCACCGAGAAGCTGTAGTCGGTCGCCTCGTCGGCGCCCGCCTCGAAGGTGATCGTGTTCGAGAGCGTGGGTCCGGACGAGACGATCTCGTCGGGGCTGACTTCGGTCCCGTTGCGGTAGACGGTTGCCGGACCGTCGAGTCGGAAGGAGAGTATCTCGCCGGTGTAGTCGTACTCCTCGTAGCCGGCCCAGGCGTCTTCGAGGACGTAGGAGCCGTCGACGCCGTGACCGTCCTGTCGGGTGCCCTCCTCGGGCGTCAGGGATTCGAGTTCGCCGGAGACCTCGAACTCGAACACCGCCTGTGTCGAGGAGTCGCCGTCGCCCTCGATCCGGATGTTGTTCCACTCGTCACCGCTCCCCGATCCGCCGGAATCGGTCGAGTCGCTGGTGTCCGTGGCGGTCGGCGTCGCTGTCGACGTGTCCGTCGACGTCGGCGTATCGGTAGCCGTCGCGGTGTCTGTGGCGGTCGCTGTCTCCGTCGCAGTCGGAGTGGACATCGCGGTATCGGTCGGCGTGGCCGTCGCGGTGTCCGTGGGCGTGGCCGTCGCGGTGTCCGTGGGCGTGGCCGTCGCCGTCGGCGTCGAGACGACCTCGGAGACGCCGACTTCGCTCCCGTCGAGATAGACGGTCGCGGGGCCGTCGAGTCGGAAGGAGATGATGTCGCCGGTGAAGCGATACTCCTCGTAGCCGGCCCAGGCGTCTTCGAGGACGTAGGAGCCGTCGACGCCGTGACCGTCCTGTCGGGTGCCTTCTTCGGGAGTCAGGGCTTCGAGTTCGCCGGAGACCTCGAACTCGAACACCGCCTGTGTCGAGGAGTCGCCGTCACCCTCGATCCGGATGTTGCTCCACTCACCGTCGTTTCCCGAACCACCCGAGTCCGTCGTCGTGTCAGTCTGGGTCGCCGTGTCGGTCTGTGTCGTCGTGTCGGTCGAACCACCGGGGATCCCCTCGGTCGGCGGTTCGGGGATGTGCGGCGAGGGGTCGGCCGCCTCGCTACCGAGTACCGTCACGTCGTTCTCGAGGACGTTGCCGTCGAGGACGGTCTCCTCGACACCGGAGATCTCCACGCCCTCGAGGACGATGTCGTGGTCGACCGACTGGTTGTCACCCAGCCGGATCGCCTGGTAGACATCCTCGCTGTGGATCCGCGTGTTCCGGATCGTCGTGTTCCCGGGCATCTCGTCGCCCTTGACCGGCGGAGCGCCCGCGGGACCGGCGATGTAGAAGTCACAGTCTTCGATGAGCGGCGCGCCACCGACGCCCTTCTCGCCGTTCAGCCAGACGCCGGACTGGAACGACGAACCCGACCACGACTCGATGGGGATGGAGTCGGTGTGGACGCTCTTGACTCGCCGGAGCGTGATGTCGGAGACGCGCGGACCGACGATCGTGTTCCGGAAGTAACAGTCGACGATCTCCACGGTGCCGTCGGCCTCCGAGAGGTAGGTCGTGTCCTCGCTCCAGCCGTGGAACCAGCATCGTTCGAGCCGGAGGGTCCCGCTGTTGGTGTTGTTCGCGAACGAGCCCATGCAGCCGAAGTTGGACTCCTCGCCGCCGTCGACGGCGCCGTCCGGCCAGTAACAGTCGACGAACTGGACGGGGTCGCCCTGGAATTCGACGAAGACGGCGTAGCTGTCGGCGGTCCCGGCCTGGCCGCGCCAGATACACCGCGAAACCGTCCAGCCGCTTCCGTCGAACGACGCGCTCGGGTAGTCACTCGACGCGGTCATGTCGATCTCGAAGCCGTCCATCGTCCAGTCGTTGCCGCTGACGGAGATGAACCCGCTCTGGGGGACCAGCGTCGCGCCGTTGCCCCGCAGTTCGAAGTTGTCGGCGTACAGGTTCGCACCGTCGATGGCGAACACCCCGTCGCTGGGGAACTCGACGACGGTCCCGTCCGAGACTGCACTCTCGAGGACGCCGTCGATCGGCTCGCCGCCGTTGGGGTCTGCGCCCTGGTTGACGATATCGACCGCCGCTGCCGCGTTGCCCGAGACGCCCGCGGCGCCGAGTGCGCCCACCGCGGCCGTCGCCGCTGCACCCTTCAGGAACGACCGCCGTCCCAGACTATGCTTGCCGGGTGGCTGTTCTCCGTCGGGTTCGCCGTCCGCTGTCGACTCGGTGGTCTGCCGGTCCGTCGATTCGCCCGTAGTAGGCTCCTCCTGACTGCTGGTAGGAGGGCTCTTCTCCGATGGCTGGTCTGCCATGTCCGGGTAGGCGGTGATTATCGAAAAAAGGCATTTGGCGGGATTGCTACCCGAACGTCCGACACAGACTCCCGATACGGGCGAGATGCGAACTCGATACGTTTCAGTTACATACCACAAGCGTGGACGATGCATCCCACTAATCGGAGGGCTGACCGCGCCCGCAATTCGCTCCTATCACTGGATTTTGACGTCTCTCCGTCCGATTAGCGTATCATTACTTGTGCGAAACAGTTCCCTACCAGGCGCCCAGGACCCCGCGAGACTCGTCCCTGGAGCACTGTGTCGACTAGCCGCCCGGCGAGCGCCGCCCAGGATAGTCCGGCGGTTGCGTCGCTGGCGGTTCCCGTTTCGACCCGGTAACGGACGCCTAACAAAGCTTCTGAGTCCGGAACGCGCGTACCATGACTGGCAACGAAGTGGGTGGGAGTGGAGGCGAGGACGAGCACCCGGCCGACGCTCCCGAGACCGACGAGGGGTGGACGCGGGTGAACCCGTTCCCGACCGACGACTACGAGTTCGGCCTCTGTCTGACTCACGACGTCGACAGGCCCGCCAAGGGTGTCCAGTCGCTGTTCTACGCGGCGACCGAGCGTGACCCCTCGCACCTGCGCGACCTCCTCCCCGGACACAATCCCTGGTGGCAGTTCGACGCGATCACCGAACTCGAGTCGACGCTCGGCGTCAGGTCGGCGTTTTACTTCCTCGCCGAACAGCACCTCCTGTTCGACCGCTCTCCGGCGGAGTGGCTCGACCCGACCTACTGGATCGAACACGTCAGTCGATACGACCCGAGTTCGCCGCCGATCGCTCCCGTCGTGGCCCGCCTCGACGAGGCGGGCTGGGAGGTCGGCCTGCACGGGTCGCTGGGCACGTACCAGGACCGCGAGCGGTTCGTGTTCGAGAAGTCCCTCGTCGAGCGCGCCCTCGGCCACGAGGTCGTCGGCGGGCGCCACCACCACCTCCGGTTCGACCCGCCAGACACCTGGCGACTCCACGCCGACGCCGGGCTCCGCTACGACGCGAGTCTCGGCTCTAGCGAGCGCGTCGGCTTCCACTACGGCTACGACCTCCGTCGTCCGTTCGACGACGAGTTCGTCGTCTTCCCGCTGACGGTCATGGATACCGCCCTGTTTCCCGCCGTGGAGGACGTCTCCGCGGCCCGCCAGCGCGTCTACGACCTCCTCGACGAAGCCCGCGAGCACAGCGCCGTGATGACCGTCCTCTGGCACCCGCGTAACTTCTCGACGGACTACCCCGGCCAGCGCGCGGTGTATCGCGACCTCGTCGCCCGCGCCCAGGAACTGGGTGCCTGGGTCGGCCCACCCGCCGACCTCTACGAGCAGTTCTCGCTCGACGACCCAACGATGCTGGGCTCGCCCGACGCGACAGTCGCAGACCAGGACTGACTCGCCGTAACGGCCCGCCCGCTTGCGGTATGGCGTCCGTAACAAAGGCGGGTGGGTCGGATACGCGGGTAGATGCACGTCGAACGACTCGACCTCTCGGAGTGGGGTGACACCCTGCCGGCGACGGGCACCGAGGTGTTCCACCGGCCGGCGGTGCTCCGCGCGCTCGACGACCACACGGACGCCGACCTGGTGTTGTACGGGGGCTTCAAGGGCGACCAGCGAGTCGCGCTCTGGCCGGTGTTCGTCCGGGACAGTCCGGTCGCCAGCGCAGCGTTCTCGCCGGTACCGTCGATGGGGGTCCCGCGACTCGGCCCCGTCCTGACGCCGGCGAGTCCGAAACGCCGCAAGCGCGAGCAACTCAACCGGGCGTTCGTCGGCGAGGTGCTCGACCGACTGACCGACGGGTCGACGCCCTCGCTGCTGTGGCTGGCCTGCAACACTGCCTACACCGACCCCCGCCCGTTCGTCTGGCGTGATCTCTCGGTGACGCCCCGGTTCACGTACCACCTGGACGTCGGTGACGACGCCGACGCACAACTGCGATCGTTCAGTCGGAGCCTCCGCCGTGAGGTCCGCGACGCCGAGGACCTCGATATCTCGGTGGAACTGGAGGGCCGGGACGGTATCGAGCGGATCTACCAGGAGACGATGGAGCGCTACGCCGAACAGGACGACGACTACCGGGTACCGTGGTCGTACGTCCGCGACCTCACGACCGGACTCGACGAGCGGGCCCGCGCGTACGTCGCCCGTGACCCCCAGGGGACGTTCCTCGGCGGGATCACCGTCCTCTACTCTGACGACGCCGCCTACTTCTGGCAGGGCGGGACCCGCGCCACCTACGAGTCGGTCAGCGTCAACAGCCTCCTCCACTGGCGGATCGTCGACGACATCGCCGCCGGCGAACCCGTCGACTCCGTCTCGAAATACGACCTCATGGGCGCCAACACCGAACGACTCTGTGAGTACAAGGCGAAGTTCGGCGGCGAGCTCGTCCCCTACTTCACCGTCGAGTCCGACAGCACGCTCATGGATCTCGCCAAGCGCGTCTACAGTTCTGTCGCGCACTGACGTCTCACTACGTTCGACGTTCAGTCGTCGGCTGTCTCGACTACGTTCGACCTGCAAGCACGCTCGGGGCCCTCGTCGTTGGTTGTCGAAGTTGCCACGACACTCAAACCACGCGGTTTTCCATCTCCCCGGGCTCTCCGCGTTCGAACTTCGGATAGTTCTCGCCGACGAGCGCGGCGTTTCGCTCCCAGAAAGCGGGCGTGCTCCCGGCCATGTGTGGGGTGAGTATCACGTCCTCGCGCTCCCACAGGGGCGACTCCGGGGGAAGGGGCTCGGTCTCGAACACGTCCAGGGCCGCGCCGCGGATCTCGTCGGCGTCGAGCGCCGCCAGGAGTGCGTCCTCGTCGACGACCTCGCCGCGGGCGACGTTGACGACAACCGCGTGGTCGGGCAGTCGTTCGCACTCGTCTCCGCCGATCAGCCCCCGGGTCTCGTCGGTCAGCGGGCACGAGAGGACGAGGTGTTCCGCCCGTTCGAGCACCGCATCGAGGTCGTCGGGAACGAACAGTTCGTCGACGCCGTCGACCGCGACGTCGGTGTCGCGTTTCACCCCGAGGACGGTCGTGTCGAACGCCGAGCAGAGCGTGGCGACGCGGCGCCCGATCGCGCCGACGCCGACGACGCCGACCGTCTTCCCGCGGAGTTCGTGCCCGCCGAACCAGGTCCACTCCCCGCGTGCTTGCTGTCTGACCGCGCGGTGGACCCGGCGGTCGAACGCGAGGAGAGCGGCCAGCGCCTGTTCGGCGACCGGTTCGGCGGTGACGCCGCGACCGTTCGTCAGGACGACACCGCGCTCGGCGAAGCGGTCGACGGGATAGCCGTCGACGCCCGCCGTGGCCGCGTGGACCCACCCGACGGACTCGGCGGTCTCGACCCAGCCCGCCGGTGGGTGGAACGCCACCACGACCGGGGCCGCTCTGAGGGCGTCGTCGTCCGCGTCGGAGACCGCCTCGACACGCACGTCCGGGAGCGCCGACCGGAGCGCCGACGCGGCGGCCTCGGCCGTCTTCGAGTCGTCGGCGAGTGCGACGAGCGAGTCCGTTTCGAGTGTATCCGGTGTCTCCGACATCGGCTCACCTCGTGTCCCGGTCGCTCAGTCCGAGCAACCACTCGTCGGGGTCGGCCAGCCGTTCCCGGTCGAGCGAGTCGTCGAGCGGGTACGCGACGAGGTTCCGCGGGCTGGACACCCACGACAGCGGCGGCTCCGTGTCGGGGAGGAAGCCGTACGAGGGGAGCGTCCCCCCCGACACCGCGCCGTCGGCGGCGGTGACGACGTCGACGCCGCGGTAGTCGGCGAGCACCCGTTCGAGCAGCGCGGCCGTGGCCGCTGGCCCGCCCGAGTCGGCATCGCCTTCGTCTTCCCCCTCGCTCGGGGGCCCGCCGAAGGGGAGCAGGTCGGCCAGCGACGCCTCCTCGACCCCAGCGTTTTGCCCCCGACCGACCACGGCGCCACACACTGGGTGGCCCGCGCGCTGGGTGGTGTAGGCCGTGTACTCCCAGTCGGGGTTGCCGTAGCGCCAGTCGAGGTATCGCTCGTCACGGACGACGTGGAACTGGTCCGGGATTCGCCGGTGATACAGCCCGGCGAGTGTCTCGACCGGGACCCTCCGGTGGCGACGGACGGTGAGCTCGTCCGCGTCGTCGCCCGAGAAACGCCGACCGAGCACGCCGCGGCCCGACGGCCGATTGCCCAGGACGGCCTCGGCCGCTGCTCTGCCCGCCGCCTCGAGTGCACCATCGAGCGGACCGAACTCTGCCCCCGCGAACGCGGCCGGGTCCCGGATACGATAGCGGGTCGTCACCGACCCGACGTGCTCCCAGCCGTGTTTGAGACTCCCCGCGAGCGTCGCCTCGTTGGGGTAATTGAAAAAGAGGGCCTGTTCGCGGTCGGCGTACTCCGCCTTCATGTGCTCGGTCATCCGCGAGTAGATGCCCTGTCGACGATAGTTGGGATGGACCATCGTGTCTGCGGGCTGGAGGGCGGCGAGACGGGTCCCCTCACGGCCGACCTCGAACCCCACGGCCGATTTCGCGCCGACGAGTTGGCCGTCGGCGACCGCGACCACGATGGGGACGTGGTCGACGTAGGGGTTGTCGGCGTACTTCCACTCGAACCAGCGCTCGGTCCCGCCGCTCAACACCTCGTCGTAGAGCGCGAGATACGCCTGCCGGTCACCGGACTCGAAGAACCGGACCTCGTAGTCACCGTCCGATCTGGGGGTCTCTCGTTGCACGGTCAGTCACTCGACGCACCGTCGGACTCGGTCGTTCTCGAGAGGGAGTCAGATTCGACCGCGTCGGTCGAGGCGTCCGGTTTGGCCCCCTCGGGCTTCTCGTCGGCGTCCCCGAGAAGTGTCTCCCGGTGTTCGTCCAGCAGCGGGGCGCGCCCACCCGGGTCCGGCGGGGTCGCCGTCATCGTGACGGGGGTCCCGGCGACAGTAACCGATTCGTCCGCGCCGGGCTGGTCGAGGTCGACGAGCATCTCACGGTCCTCGGCCACGCCGTCCGCGAAGACGTCGGCGACGTCCCTGACGGGTGCACAGGGGACATCTCCCTTTAGCGCCCCGAGTACCTCCGCGGTCGTGTGCTCGCTCGTCCAGGAGGCGATGGCCGCCGCGAGCTCTTCCCGGTGTTCGAGCCGGGCCGCCTGCGTCCGGTGGGCCGCCAGATCCGGCCGGTCCATCGCCTCGCACAGTGTCGTCCAGTGGCGCTCGCCGACCGCGGCGACCACCACGAGTCCGTCGCTCGTCTCGAAGGCGTCGTAGGGAAACAGCGTCGGGTGAGAGTTGCCCTCGCGACCGGGCACCTCGCCGGTGTAGGAGTACTGGTAGACCGCCCGCTCGGACAGCGAGAGCATCGAGTCGTACATCGACGTGTCGACGAACTGCCCCTCGCCGGTCCGGTCGCGGTGGCGGACGGCCGCGAGGATACCGACCGCCGAGCAGACGCCGGTGAAGATGTCGCCGATGCCGAGACCGACCTTCGTCGGGGGGTCGTCGGGCTGGCCGTTGACCTGCATGATTCCGGCCATCGCCTGGACGACCAGGTCGAACGTCGGCTGGTCCTGGTGGGCGGTCGCGCCGGTCCGGGGGTCGCCAAAGCCCCGGATCGCGGCGTAGACGAGCCCGGGGTTGCGCTCGGCGAGCCGTTCGTAGTCGAGGCCGAATCGCTCCATCGTCCCGGGGCGGTAGTTCTCGACGAGGACGTCTGCGCGGTCGACGAGATCGAGAAAGGCCCCGCGGTCGGCCTCGTCGGTGAGGTCGAGCGCCAGACTCTGTTTGCCGCGGTTGACACTCTGGAAGTACCCACCGTAGGGGGCCGAATCGGGGTCGCCGGCGAACGGCGGCGTCTCCCTGACGGGGTCGCCCGACGGCGGTTCGACCTTCACCACCTCCGCACCCATATCGGCGAGCAACATCGTACAGTACGGGCCACCCAGGACTCGCGTGAGGTCCAACACCGTCAGACCGTCGAGTGCAGCCATACCCCGCCTCTCACCCGAGAGGACGATTGTAATGGACCGCTGAATCACACTAACCGGTGGTTTCGGCGTCAGCGTGCGGGACCAGTGACCGCGGCCACTGCTCCCGAAGTAGGCGTCGTCAGCCGGACTCGACGTTTCGATACGGCGACCTTACTCTGCGAGCCGGCCTGGTAATCGCCGCCGCGTCCGCCTCCGACAGCGCGACGTATCCTTCCGGGTAGCATCCGGATACGAGTCCAGCCAGCGGAGTGGTGGGACGGTAGGAACCACTTACACCTGCGAACAGCAACCATAACAATGCCCACCCCGCCTGTCGGGTGTGGTAGGCGCTGGTGGTGTAACCAGGCTATCACACGGCCATCCCACGGCCGTAATGCAGGTTCGATCCCTGCCCAGCGCACTGGTCGTTCTCGTCCGATCGACGACACCAGTGCCAGCCCCAGCGGCGGAGTCGGGGTGGGTAAGAACAGCTTATGGCGAGTCCGGTCGCTGTGAAACGTCGAACGGGGACCGGAGTCGTTGCGTCGTCTTTGCTCTCTCCGGTTGGCGTGTGAATTATCCTGCCTGTACTAACAGTCGCTCGCGGCGTCTGACGTGATAGGTGTGACCAACCAGTGAGTGCAGTCGTCGTTCCGACGGGCCACGGCGCCTACAGCTGTGCGTGTGTCCGGTCGCTCGGCCGGCGCGGGATCGACGTCGTCGTCGCCTCCGAAGAGGAGGGCGTCCCCGCGGCGGCGTCGCGCTACTGTCGGGAGTCGGTGCGCGTCTCCGACCCCGAGACGGACCTGCTGGCGTACCGCGACGACCTGCTCGCGCTCGCCGAGCGGCCGTCGGTCGAGACCGTGATACCGGTCCGGCCGGCGGACGCGTACGTCCTCTCGCGATATCGGGAGGCGTTCCAGGCGGTGACGTCGGTGTACGTCCCGTCGATCGAACAGATCGACGCCGTCTTCGACCGCGTCCAGCTCTTCGAGGCAGCGCTGGCGGCGGGCGTGCCGGCCCCGCACACCGAGTGTCTGGACGCCGTCACGGACTGGTCGTCCAGACAGGTCGTCAAGTCACGATACAACCTCCTCACGAGTCGCTATCTGGCCGACCTCGACGATACCGACGGAGACCTCGTCAAGTCAGTCGAGCACCTGGCCGCGGGCGAGCGGCCGGACGACTCCCTGCGTGAGCGGTTCCATCACACCCCGATCGTCCAGGAGTACGTCCCGTCGAGCGACGAGTACATGGTGGCCGCGCTGTACGACCACGGCGAGCCACTGGCGACCTTCCAGCACCGCCAGGTGCGGGGCAACTCCTACACCGGTGGCGGCGGCGTCTACCGCCGTTCCGTCGCCATCCCCGAACTCGGCGCGGTCGCACGCGACCTGCTCGGGGAACTGGAGTGGCACGGACTCGCTTGCATCGAGTACATGCGCCACGCCGAGACCGGCGAGTTCGTCCTGACGGAGATCAACCCGCGCATGTGGCAGTCGCTCCCCTCGACGGTCAGGGCCGGTGCGGACTTTCCCTACTACTACTGGCTGGCCGCGACCGGCCAGCCCGAAGCTATCGACGCCGACTACGAACTCGGCGTCGGGAGTCACCTGCTCAACGGCGAACTGGGGTATCTCACGAGCGTGGTCCGGGATGAGTCACCGCTCGTCCCGACCCCGTCGCTCCCGGGGACGGCCGTGACCATCCTCGCCTCCTGTCTCCGGGAACCGCACTTCGACTACCTCTCGCTCGACGACCCCGGCCCGTTTCTCAGAGGGATCGCGAACAAACTGCTCGGCAAGGGGTGAACGTCGTCGTGTCGCGACCGTGCTCTGTACCCCGTCGTAAGTGATCACTCCCTCGACTGGCGTGGATCGCCCCGTCCCAGTGGCTCCCGCTGGCCCGTCGAACGGGAGTAAAGACGGGATAACAATAGGACTCTCCCGTGCACGGCGATGTATGTTTCCGGAGTTGCTCCGTTCGGGGTGGTCGCGTGATAGATAATCTAACCCTGGACGACGTGTTGGCGGGGACCCACGGTGGCGAATCGCTGGCCCGGCGAGCCAGGACTCGGGCTCGACCGGTCTCGCACCTGGTATGAAGTACGTGCATCAGGAATCCAGCGGCTGGTCCGACCGGGTGACCGCGTACGTCACCAGCGGCGTCGACGCGCTCGCCGTCGTCGCCTACCTCGTGGTCGTCGACCTGGCGACGATGGGCGGCGTGTTCCCGCCGGCCCTCCGGGCGGCCATCGCGCTGCCGCTCGTCGTCTTCCTGCCGGGCTACGCGCTGGTCGCGGCGCTGTTCCCGCGGACGACCGCCTCGTTTCTGGACGACGAGCCCCGCGACCCGTTCGCCGGCGCGGTCGACGGCGCGCTCTCGCCGACCGAACGGGTCGCTGTCTCCTTCGGGAGCAGTCTCGCGGTGGTGCCACTCGTCGGCCTCGTCCACTCCATCGCCGGCCTCGGGTTCGGTACCTCCGCGCTCCTCGGGACGGTCAACACCGTGGTCGTCGTCGGACTCGCCGTCGGCGTCGTGCGGCGGGTCCGGGCGCCACGGGGCGAGCGTGTCTCGTTCTCGCCGCGGTCGTGGTCGACTGCGCTCGGGACCGTCTTCAGGCGACGCTCGCGGGCCGAAGTCGTGCTCACCGCCGCCGTCCTCGCTGCCGTCCTCGTGGCCACTGGCAGTCTCGGGTTCGCACTGCTCGGGCCCGCCGACGGTGAGTCCTACACGACGGTCACTCTCCTCACCGAAAACGAGTCGGGTGACCTCGTGATGGACGGCTACCCCGAGACGCTCACCGCCGAGTCGTCGCTCGTCGTCGGCGTCACGAACCACGAGGGCGAACGGACGGCCTACACGGTCGTCACGGAACTCCAGGCGGTCGACGCCGCCAACGACTCGACGGCCGTCCGCGCCGACCGCGAACTCGCACGCGAAAACCGGACAGTCGCGGCCGGCGACACCTGGTACGTCGAGCAGTCGGTCGCACCTGTTCCCGGTATCGACGCGGCCGGAACACAACTGCGGCTTCGCTTTTTCGTCTACCGCGGGGCGGCGCCTGCGGACCCGGCCGTCGAGAACGCCGACGAGTACGTCGACCTCTCGCTGTCTAGCGCGTCGAACGCAACCTCGCCGTCTAGCGCGTCGAACGCAACTGCGTAGTGTGGCCACCGCCCGCGGAACGGGCCGGGTATTCGGGCCTTTCGGCCGTTTCACGCCGATACGCGATCGATAACAAAGGGTGGTTCGGGGGTGTTCTCGCCACGGATGTACGTTCTCACAGTCAGACCGTGGCGGACGGACCGTCTCTCGTCCGGTCTCGACCGCCTCTCTGGTGACTCTCGGAACGGTGGGCCCTGTCCGCTCGCGCGGACAGTGTGGGCCACTGGGACTGTCGACGACCGCACCCCCATTCCGGCGCTGTGGGGTCGCACTCGACCGGCGACGACCGGTCGGACGAGGAGACGGCGGGAGAGGGACGGATGCGGTCGGTAGTCGTCTCGCTCGACACGGAACTGGCCTGGGGCTTCCACGACTACGACCGCCCGCCCTGGCATCGGGTCGACGCGGGGCGGGAGGCCTGGCGCTGGCTCCTCGACCGCTTCGCGGCCCACGACATCCCCTGTACGTGGGCAGTCGTCGGACACCTCTTCCTCGATGGCTGTGACGGCGTCCACGCCGACCATCCGTCGGTCGACGGCTGGTTCGACTACGACCCGGGCGCGGACGAGCACACGGCCCCTGCCTGGTACGCCCCGAGTCTCGTACAGGCCATCGCCGACAGCGACGTCGACCACGAGATCGCATCGCACACGTTCTCCCACGTCGAGTTCGGCGACCCGGCCACGGACAGACGGCTCGCCCGCGCCGAACTCCGTCGGTCCCGGGAGCTGGCCGAGGAGTGGGGTCTCGAACTGGATTCGCTCGTCTTCCCGCGCAACAGAGTCGGACATCGCGACGTCCTCGCCGACGCCGGGTTCTCGGCCTACCGGGGGGTCGGGCCAGACCAGTGGTATCACGGGACGACAGTCCGCCCCGTCGGGAAGGGGCTGTCCTACGCGGTCGGCCGGTCGGCGCCGCCGGTCGTCACGCCGACCGTCGACGAACAGGGACTGGTCGACGTCCCGGCGTCGCTGAACCTGTTCGCGTTCCAGGGGCCGGCCCGCCGACTCGTCTGTGCCGTCACGGACGACCCGGTCGTCCGCAAGGTCCGACTCGGACTCCGGGAACTGGCCGGGCGCGAGGACGGCGTCTTGCACCTCTGGCTCCACCCCAACAACGTCAGGACCGAGGCCGACTTCGAGCGCATGGAGCGTGTCCTCGAACTCGTCGCCCGGTACCGGCGTGACTACGGCCTCCGCGTCGAGCCGATGCGGTCGGTCGCTGCCCGCGTCCGCGAGCACACACCACCGGGCGCGGAGTCCGGCCAGCACGACACGTCGGGACGCGCCGTCGGTCGATAGGCACCGTCTTCCGGGCTGGTCCGTCGACGCCGACTGACAGCCGGTGGCGCCGACCGGAACGCCACCGGGTCGCCGTGGACGCCGCTCAGTGTCGACACTGGACACGAAAGCTCTTCATTACAAAAGGGACGTGGGACTTCGGTGCCCACGAGAATGGTCTCCAGACGCCGATATCTCGCCACAGTCGCCGCCATGGTCGGACTCGCAGGGTGTGGGAACCGCGGTGACGACACCGAACCGACAGAGACGGCGCCGACGGTTTCGACACCATCAGCGACAGAGCTACCCCCCTCACAGACGCCAGCACCGACGACCACAGCAGGCCCCGGTCCCGGGCCAGACGAGACTGACACGACGCCGGAACCGACCCCGGAGCCGACCGAGACGGCGACGCCGGACCCCCACGCCGACCGGTTCGACACGATACTCGACGTCACCGAGGCGGGCATCGACCCGACCGGCTCCGAGGCAATCGAAGGACGACTCGCGGACCTCGTCGACGACGACACGCTCTTGCGGTTTCCGGAAGGGACCTACCCGTTGCACTCGATCGAAATCGAGGGCGTGTCGAACTTCGGGATGGTCGGCGACGGTGCGGTCCTCAAGCCGCTGACGTACGGTCGGGAGATGTTCCTGTCCTTCCGGCAGGTTTCGGACCTCCTCGTCGAGGGGTTCCGCGTCGACAACTCGGAGACGAACGTCGCCGCGTGGTGTGACCTGAAAGTCACGGGCGGGACCAACGTCCTCCGGGACTACGTCGTCGAGGACTTCGTCGACGTCAACGAGCGGACCAACGGCTTCACAGTCATGGTCGAGGGGAAAGACACCTCCCTGGAGATCGCCGACGTCGACATCAGCAAGGGTGGCGTCAACGGTGCGGCGACGTTCGTCTTCCCGCGCCGGGAGTTTTTCGACCCCAGCAGGGAGGCCGGCTCGCTCACCTTCCGGAACTGCGTGATGAACGGCTGGGGGAAAGAGGGACTGTACGCCTCGCCACACGAGGGTCCGCTCCGCGTCATCGGAGGGGAGTACGCCAACAACGCTATCGCGCAGGTCCGGGTCGGCGGCGGCAACGCGCCCGAACAGGCAGTCGTCCGCGACGTGACGGTCCGGGTCGACGAGGTGCCCGACTACATGCCCGAGTACAACCAGCTCCTGCGCGGGATCTGGCTGAAGGAGGGCGACGGCGCTCTCGTGGAGAACTGCGACGTCACGCTCGCGAACGTCGGCGTCGGCCAGACGCCGGGGGCGATCTACGTCAACGACCAGTTCGGCCGGGCGACGATCCGCGACTGCACTGTCACGACCGAGAACGTCTCCAAGCCTGCCTTCCTGATCCAGGAGCCCGTCGACGAGTACGAACCCGACTGGATGCCCTCGCTGGACCACCTGCCTCCGAAGTGGGACGTCACCATCGAGAACGTCACGATCGACGGCGATAGCCCCAACACGGAAGCGATCCACGTCGAAGGGCGTAGCGGTGTCACGTTCCGGGACGTCACGATGGAGAAGACCGGTCAGGCTGCCGACGGGATCCTGTTCGACGACGTCGCCGACTGTCGGCTCGAGGGCGGCTCGATGACCACCGAACGGTTCCCGGTCGTTATGCGGTTCGACGACGGCGAGCACACCGACTGTGCGGTCCACGTCTCCGGGACGACCATGGAAGGCACCTCGATCACCGACGACGGCTCGCAACTCCCCGGCGAGGACGACTACTGCGTCGGGAGCGGCGCGCTCTCCGAGGGCCGACACGAGGACAGTAACCGGCTCTCGCTCACGCGCAGCGAGCACGAGAACGGAACCCCCACGCCGGGTGGTTCGGCGTCCGCAGCCCGCAGCCAGGAGGAGTACCAGCTGTACGGCCGGTGGCTCAGCTGAGCGGAGTTCGTTTGGGTCCGTAGTATCATTAAAATTATATTTCTTCCTCCCGTGCTCATCCACGAGTGCTCAGTACAGAGGAGGGATGCATCGTTAAGATGAACGCCGCCCTCTCACGTCCAAACAGTTTTCCTTGTCGTTTTCCAACCGAATATCATGCGCAACGAGGAAGAGATCCGGGAACAATACGAGTTCTTGAAAGAAGAGTTGGAGGATGAAAATATGAAGCACGAGGGTGTCAAGCGCATGTTCACCTACTACAAACGCGCGCTCGGCTGGACCCTCGAAGAAGAACATATGTGACTCCCTGGCCGCTTCAAAATTCACGAGGGACTATCCTGGCTTCTGAACTGGACTCCGATATTCACTCCCGGATGCTCAGTATGCAAAAGAAGTGAGCGGCTGTGACTGATTCTACAGCACACTATTGCGGTCGCAAAACGGCCTGCAGCGCCCGTCTCACCGGACGACGGCGGGCCGCAGTTTCGAGGCAGGGCCGAGATCCGCGACCGCGTCCGGTCGCTCGGCGACCTCCCGCAGGAGGGCAGTCAGGTCGGGTTTGTCCGCCAGGTACGCCTCGCGGCGGCGTGCCCATCGTTCGCTGGCGGCCTCGTCGGCCAGCAACTCGACGCAGCTGTCGCGGACGCGCTCGAAGTTGGTGTGCTGGACGACCAGCCCGGCGTCTTCGAGCTCGCGGAACTCGCCCATCTCGGGTTCGGTGGCGTCGACGAACCTGACGGCGGGCGTGCCCAGCAGGGCGGCCTCGGTGACCATCGTGCCAGTGTCGGCGACGAGGAGGTCCGCCGCGGCGAGCGCGTCGTGGATCCGTCCGGGGTGGAGGTCGTAGGGGCGTGCGGGCACCGCGTCGAAGTCCAGCGTCCCGCCCTCGTCGGAGACGAAGACGGTCGCGTGCTCGGCGAGTTCTTCGAGGAGGCGTCGCCGGGCGGCACGCGTCTCCCCGCTCGCGCCGACGTCGTGGAGGGCGTCGAAGGCGTTGAACCGGACGATCGCGAACGGCTCGCCTGGGTCGAGCCCGAGGTCGGCGTGGACGTCACTACTGGCCTCGGCCGAACGGCTGCGGTCAGAGCCAGCCGAGCGGACGTCGGGGTGGAGGTAGGCACACTCGGTGAGGCCCTCGAAGCGGTAGTGGTGAGAGCCGAGGACGCCGTCGAAGGCCACGGGCGTGAGGACGGCCCGGGCGAAGCGACTCGACACTGCGTGGGCCAGGTCGGAGGGTTCGGAGTCGAGGACGAGCACCGGCGGCGTGTTCGTGACGACGCCCGCGAACGCGGCGTAGGCGCCCCGGCCGAAGATAACGTCCGGGTCGAACGACCGCGCTCGCCGGGCGATGCTCGCGAACTGACGGGGTGCGTTCGCGACCAGTGACCCGAAACTCGTCCCCTGGCGGCCGTACAGTTCGAAGGGGAGGTCGTAGTACTCCAGCAGTGCGTGGGTACAGCCGTAGTCCCGGCCGAGGACGAGGACGTCGTGGCCGTCGGCTTCGAGCCGCCCGACGAGGTTCCGATACAGGTGGACGTGTGCCGGCGTGTTCGTGAAGATCAGGTACCGCATCCATCGGAGGGATGCGGTGTCAGAAGTTGGTTATGGGCTGGTTACGGCGTCTTCGTCGGTGAGTCTCGACGTCGTTCGGTCGCCGCTCACTCGCCGCCGTCGGTCAGCCCGACTCCGACCGACCGTCGGCGGAGACTGCCGGTCCCGTCGCGCAGTTCCTGTACCTCCAGGTGTTCGCTGGCCATCGCGTCCAGCGTCATCGCGAGCACGAGGGCGACGCCGCTGACCAGGAGCACGGGCACCAGACTCGCGAGCGCGCGGGCCAGCGAGGTGCCACTGCCGGTGAGCAACGCGACCTGACAGAGTCCGGCCACGGGACCGAGCGCGCCGAGTACGTACAGCCCCACGAGCGGGTGGAAGTCGTAGACGAGATAGCGTATCCGCAGACGCCGGAGAAACCCGGACAGGAGCAACCCAGAGACACGCGGGATGAACGACGAGTAGGCGATCGAACTCTCCTCGTCGGCGTAGAGTGCCTCCATCTCGACGTCGGCGACGCGCATCCCGCGGGTGTTCAGCGACACGAGCATGTCGTTGAGGAACCCGTATCGTTCGTAGAGCTCGTCGAGGTCGAGCGCTCCCAGTGCCTCACGCGAGATGGCCGTGTAGCCGTTCTGGGGGTCCATCGTCTTCCAGTAGCCGCTCGCGGCCTTGGTCAGGAGTGTGAGACAGCCGTTGCCGAAACGGCGCCAGGCGCCCATGCCGCTGGTGTGCTCGCGGCTCAGCAGTCGATTTCCCTTGGCGTAGTCGGCCCGCCCCTCGACGACCGGGTCGAGGATGCGGTCCAGGATGTCGGGGTCCATCTGGCCGTCGCCGTTCATCACCGCGACGACGTCCATCCCGTCCGCGTAGGCACGCCGGTAGCCGGTCACGACCGCGGCGCCGACGCCCCGGTTGGTCTCGTGTCTGATCGGGACGACGAGCGTGTCTCCGGCAGCACCGTCGGCGTCGGCGGCCTGTGTGGACCCACGGGGGTCGGTTCCGACTCCATCGCCGTTTTCGCCGACTCCTTCGCCCACACCACTGGCGTCGCCGACGTCCTCGATACCGCTCGACTCCTCGAGGATGCCGCCGTCGGTCGAGCTCGTGACCCGGCCGCCGTCGGCCGAGTTCGTGACTCGGTCGTCGTCGGTCGAGTTCGTGACCCGACCGCCGTCGGTGGCGACGGCGTGTCGTTCGATCTCCGCCCAGGTGTCGTCGGTCGACGCGTCGTCGACGACGTACGCCCGGTCGACGAACGACGGGAGCGTCTCGATCACCGTTCCGACGAACCCCGCTTCGTTGTACGCCGTGATCACGACGGCGACGGACTGGCCCTTGTACATGTGTGTGACGCGGTGACGGGTCTGACCGCCCACACCGACCCACCGCCCGGGTGGCGGACGGCCCGAAGTACGTCCTGTCAGCGTCTTCCGGCGATTCGGGCTTTGTTATTCCCGGCTTGGAACACCCGAATAATCGGGTTACCGGCGGTCCCGGTCCGCTCGGCGGGCCCGCTCGCGGTCGAGATGTCGCGGGTCCGATAGACCGGGGTAGCCGTCGGTTACCCAGACCGCGAGCGCGACCACCAGCAACCCGACCTCGAACAGCGCGTAGAGCCGCCCACGAGGCGTCCCGAGGAACGCCCGGAATTCGCCGAGGAAGTACAGCACCTGCGTGAGAAATCCCGGCGCGCTCGTCGGTGGTTGCTCGACCAGCGGCCACGCCAGGAAGGCCAGCCGGAGGTGGCCGTCGGTCAACAGCGGGTAGACGGCGTCACCGACCAGATGTGACCCGTACCCGACGCAGTAGGCGAGCCCGACTGCGGGGTCGCCGAGACGCCGGGCGAGCGCGACGACGAGGAGGCAGACGGGGAGCCCGAACACGAGCGAGTGCGCCAGCGAGAGCCCGCTCGGGAGTGCCCCCAGCCACCACGCCAGCGGCTTGTCGACGAGATCCGGCAGCTGGGTCGCCAGCACGAGCACGAGCGCGTCTCGATCACCCGGCGTCTCGCCGGTGAGCAGCCGAACGAGAGCGCTGTAGGCCAGGTAGCCGACCGCGAGGTGTTCCCAGGGCCACATCGGTCAGGGTCTGGCCCGGCGGACGTGTCGACCGCGTGTGGCGACGGCAGTCACGGTCGGTCTCGGGAACGGGTCGCTCACGGGTCGTAGCTCTCGAGTGCCGCGGCGACGGCGTCGACCTGCCGGGCCGACAGTTCGGGGTGGACCGGTACCGAGAGCACGCGGTCACTCGCCCGACTCGCGACGGGTATCGACGCCTCGACGCCCTCGTAGGCGGGCAGTTCCGGTATCGGCGTCGGGTAGTACACTGCCGAGTCGACCCCGTGGTCGTCGAGGTGAGCGGCCAGCCCCTCCCGGTCGTCACACTGGACAGTGTACTGGTGGTAGGCGTGCTCGCGCTGTGGGGGGGCCGACGGCGCGTCGACGGGCGAGCCCTCCAGCGCCCGGTCGTAGCGAGCGGCGGTGTCACGACGGCTGGTCACGAAGTCGGGGAGGCGGTCGAGCTGGACGCGGCCGACCGCGGCCGCTACGCTCGTCAGCCGGAAGTTGTGGCCCAGCGAGGCGTACTCGCCGTCGGCGTCGCGGCCGTGGTTGACGAAGCGGGTGGCCCGCTCGGCCACGTCGTCGCGGTCGGTCACGACCATCCCGCCCTCGCCCGTGGTCAGGTTCTTCGTCGGGTAAAACGAGAACGCCCCCGCGTCACCCAGCGACCCCACGGGTCGGCCCCGGTAGCTCGCGCCGTGGGCCTGGGCGGCGTCCTCTAGCAGGACCGCGTCGTACTCGTCGGCGATCTCCAGGAACGCGTCCATCTCCGCGGGGAGCCCGTAGAGGTGGACCGGCAGGAGCGCGTCGACGTCGCCGTCCCGCGCCTCGATCACCTCCCGGACGGCCGCCGGGTCGAGGTTCAGTGTGTCGGGGTCGACGTCGGCGAAGACCGGTTCCGCGCCACAGAAACGGACCGCGTTGGCAGTCGCGACGAACGAAAAGGGCGTCGTGACGACCGTATCGCCGGCGCCGACCCCACAGGCCCGCAACGCGGCGTGGAGCGCGGCCGTCCCGTTGGCACAGGCGACGCCGTGAGTGACGCCGCAGTAGTCGGCGAACTCGCGCTCGAACGCCCGGACGGGGTCGCCGTCTGCGAGTTGCCCGCTCTGTAACACGTCGTCGACACGCTCGCGTGCTCGTTCGCTGATCGTCGGGTCGGCGACGGGGACACGCTCGGCCCGGTCGGTTCGTTCGTCCAGGTCCGTGCTGCCGGTTCGTTCGCCGCGGTCGGTCTGGCTGGAACGGTCGGTACTGTCGCTGCTGTCGTCGAGGTGACTCACAGGTCGTTGCCTCCCTGGAGGTGCTCGGGCAGCGGTTCGTGGGTGGCCGGCGCGCCGACCGCCAGCGTGTCCGGCGGGACGTCCTCGGTGACCACCGCACCCGCGGCGACGAACGATCGCTCGCCGACGGTCACTCCCGGGAGGACAGTCGCGTTCGCACCGATAGAGACACCGTTTTCGACGGTCGCACCCACGAGTTCGCTGCGCTCCCGAACCGGATAGGGGTCGTTCGTGACGACGGCGTGGGGACCGAAGAAGACGTCGTCACCGACGGTCGTCCGCTGAGGGAGGTACGTACCGGTCTGGAGGCGGACCCGGGACCCGAGCGACAGGTCGCCGTCGAGGACGGCGTGGGTCCCGACGAGGACGTCGTCGCCCGCGGTCGTCCCGGACCGGACCAGCGCGTGGTGGCCAGTGGAGAACCCGTCACCGACCGTGACGTCACCGTAGACGACGGTCCCGGCGCGGATCGTCGCACCGTCGCCGAGTCGAGTGACGCCGCCGGCTTCGCCGACGACCGCCGTCTCGGCGACGGTGCAGTCCTCGCCCGCCTCGTACCCGCCGATCGACTGTTCTGACATGGAACTGCCGGGAGTCCCGCCCGGACGGCCATTGTTATGCCCGGCGTACCACCGAGCGCTCGCTTCGCCCACGGCGGCCGAGACTCCCGGACTGGCCCCCGTTCGGACCGACACTCGACCGAGTCCGCCCGCCCAGTACTGCCCACACCGACGCTATAGTGCTAGACTAACACATGCACGGCCGCTCGTCACGACGACTAGCGACCCATTACTCGGGTAGAACCGGCGGGCCGTCGTCCCGGTCGACGACGTACTCGACTGGTATGCAGTCGGTACTCGACTGGTACGTATTCGGAACAGAGTCTACGACCCGAGTGTCAACAAAGATAGTGTACGGGCCAGTAGCCCTTTTGGAGAAGGGTGACATTACCGCGTCTGTGTCCCGGGCCACCGTGGTGATCGAACCGGGGGCCCCGACCGGTGCTTACACATGACAGACGACGACTCAAACGCCGACGAACTGCGTTCGCCCCGCCGCCGTGAGACACCCACGCGACTGCCCGCCGAGTGGCGGGACGTGCCGACCGACCCCGACGCCCAGGCGCTCGGCTACGAGGCGTCACAGTGGGAACGGATCCCGACGACCGACGACCAGCAGGTGATATTTCTCCCCTCTGAGGAGGAAGACATCGAGGACGACGCCTTCGTCGTCCTCGAAGAGACGGACCTCTGTGACCTGGTCACGCGGCGGTAAGTTCCGACGACTCTAACGCATACGTTCCGGCGACTCCAACGCATACTTCCGACGACCCCCACACTGGGGTACCACACACCGCGACGCTGGCCCCTCTCTCGGCGTCGGCGTTCGACCGGCGCGAGTCCGACCTACTCCACGGTGACGCTCTTGGCGAGATTACGCGGTTTGTCGACCGGGCGGTCGAGCTGGGTCGCCGTGTGATAGGAGAGCAACTGGAGCTGGACGTTCGCGAGCAACCCGACCAGGTCGGGGTGGGTCTCGGGGACGAACAGCGCCTCGTCGGCGGCGTCGACGACACCCTGTTCGGCCCGGGTCGTCAGGGCGACGACCGGTGCGCCGCGCGCGCGGACTTCCTCGATGGTCCCCCGTAACTTCTCGGGGTGGTCGCCCGTACAGACGGCGAACACCGGTGTGTCGGGGGTCACCAGCGCCAGCGGACCGTGTTTCAGTTCGCCGGCGGGGAACCCCTCGGCGTGCTCGTAGGAGATCTCCTTGAGTTTCAGTGCGCCCTCCAGGGCGACCGGGTAGCCCGTCCCCCGGCCGACGAAGAAGTAGGCGTCGCTGTCGCGGTAGCGTGCCGCGAGCTCGGCCGCACGGTTCTCCTCCAGGACCGTCCCCACCTGTGACGGCAACTCGGTCAGCGCCGAGAGGACCGGTGCTGCGTCCTCGCTCGACGCACGGTCGATCTCGTCGACGAGACGCTCGGCGAACATGGCGAGGGTGGCTACCTGCGAGGAGAACGTCTTGGTCGCGGCGACGCCGATCTCCGGGCCGGCACGGATGAACACGGCGTCGGCACACTCCCGGGCGGCCGTCGACCCGACGACGTTCGTGACCGCGAGCGTCCGCAACCCTTCCGAGCGCCCGTGGCGCAGCGCCCCCAGCGTGTCGGCCGTCTCGCCGCTCTGGGTCACGCCGACGAGGAGCGTCCCCTCCCTGGGTGGCGGACTCCCGATGGCGTACTCGCTGGCGAGGAACGCCCGCGCCTGCACGTTCCGGTCCCGGAGGAGTTGCGCACCGTAACACGCCGCGTGATAGGAGGTGCCACAGGCGACGAACTGCACGCGTTCGACGTCTGCGAGCGTCCCGGCGTCGAGCGAATCGAACGCCGCCCCGCCCGAGGCCGGATCCACCCGACCGCGAACCGTCTGGGCGAGCGCCGTCGGCTGTTCGTGGATCTCTTTCAGCATGTAGTGGTCGTACCGCCCTTTCTCGACCTCGTCGGCGGTCCACTCGACCTGCTCGACCGGGCGCTCGACGGGTTCGCCCTCGACGGTGCGGACGTCGTACCCGTCCGGGTCGACCCGGAGGACGTCGCCGTCTTCGAGGTAGACGACGCGGTCGGTGTGTTCGAGGAATGCCGGGACGTCGCTGGCGAGGTAATACGTGTTCTCGCCGACGCCGAAGACGAGCGGCGACCCGCGGCGGGCGGCGTAGACGGTCTCGCCGTCCTCGTGGACCATCGCGATGGCGAAACTCCCCGAGAGGTCGGCGACCGCCTGGCGAAAGGCGCGGTCGACGGACGTGTCGTGGACCGACCCGTCGGGGGCTTCGACGCGGGCCTCGGTCAGGTACTCCTCGACGAGGTGGGAGACGACCTCCGTGTCGGTGTCGCTCGCGAAGACGTGGCCCGCGGCGGTCAGTCGCTCCCGTAACTCGTCGTGGTTCTCGATGATCCCGTTGTGGACGACGGCGAGCGCCCCCTCACAGTCCGGGTGGGGGTGGGCGTTCGCGTCCGTCGGCGGACCGTGCGTGCTCCAGCGCGTGTGACCGATCCCGACCGTCCCCGCGAGGTCAGCTCCCTCGAGGGAAGTCGCCAGGTCCTCGACGCGGCCCTCGCACTTGCGGACGTCGATGCGGTTCCCGTCGGCGACGGCGACGCCCGCCGAGTCGTAGCCCCGGTACTCCAGGTTCCGCAGGCCGTCGAGCAGCGTCGACAGTGTCCGGTCGGCCCCGACACAGGCAGTGATCCCACACATCAGTCGGCCCTCCTGGCGCGTCCACAGTCGGGTCCGCCGGCGCGTCCGGTGTGGTTGCGCCGGTGGTCGCGTTCGGTGTCTCCGGTCTCGTCCGCCCGACCGAGTGCTCGGCTGACCGCGGTTCGAGCCATGTCCGCTATCACCCGGGAACGGTCTATTGTTATCCTCCTGTTTGTTGCCTTACGGTTGCGTATAAGCTGTCCATAGCGAGTCGCGTCCGCGAATCGATTGCGAACGGTACACGAACCAGTTTCGGGTCTGTCCGACGGTCGCGGCAGTCCGAAATATTGTGGTTTCTACCCATCGAGAGCGGGGTTCGTCTGTCGAGAACTGTGATTGCCCCACCGAGAACCGGGATTCTTCCACCGGGAACTTCGGGTCAGTCGTGGGTTACCGTGTGGATTCGACGGGGTCGGCGACGGCTTCCGGGCCGGTCAGTCGCGGGAGTACCTCCGAGAGGTCGCCGACGCTGAAGGGTTCCTCGCCGAACTGTGCCGGGAAGACGCCCGCCAGCGAGCTGTCGAGGTACAGGGCTGCAGTGACCCGCGGTGGAACGATCCCCTCGTAGGTGCTGCCCGTCACCGACGACTCCTGGTGGGTCCACTCGAAGAAAGGTTCCGCGGAGGCGTCGTACTCCGCTCCCCAGCGTTCGAACTCCCGGACGGTGTCGAGCATAGCCCGACCGGCGTCCGTCCCGAGACAGACGTCACAGACACAGAGCCGCTCGCCCCAGACGTTGACGGCGACGTCCTCGACGGCGGTCTCCTCGATGGCACCCTTGAGACTCGCGAGGGCGCCGGTCTGGGCGTCTTTCGCGCCGGGTGGGGGCAACAGCGACCGGACGTAGACGTCGATGCGTGCGGTGTCGGCGTTCGCGAGCGCCCGCCGCGTGTCGGCACGCCACCGCGCGAACTCGTCCGTTTCGTCACGCTCCGTCGAATCGCCGTCCGACACAGCCGTGGTCGCGTCCTCTGTCATGCGCGAGGGTCAAGGTCAGGTCCCCTCTTAACCCCACGAGACTGTTCACCTCTCGTCCGCGAGAGTAAGGAGACCGCTCTGGATTTGACCGTCCTTTCCGGTGGTCACACGCTCCGTTTCCCCGGATAGTCACACACAACTCTCGATCGCGAGATTGTCCGTCGAGAGCCGACCGACCGAACGGTTCCCGACGGGAAATCCGCCCTTACTCCCGTCGACTGGCCGGTAGGGTCCTGATACCGCGGGAGGGTCCTGATAGCCGGTCCGATCCGGCCCCGTAGCGGTCCGGGTCGGATCCCCCGACTCCATCAGAAATATAGGAATATAATACTAATACGAGTTCAGACACTATCTGGATTCTGCCCTGTCGAATGCGGTCTCTGATCCGGACGGCCGGCACCGTCGTGTCGCTCGACCCCGTCCCGACCCAGCTGGTCGATGGGTCGAAACCGGATTTAGAGAGCCGTTACTGCTCCCCAACACCCTCGTTTCGGGTCGACCCCGCAGTCACACGAAACTCGACGCCGGTCGTTCGACTCCTGAGACGGACGAGACGCGGTGTCGCGAGAAAGATAACTATACTGGTTTATTTTGAGGATAAAAATCTGCTCGATATTTCTCTCACTGGGTCGTGGACGCTGTCACCCATCGGTAGGTACCGCCGCCGGGCACTCGCGGGCTGGTTCCGGCGCACTCACCGGCCAGGTGTGCGTCTCGCGTGGGCCGTGGACCGAGTACAACCGACCGTCTGATAGGGATCCGGCCGCAAAGGGTGAGCGATGGCAACCGAGAGTTCCGACGAGGTGCCCGACGCCTACGGCGAGTTCGAAGACCACGTCCGTCGCGTATCGTACCTGAACGACGCCGGCGGGGTGTTGAGCTGGGACCAGCAGGTGACGATGCCCGCCGGCGGGACGCCGGCCCGCTCGAAGCAGACCGCCGCGCTCTCGTCGGTGACCCACGACCTCCTCACCGACGACCGCGTGAGCGACTGGCTCGACGAACTCGACGACACCGACCTCTCCGCCGACCAGCGGGCGGTCGTCCGCGAAGTGCGCCGGGAACACGAACGCGCCGCACGGGTCCCCGAGGAACTCGTCTCCAAAATTTCGGAGACGGCCTCGAACGCCCTGCCGGTGTGGGAGGAGGCCAAAGCCGAGGACGACTTCGACGCGTTCGCGCCGACGCTCGAAGAGATGGTCGAGTTGCGCAGGGAGTACGCCGCGGCGATCGACCCCGACCGCGACCCCTACGAGGTACTCTTCGAGGAGTACGAACCGTATCTCGGGCTCGACACCGCAGAGCGCGTCCTCGAACGCCTCCGTGAGGAACTCGTCCCGCTTATCGACGATATCAAAGCCAGTGACGTCGAACTCGCCGACCCGTTCGATGGGGAGTACGACACCGACACCCAGGAGGAACTCGTTCGCGCCGCACTCGACGAACTGGGCTACGACTGGGACCGCGGTCGCCTCGACACCGCGCCCCACCCCTTCTCGACCGGGACGCAGTTCGACGCCCGCGTCACGACCCGGTTCGACCCCTCGGACCCGCTCGACGCGCTGGGGTCGACGGTCCACGAGTTCGGCCACGCCAGCTACACGCTCGGCCTGCCCGACGAGGCCTACGGCACGCCGCTGGGAGAGTCCCGGGACCTGACGGTCCACGAGTCCCAGTCCCGACTCTGGGAGAACCACGTCGGTCGCTCGCGGGCGTTCGCGGACTTCTTCGCGCCGACGGTCGCGGACCACCTCGGCGTCGACCTCTCGGCGCGCGAACTCTACGAGGCTGCAAACCAGATCTATCCCGACAACCTGATCCGCGTCGAGGCCGACGAACTCACCTACCACATGCACATCATCCTCCGGTTCGAGATCGAACGCGACCTGATCGCCGGGGACCTCGACGTCGAGGAGGTGCCGGCGGTCTGGAACGAGAAGATGGAGGAGTATCTGGGGGTCCGGCCCGACGGGGACGGCGAGGGCTGTCTCCAGGACATCCACTGGACCCACGGCAACTTCGGCTACTTCCCGACCTACTCGCTGGGGAGTGTGCTGGCTGCACAGTTGTACGCCAGTGCGGACGACGAGATCGGTGACGTGGACGGACAGACGCGGGAGGGCGAGTTCGGGGCCCTCCACGACTGGCTGACCGACAACGTCCACCGCCACGGCTGTCGCTACGAGACCGACGACCTGGTCCGGGAAGCGACCGGCGAGGCGTTCACTGCCGACTACTTCCTCGACTACGCCCGCGGGAAGTTCGGCGACCTCTACGAACTCTGACTTTCGCACCAGTATCGAGACTGATTCCGAACTTTCCTTCCTCTCTCAAAAATCGCGTCTAGGGGCTCTGTCGGGCCACACCGCCCCGACCCCACTCTGACTCTAATTTTCAACCGACATAATTTGGTACTGTCTTTTTTATGTGAGATGCCAAACGATGGTCTACGATGGCAGATACTGATCCCGTCGGGAGCGAGGTTACGTCGCGCGTAGGCGGTAGTATCGACGAAGACATCGACCGGGACATTCAGGGAGATATCGCGGAGGGGATCGACCACGATGCCGGGTACAGTACGGAGGCGGCCAGCGAGATACAGACGTCGATCGCCGAACTGAACGAGTCGTCGGTCGATATCGCGCGCGAGGTCGACGATATCCGGGAAGAGGCCGCAGAGCAGTTCGAGAGTATGTCCGAGGTCGCCGACGAGGTGTCGAACCTGAGCGCCGCCGTCGAGGAGATCGCCTCCTCGACAGAGGAGGTGTCGGCCTCCAGCCGGGAGGCCAAAGAGCTCGCCCAGCGCGGGCAGGCGTCGGCGAGTGACATCTCCACGGCCATGGAGAACATCCAGACGGCCTCCGAGAGCACCGCCGAAGACGTCCTCACGATCCAGCAGAACGTCCAGGAGATCGACGGTATCGTCGAGGTCATCAACGACATCGCCGACCAGACGAACATGCTGGCGCTGAACGCCTCCATCGAGGCGGCCCGGGCCGGTGAGGCCGGCGAGGGCTTCGCGGTCGTCGCCGACGAGGTCAAGAGCCTCGCCGAGGAGTCCCAATCCCAGGCCGGGACCATCGAGGAGATGGTCGCGGGGATCCAGGCAGACACCGAGAACGCCGTCGAGACCATCGAGGAGTCCAACGAGCAGATCGCCGAGGGCATCGAGATGGTCGAGGAGGCCGTCGAGATCCTGGGGGACATCCACAACGCCGTCGAGGAGGTCAACGCCGGTATCCAGGAGGTCGCGAGCGCCACCGACCAGCAGGCCGCCTCCACCGAGCAGGTCGCGGCGATGGTCGACGAGGCCACCGAGGCCGCCGAGGAGATCGCCGACTCCACGGCCGATATCGCTCGCGAGGCCGACGAACAGACCGACCAGGTCGCCGATATCGACCGTGCGGTCGACGACCTCGTCGACTCCTGATCAGGCGAGGTTGATCAGGAACCCGATCAGTCCGACGACGAACGTGAGCACGAGGGCCTTGCCGGCATCCATCCCCTGACTCTCGGCGAGGCCGAGCCCCTGGACGACGGCCTTCCAGCACGTGCCGACGAGACTCACGAGCACGAGCAGCGGGGAGTTGAACGAGGCCGCCCGCTGGAAGAACTCCGCGGCGGCCTGCGGATCCGAGGGCGTCTGTCCGGCGAAGTTGAGCAGGGCGACCGTCGTCAGCGGAAGGACCGCGAGCCCGACGATCTCCGCCTCGCCGACGACGGCTGCGGTCGTCCCGAACCCGCGGTCGCCGTCGGCGAACCACACGAACACGTGCAGGATGGCGGTGAGCAACAGCCACCCGACGAAGATAGCGAAGAAGACGCCGACGACGGCGCCGGTCACTATCGACTGTACCCGGGCACGCTCTCCGGGTGAGACGTCGACCTGCCCGATGACACGTTGCATAAACAGCCAGAGTACGACGCCGGTCGCGAGCGCCTCGACGAGGACGATGCCCGCGGCGCGCGCCAGGGTGGGGCGGTCGTGCCGACGGAAGTACTCCTGAGGGGCGAGGAGCGGGGTACTGGGCACGTCCGGCGTCCGTACTCCCGCAGGAATAAACCTTCTCGACGGTACGACGGGCGTTTCACCGTCTCTCTCGGACGGGGATCCCCACGGTCGCCGGTCGCATCCCGCCGTTTAAGCCCCTCGCCGCGCTATCCGGGGATATGGCAACGCCGGACCTGGACCCGGAGCAACTCGACCGCTACTCCCGGCACATCATCATGGACGAGATCGGGCCGGCGGGCCAGGCCGCCCTGCTCGACGCCGCCGTCCTGGTCGTCGGCGCCGGCGGGCTCGGTTCGCCCGTCCTCCAGTACCTCGCGGCCGCCGGCGTCGGTCGTCTGGGGATCGCCGACGACGACACCGTCGAGCGCTCGAACCTCCAGCGACAGGTCCTCCACGGCGATGCCGACGTCGGTCGCCCCAAAGTCGAGAGTGCCCGCGAGTTCGTCACCGCGCTCAATCCGGACGTCGACGTGCGGACCCACGAACTCCGCGTCTCGGTCGACACCGTGACCGACCTCGTCGCCGACTACGACGTCGTCGTCGACGCCTCGGACAACTTCCCGACGCGGTTTCTGCTCAACGACGCCTGTGTGCTCGCCGATACCCCGCTCTCTCACGGCGCAGTCTATCGCTTCGAGGGCCAGGTCAGCACGTTCACCGGCGGCGAGCCCTGCTATCGGTGTCTCTTCCCAGAGGCCCCGCCCGAGGGCGCTGTCCCCGACTGCGCGACGACGGGCGTCCTCGGCGCGCTTCCCGGAACTGTCGGCGCGATGCAGGCCACCGAGGTGGTCAAACTCCTCACCGACCTCGGCGAGCCCCTCGATGGCCGCCTGCTCGCCTACGACGCCGCCGACCTCTCGACCGAGGAAGTGACGATCCGGCCCAGCCCCTCGTGTCCGGTCTGTGGCGAGGACCCGACCGTCACGTCAGTCGGTGACGTCGAGTACGGCGGCAGCTGTGCGGTCGGTAACTGAACGGGCGTTTCTGGTACCGACTCGTTCTCAGGGGTGATAGCGCGGGGTATACGCTTATCTGTCGACGGACAGCAGAGTCGGTAGACACCTGTTCAATGGCGACCGACGAACCCCTCATCGACGACCTGGATCTCTCGGCGATACGGCTGGAGATGCCCGGCTATGTCGAGCTGGTCTTCGCACTGGTGATCGTCTGGGGCTTCGGCGACGCGGCGTCGACGCTGTTCGCCTCGGGCGCGGCGGGTCCGGGGCTGGAGGCCAACCCCTGGATCCGGATCTTGCTCGCTCACCACCCACTGTTGATGGTCCTCCTCAAAGCCGCCGTCGTGCTGTACGCCGCTGTCGTCCTGCTGGAGTGTCGCTCGTTCGTCGAGAGCGTCCCCGGCTGGCGGGTCTGGTTCCTCGGCGTCGTCGGCCTCGGCGCCGCCGTCGTCCTCACGAACGTCTACGTCGGACTGACGGCGCTCGCCCTGATCTGACGTCGACCAGTCCGTCGCCGACAGTTCGGCCCCGCTCAGGCTCGTGACTGTGATTGCCGGTCCCCAGTTTTACCATCTTCAACGTTCGCGCCCTCGGCCAGCGGCCGGACGACGTCGGCCGGTGGTTCTCCGAACGCCTCGGGGTGGAGGACACTCGCGAGGTGTTCGAGCGTCTCGACCAGCCGCGGGCCGGGTCGGTTGACGAAGTGGTGGCCGTCCATCGCCACCGCGTGCCCGTCGGCGACGGCGGTCACCTCTGCCCAGCCCGGGCGGTCGGTGAGGTCAGTCCGGTTCTCGAACGTCTGGTCGAGACCGAACCCGCAGGGCGCGGCGACGAGCACCTCGGGGTCGTACTCGCGGACGTCCGTCCACTCCCGGGGACGCGAGCGCTCGCCCGTCTCGGCCATGCCGTAGCGGCCGCCGGCGAGTTCGACCAGTTCCGGCATCCAGTGGCCCGCGACCATCACCGGGTCGAGCCAGTCGAGCACCGCCACGCGCGGTCGCTCGCCGTCCCATTCCTCGCCGCCGTTTCCCGCCTCGGCCTCGGCGACCCGCTGCTCGACCGCGGCGACTCGTTCGCGCAGATCCGCGACCACCTCGGCGGCCCGCTCTTCCCGGCCGGTCGCCGCGCCGATGGTCTCGATGTCGTCGAACATATCCTCGAGCGTGTGGGTATCGAGGGTCAGCACCTCGCAGTCGAGGCCGAGTTCCTCGACGGCGTCCCGGACCAGCACCGAATCGACCGCACAGACGTCACAGACGCCCTGGCTGACCACCAGGTCGGGGTCGGCGGCGGCGAGTGCCTCGCGGTCGACGGCGTAGACGCCGCCCTCGCCCTCGGCGGCCGCGACCTGTTCGTTTATCTCGGCGCTCGAGGCATCGGGGTCGACGCGCGAGCGGTTCATCGCCGGCAGCTCCTCGGCCGCGGGCGGGTAGTCACACTCGTGTGAGGTGCCGACGGGTTCGATCCCGAGAGCGTAGCAGGCCTCGGTCGCGGACGGCAGCAGGGAGACGACGCGCATATCGACGTCTGTGGCCGGTGGTGACGTAAAACCCGCCCTCGTTCGGTCGCCGTCGATAAAGTGAAAAACGCTATACGAAATACGAGGCCTGGCGCCGCGAACGCCGGTGGATCTGTGTGCGATTCGGTGGTCGGGGGGAACCGACTGGCGGTTCGAGAGAAACGATACACTACCTGCATGCGAAGGTACATGTTTTACAGGTACAAGTTGAATGAGGCTAAGCGATGAGGCGTAGCCAGTCACAGACGGGCACGAGGAAACGGGCAGTCGACGGATCGGGTGAGGAGTGGTCGCAGTGACCGCCACAGCCGGGACGAAAGGGAAACTCGTTGCACTCGGACAGGCCGTTATCGTGGTCCTCGCAGTCACCGGGCCGCTGGCGGCCGGTGCGGTCACGTTCTCGGGAGCGGTCGCCGCGGCGGCCAACGAGCAACCGGAGGTCGTCCGCGTGGTCGAGTACGACGGGAACATCGAGATCACGTTCGACGACGGCGTCGTCCAGCACAACACGGTGAACGCCGGTGCCAGTTCGGGGACGGGTGACCAGTTGAACGAGCGCAACTTCACCGTCAGAGTCGACGGGACCACGTACGGAGCCGACGACGACTTCGACGTCACGTACAGTTCCGGCACGGACCCGAACGGTGCGGGCGAGGACGTGACGTTCACGCTCGTCCCGCAGGCCAGCTGGGGGGATCTCGACCCCAACCGGAACGTGACCGTCACGATAAACGGCGTCCAGGCGGATCTTGCGGGCGGACCGGTCGCGACGCCCGGAACCAAGGAAGTGACCGTCACGTCCCAGGTCGTGACGGGCGGTGGCAGCCACGATACGCGGGCCGCTGCGGCGCCAGCCTACCAGGGCGAAGTCCTCGCGTTGCAGGGGAGTCCGGACGAGGCCATCGAGGTCAGGGAAGCCGGCGGATCCATTCAGTTCGTCAGCAACTTCGGTAACTCCACGGTGCGGGTTGTGAATACGAGCACGTACAACACGGGCTCGACGTACCGGGCCAGTTTCGGAAGCAGCACCGACCAGTTCTTCAACGTGAGCACGGTGGACCTCTCGGTCACTGCGAAAAACACCACGATAAACGAGAGCACGGACCTCGAAGTCGACGTCTCCGTGATCCGCGACGGGCCGGCGACGGTTCGACTGCGAAACGCGTCGGGCGACGTTGTCCAGAGCATACCGGTCTCCCTGACAGGCGGCGACGAGACGACCGTCAACTTCCGAACGCAGCGCGCCGCCGGGAGCCCGTACACGGTGACCGTCGTCGACAACGAGACGACGACTACTGCGACGACGGCAGCCATCACGGTGACCGGCGACGCCGACTTCGGAGTGGCAGTCGACGCGACGACTGCTCCGGTCGCGGCGGGCGAGACGCTCTCGGTCGACGCTACCGTCACGAACCGCGACGGGTTCCAGTCGACGGAGCAGGTGGCGTTGCGTGACGCCGGCGGGACGACCGTCGATACGGCGAGTGTCACGCTCGACGGCGGCGAATCTAGCACTGTCACACTATCGTGGCAACCGGGCCTCGCCGACGTCGGCGAACGAACACTCACGGTCGCGAGTCCGACCGACACTGCGACAGCAGACGTGAGGGTTCGTCGCTCGCAATTCGCCGTGGAGGTCGACGGGACGACCGGTCCCGTCACGGCGGGGGAGACGCTCGCGGTGTTCGCGACTCTCGAAAATCACGGGGTCCAGGACACCCAGCCGGTCGAGCTCCGGCGTCCCGACGGGACCGTCGTCGACCGGACGAACGTCACGCTGGCTGCGGACGCTGCGACCAACGTGACGCTCGTGTGGGAGTCGGGGACCGGCGCGTCGGACACGAACCTCACCGTCGCGAGCGTCCGCGGTAACGACAGTGTGGCTGTCACGGTGCAGTCGGAGGAGTCGACGTCGGCGCTCGACCCCGGTTCGGATTCGGATTCGGATTCGGATTCGGATTCGAACTCGGATTCGAACTCGGATTCGAACTCGGACACGCCGACACCGACGGCGACTGCCACGCCGACGCCGACCGCTATACAGACGCCGACCGCTACACAGACGCCGACCCCGACGGCGGTCGCCACGTCGACCCCGCCCGCGACGACGGCGGTCGGCGCGCCGAGCCCGACTGCCACGTCGACGCCGACCGCAACGGCGCGACCGACTCCAACGCCGACGACCACCACAGCACCGACCACCCCCTTCTCGTCGCCGACGGAGACGACGACCGACGAGAGCGGGCCGGGATTCGGCGTGGTCGGTGCGATCGCAGCGGTGCTGGCAGCGGTCCTCGTCGCCCGGCGGCGGCGCTGACGACGCTCCGGAGTGGCCCCGCTCCGACTCAACACACCGGTTTCGGGTCGACTCCCATCGCTTCGAGTGCAGCGGCGTACTCCTCGTAGGCAGCCGCGACGACTCGCTCGGCGCTCTCCTGGGCCTCGTTCCAGTCGCCGTCGCTCTCACAGACCCCCTCCAGCAGGTCCGCACCGGCGGAAACCTGGCCGTTCGCGTCGCGTCGCAGTTCTCGCACCAGGTCCGCGCCCGTGGTATCGCCCTCGTTGACGAAGAAGTTGACCACCTGCAACAGGGTTCGGTCGCGCACCTTCCCGCGACCGACCAGCGCACCCGCGCGCTCGGCGGTCGTCTCGGCAGTCCCGAGGGCCTGGTCGACGCCGCCCTCGCCTGTGTCGTCCGCATTTGCGTCGTTGGCACCCGGCGTCCCGTCGCCGAGTCGTTCGCGGAGTCGCTCCAGATGCTCGCGCTCGGTGTCGGCGGCGGCCGCGAACGCCTCGGCGGCGGGCCCGTCCTCCCCTTCGGCCCACGATTCGAACGTCTCTCGGCCGTTCGCGGCCTCCTGTGCGACCGAGGCCAGAACTGGCTCTTCCGCGAGGTCGGCGCCCGTCGCCGCGACGAGATACTTGTCCGATCCGAGTCGGTGGAGTTCGGTCGCCCGCGCCTCGCTGACGGCCTCGACGAAACTGTCGGCGTCCATACCACCCCGTTGGACCGCCCGCCGCTTATCGGTGTGGGCGTCGCCCGATGGATTTGATATCGCGACATACGGTTTATCGGTTCTGGCCGGGGGACTCTTCCTCGACGAGCTGCTGGAGCCGAATTCGTCGAGAACGGCGGTCTCGGGCCGAGAAAGCTGTTCTGACGGTACGAGCCAGGGATCGACACGTCCAACACTGTTCGGTCGGACCTGCGTGTATGCGGGTCCGTGCGTTCATCTACAACTCCGGGGCGGCCACAGAACGGATAGAGCGCCTCCGCGAACTGCTCGCCGACCGCGAGGAGTCGGTCGAATTCCACGACCTCGGGACGGGCGAGGCCGAGGACGCGCGCCGCGAAGCGATGCTCACGCTCCGGGAATCGATGCGTATCGGCGAGAACCCGGCGGGTATCTACGGCGAGGACGGTACACCCGACTTCGCTGCGGGCGTGCTCATCACGGAAAACGAGGTCGGTCGCCGCGAGATCCACGTCGGGAGCGACGCCGTCGACGTGCTGTGTGAGACGGACGGCTGACCGCGCGCGGATTTGCCCTCGGCGCGGCGCTTATTCGGGCGGCGACCGTACCCGCTGGCATGAGCGACGACGCTCCCAGTATCTCGCCGGCCGACCTCCAGGAGCGCATCGACCGCGGCGACTCCGTGCGGGTGCTCGATATCCGCAACCGCGACGAGGTCGACCGCTGGCAGCTCTCTGGCCCGGCGGTGACGGTCACCCAGCGCTCGAACGCCAAGTTCATCCAGGCCACCGTGACGGACACCGTCGACGAGTTCGCCGCGGACGTCGACGGCGAGGGGCCGATAATCGCGGTGTGTGCCCGCGGTGAGGCCAGTCGGGAGGTCGCGGCCGCACTCGAAGACGCCGGCTACGACGCCAGCAACCTCGCGGGCGGGATGGAAGCCTGGGCGCGACTCCTGACAGCAGTCGAACTCCCGGTTTCCGCCGGCGACACCGCGGTCGTCCAGTACCGCCGGCCGGCCAGCGGCTGTCTCGGGTATCTGGTGGTCTCGGGCGAGTCCGCGGCGGTCGTCGACCCCCTGCGAGCGTTCACCGAGCGGTACGTCGCGGACGCTCGCGAGCACGGTGCGACGGTCGAGACGGTGATAGATACGCACGTCCACGCCGACCACGTCAGCGGCCTGCGGGACCTCGCCGACGCCACGGGTGCCAGCGCGGTCATGTCGGCAGCGGCTGTCGAACGTGGCGTTACCTACGACGTGACCACCGTGAGCGACGGCGACGAGATCGCGGTGGGGGACGCGACCCTCGAAGCCGTCCACGCACCGGGGCACACGACGGGGATGACCGCCTTCGCCGTCCACGGCGCTGGATCCGCCGAGCGCAGCGACGAGTCGGACGCCGAGACGCCGGGGGCACTCCTGACAGGTGACAGTCTGTTCGTCGGCAGCGTCGCCCGGCCGGACCTCGAACGGGGGGCCGATGGGGCTCGCGAGTTCGCCCGCGAACTCCAGCGGACGTTGACCGAGCGCTTCGCGCGTTTCGACGACGAGACGCTCGTCGCGCCCGGCCACCACGCCGAAGGAGCGAAACCCGACGAGAACGGGGCCGTCACGGCACGATTCGGAGAGTTGCGTGAGATACCGGTCTTCGGCATGAACCCCGACGAGTTCGTCGAGTACGTCACCGGCGACATGCCGCCTCGCCCCGCGAACTTCGAGCGGGTGATCGCCATCAACCTCGGGCGGGAGACGGTCGACGCCGGGGAGGCGTTCGAACTCGAACTCGGGCCGAACAACTGTGCGGCGACGCCCGCCGACGACTGAGATGGCCGGGCCTGCGCAGGTCGACGCGGCCCGCGAACGCGTCCTCGCTGAACACCGCGAGGTTCTCGAAGCGACACTGGACGCCGCCGACGCGGTGGCGGCCGAGTCCGATGCACTGTCCGAGGGGAGGACGCTTCGTCGACGCCTCCGCGAGCGACTCGCGGCCCGGGACCTGCTCGCGTGTTACCCGGCCGTGCTGGGAACCGCCGTCGCCGCCGCCGGTCGTGACCTCGCCGCCGACCCGGTCCCGGCCCCACCCCACGTCGTCGTGACCAGCACTGGCCCCCTCCTTCGGGGGACGACGAGCGACGGTCGACTCCTGGTCACCGTCCGCACCTTCGCCGTCCGGACCGACTCGAATATCGGGGGTGATATTGGGATCCGGTACCGACGAACCGGCGCGTCGGCGGCCGATACACTCGATATAACTCTCGTGTGATCGGTTTATCCGTCCGGTATTGATCGTCGCGTCTGACGCACGTCTGGTTGCTGTTCTGACGTTATCACGAGTGAATACTGATGGGTGAACTATAATATCGATTCCACGAGAGTGCGTGTCATGCCAGGGAGATGTGTGAGAAGAGTAATCAGTCGACGCGGGACGCGACGTGGTGTGTCGCGGTCCGGGCCGGCCCGGACGGCCGCCGACCCGCGAGGGCGTGGCGGTCGCCGGGCGTTCGAGTCACGGGGGCGGTCCGCGTGACGGCGACAGACGAGAGAGTCCGCGCGGTGGTGCTGGCGGCCCTGATGGTGTTTTCCGTCTTCGCGGGCGTCGGACCGGTCGGGACGGCCGCCGGGGCCACTGCGGGCAACGTCAGTCTCGGCATCAACGGCGCGGGCGACACGGCGACGGTCACCGTCGACGACCCGGACCTGAACACCGATTCCGGGTCGACCCAGGCGGTGACAGTCAACGTCGACTCGGACTCGGAGACGCCAGCGGTCACCGAGCAGACGAGTTCGGACACGCCAGACGGCGGGACCCAGACCTACACCGTCTCGCCGGGCGGACTGGTCGCCGACCGCAACAACGACAACACCATCGACAAGGCCGACTTCACGCTCGGCGGCGCGAGCGACGAGTCGATCACGGACGTCTCGCTCAACGGCAACGGCAACTACGAGGTGACGATCGCCGATTCCGGAGCGCCGGACGACGCCAATCCGGAGTTCATCACGTACACGAAACTCCAGGGCGCTGGCACCGGCAGCGACACGAGCGACGGGACGACGACGCAGGTCACCACGTCCGCGCCAGTGGGCGACCGCAACGGTGACGGTGTAGTCGACGTCAACGACATCGACCTCGTGAAATCGTCGAGCGACGAGGCGATCACCGGGGTCTCGATCAACAGCGACGGGACGGCCACGGTCACGATCGGGGACAGCGGCGGGACCGCTGACGGGTCCGAAGCCGGCGGTGCGAGTCCGGAGCAGTTCACGTACCTGCCGACCGAGACGGTGACGCTCACCGAGACCGGCGACGACACCGGGACGTTCACCGGGAGTATCTCCATCGACCAGTCCGACAACAACGGCGTCCTCTACGCGGAGGACGGCGACCTGCTGACGACGGCTTACTGGGACAGCGGGACGAAACGGACCGACACCGCGACGCTCTCGCTCAGCGACACGACGGCGCCGGCCATCTCGAACGTCGGGCTGTCGGAAGCGAGCGGGGACATGGTGATCACGTTCGACTCCGACGAGTCGCTCGGTACGAGCGCAAGCGACGTCTCGGTCGCGGTCAGCGGCCCCAACGGCGCGAGTTACACGTTCGACCGGACCCAGTTCACCGAGAGCGGGTCCGGGCCCTACACGTACACGATCGCCGTCCAGCAGGCCTACGACGACGGTGACGGCACCTACACGGCGAGCGTCGACGACGCCAAAGACGCCGCCGGCAACAACGGCGGGAACAACGGCGAGGGCAGCGGCCTCACCGACACCTACAGCTACAGTTCGGGCGGGGGCGACACCACGGCG
>Ga0207718_100395_pt1 | contig 42046 bp, 48 predicted proteins | sample A23M2SouthBayCA_FD_187749 | JGI IMG/M metagenome (GOLD analysis project Ga0207718, IMG submission 187749) | Aerobic enrichment media microbial communities from Eden Landing Ponds, California, USA - A23 M2 (SPAdes) | ecosystem: Environmental > Aquatic > Marine > Unclassified | place: Emeryville... | reverse complement strand
TGTCGCCGTCGCTTCGCGAGCGGCTCCCGCCGGAGTACCGCGAGTGTGCCCACCTCGTGACCGACGACGCCGTCTACTCGTGTGGGGAATCGATCGAGCGCGCGCTGGCCGAAACCGAACTCGTCCCAGCCCCGCTGTTCGGCGTCTTCCGGTCGGTTCCAGGCTACCCGTCACTCAGGGAATGGGGATACCGCAGGATCGCGAACAACCGCGGGACGATCGGCCGGTTGTTGCCGTAGGGGCGTACCTTCTTGAGCGTTGGACACCATTCTCCGGGTATGGAACACGTAACCGTCGCCGGCACCGAGGTCCCCGCCATCGGTATCGGTACCTGGCAAATGGAGCCTGACATCGCGTACGAGGCCGTCAGCGACGCCCTGGACGTCGGCTATCGACACGTCGATACCGCCCAACTCTACGAGAACGAAGCCGGTGTCGGCCGAGCGATCGCCGACGCCGATGTCGATCGCGAGGACGTCTTCCTCACGACGAAGGTCAATCCCCGTCACCGGTCGGTCGAGTCGATCGTCGAGAGCGTCGAGGACAGCCTCGCAGCGCTCGGAACTGAGTACGTCGATCTACTGCTGATCCACTGGCCGAACCCCCTGGCCGATCTGGAGACGGTGATGGACGGCCTGAACGAAACCGTCGATCGTGAGATGACGCGCCACATCGGCGTGAGCAACTTCGGGAAGGACCGACTCGATCGCGCGCGCGAACTCTCGGACGCCCCGATCCTGACCGACCAGGTGCTGTTTCACCCCTGGTGGCCCCAGCGCGAGTTGCTTGCCTACTGCCAGGCCGAAGACGTCATGCTGACGGCCTACAGCCCGCTGGCCAACGGCGCGTTGCTGGACGACGCGTTGCTCGAAGAGATCGGCGAGCGCTACGGCAAGACCGGCCCACAGGTCGCGATCCGGTGGGCGACCCAACACGAGAACGTCGCCACGATTCCGATGTCGACCTCCCGGGAGCACATCAAAGAGAACCTCGACGTCTTCGACTTCAAACTCACGCGCGCGGAACACGATCGCGTGACGCGGCCGTCGTCCCTCCAGACCGGGAAGGCACTGTTCGGCGGGATGCTCAGCGGGTAAACGTCGTTCGACCGCGTCGTCGCGAGTCGTGTCGAGAACTGAGTGCAAGCGGAATCCAGTGGTCGATGGCGACGCTCGATCGCTGCCTCATCCGGGTGACCGAATATTTCTTGAAAGGATCCCGTTTGGAGTACAGGGTAGTGTGACGGCACACTAGACTTTTGACGGCCGGCACTGACCGAGACATACGAGCAACGACCGGATCAACGCCGAAGCAGGGTATCCGAGACGACCAGATCGATGTCCTTCGTCGCCCCCTTGAGGTCGCGCAGTGCCATCGCGCCACCGCCGATCAGGTAGACCGTGAGCGGGGCTGAAAGCCCGTCCGCGCCTCGCTGGAATTCGTTCTCAATATATTCTCGTCCGAATGTTGGTCTCATTGTGGGAGATCCACCTCGTAGTCAGCCGCCAGCCCCTGGAACTCGTCCCACTCCGGGAGCCGGTCGTCGTCCTTGACCTCGCCCTGCGTCTCGATGTAGCGGAGCAAAGCGTCGATTTCGTCTTCGAGGCCATACTTCGCCGCCTGGTCTCGGAGATCCTCTTCGTCGACGTCGACGTGGCTGAGCAGGAGGAGACAGTACGAACGGTGCCGGCTGCCGTCATCGATCAAGAGAGTGTGACAGCAGAGCTCCGCCGGCGAGACTTCGTCGAGTTCCGTGGAGAATCGGTAGTACCGGTGGTCGGTGAGCAAGAACTGGAGGTCGAAGGCCGCGAATCGGGCGAGGCCGGTTTCGTGGAATCCCTCCGCGCCGATCTCCGTCTCTGCCTGGGCGAGGAATTCGTCGTAGTCCTCCCAGAGAATCGTGCCCTGTGGGGCGACGGATTCCAGGCGTTGGCGATGCAGATGGTGTACGAGTTCCCGGGCGAACTCCTGAAGGCGGTCGAAGTCGGCGTTGAAGTCATACCGGCCGTCGTCCGTCCCGACGAGACCGCGATCGCGAAACCGCTTGAGAACTCGGTTGACCGTGTTGCGGTAGTTATCGCTCCGGGTCGCGATCTCGGAGACCGTCCGCGGCTGATCGAGGTAGTACAGCACCTCGAGCGCCTTGCCGGTCAGCAACTCGGCAAAGTCGATGTGGGAGTGCTGGCGGACGAGATCCTGGTAGATCTCAACGGCGCGGGCATCTGACGGGACGACACGCTTCCGGCGACCGTCGCGTTCCGTGTAGACGAGTCCCTTCTCGGCGAGGTCGCCAACGGCACGCGAGAGGTAACTCTCGCTGTGGTCGAGCTTTGAGGCGAGTTCGGATATCGTGTCGCCGCGGTCGACCGTGGCGAGGACCGCGAGTTCGATGCGCCGGAGCACGGTGTAACATAATACGAAACTTATATATAAAGTAGTTTCGAGTAATGTTACGGTTGGCGGGGATCGGAGCCGACGCTACCAGATCCGGAGTTTGGAAGTCAATATTCGCTCCACCGTCGGTCATCGCGTTTCGAGCGGCCCGTCGCTCTTGGCCATCACTTCGACCGCGTCGTCGCCGGTCGGACGCGGCCACCCACGCAATAAAGGGGGTCACGACCCTCCACATAGACACGGCGGGGATCCCCAAAATTGCGATGTTCTTCGTCGGTCGGTATTCAGTTCAGGGCAATGGCTTGACGAACGAAAAGGGGGAGCGATACACGAACCGTCTGAATTATCGCGTGTAGCCAGTTTCGGTAACTTCCCCACTATCCACATCGACTCGGTACCTGTATCCGTTCCAGTTGGTCACCCGCAAGTTTCCGTCCACGACGTTCAAACTTTTGTAAGATCGCTGTTCTTTCTCCTCGGGAGGTGATTCAATCTCCCAGACCTTGTTCCCGTCTTTGTCGAATGCAAGTACGTTCGTTGGGTCACTTTCCTCGGGCAGAACGACCAATCGAACGACGATGAGTTCGTCAATTTCTAGAACGTCACCAACATTACTTCGCAATCCGATAGCTGTGTCGTCAATGATCAACTTGTTTTCGTTGAAATCAACCATAAGTGTCATGTTGTGCCCCTAATACAATATTCTTCTTCTCAGTCGTTGAGTAAACGCGAAGGGTACTGTGGTCAGTCCACGTATGATTCGAGTTCTTCAACCGCTTCCCAAGTTACGCCCTGGGCGTCTGGGTCAAGATCGTCTTGCAGGCGGTACTGAGTTCCCCCACCCGGCCGAACTTCTCCACTGACTTCACTCGCCTGGCGGCGGGTCGTGCTCACTTGGACTCGGATCTGATTGTTTTCGACGAACTCGTCGGTCACCTCTACCTTCCCGACGTGATTGTAATCCTGCCATTCAGACCGTAGTAATGCTAACCGGTCAAGGACCTCCTCTGGCGTTTCTGCCGACTGGAGTGTGGACCTCCGCGCTACAAACCCACCGGCAAGGTTCTCGTCAGGGTTCGAAGTCTGTGGTGTGCGTTCATACACGCGCCAGAACTCGTCGCCTTCTTCGAGTTCCATCTCGACGACGACCGAGTCAGGGTCATGCGGTGGGTGTACGGCGTCATCCGGGTTCGCGTTCCGGCCAACCTTGAAGTTGGTAACTGAATGCTGGCTGTTGGTCTCTACCCGATCAATCGCGGTTTCGATATCGCCGGTGGTAATCTCGCTATCCGCCGCGACCTTGACCCACGAGCCCCGCAAGTCATCGTCTGCCAGCAACCCCCGGAACTGCGACCGCTTCCGTGATTCGAGACCACACCACTTCGGTGTTCTATTTCACAAATCTCCCATCAGACACTGCTCCAGTTTCTTTGTCCACCTTGTAGTTCATGCCACTGAGATTGTAGGCTCGAAGTTCGCCATCGTCATCGAATATGGCAGCGTACGAATCATAGTAGCCTTCTTCTGGTGCTTTCTCTATCCGCCAGCGAATCGATCCGTCTTTGTTGACTGCGATGACATTTTGATGTTTTTCTGGGAAATCTTCCCCAGTCAATTTCAGTCTCACCACCACAAAATTGTCGAAGACCAAATATTCTTCAATTGGATGATTGAAATCGATCTCTTCATTGTCTACTTTCAACACGCCGCCATTTACAGTCACCATTGTTAATCCTATGAATCAGATGTTAGTTTCTGAGTGAGTTCCGGTGCTTTCTCAAACCAATCCTCCGGCAGGTCGGGGAGCTGGCTTTTCGGCAAGGTGAATTGCTGTCCACCACCGCTGCCGAAGTCATTCGCTGCTACTTTTCCGGTCCGCATTGTCGTCCCGGCCGGAATATCGGCTTTTGCGACGGTATCTGGCGCGTCACCCGGTATAGCATATTTCCCTTGTAATTCCGTCGGCGACATTGTCGTAATATCGTCTGTGCTGCCCAAGAGGAACCGACCTGCCTTGTCATTTCCTCCTTTGGTATACATTCGATAGAATTCAACGTCGTCCGTCAGCGTGTATTCTGTGACAATCGAATTCTTCGGATACACATCGTCCCAACTGGAGGGATATTCTTGTTCCTGCACTTTCCGACCGATATAGAACTCATCAACCGAGGCCGACTCTTCGATTTGTTCAACGCTATCAAGGCCGTACTTGACACTATCAATATCGACCGCATCTTTACTCACGACACGAACCCACGAGTCCCGGAGGTCATCGTCCGCCAGCAATTCCCGGAACTGCGACCGCTTGTCCCCATCCAGATCGCCGTATTTCCGCGTTGCTTCAACGAGGTCGTCCGATTCGATCGCGTCGCTGTCCAGCAATTCTCTCACTTGGCGACTGGCTGCACCGTTTGGATCCCATTCTTGTCTTCAACGCCAAGATTGTCCCGTTGAATATCGAACTCAGAAAATGCTCTATGCTCATTCGGGCCACAAATGGATCAACAGGAGTCCATTTGTGGCCCACCCAAACATTATCGAACGAATCCTATTTCTGTCACCGTTCCTGTCTCTGGATCTACTTCATATCGATAACTGTTCCAACTTCGTGCGACGATTTGGTCACCTCTTTCTTGAATACTAATATATGGCGCTGGTTCGCTACTCATTGATTTGTGATGTACAGGTTCTATCTCCCATAGTTGGTCTGCGTTGTGGTCGAAGGCAAGCACATTTCGGGGATCGTCGCCTTCTGATGGTTGTGTAAGAAGCACTATCACGATTCCATCTTTTTCTAATACGTCTTTCACGTCCCTCCGTACCTCAGCTGGGGAACCGTTGATCTCGATAAGATCATCGTGATATGCGACTTCCATTGATATTGTAACTGTTTTGAATGCTTAGTTTACAATGTCTTCGATTGACCCAACCCTCGTCCATCCATTGAGATGGTCGTCACCGGCGAAGTATTGAATGGCACCGCCGTTGGCACTTTCACCTGTATCAGGCGACGTAATCTCACCTACTGTACTCTGTCGAAGCGTTATCCCCTCATCACCGGGGACTTCTACTTTTGCAATACTATCGTAGTCTGCGCCGAACTCTTCTGGAAGCAAGCCGAGCTTATCGATTACTTGCCCTTTCGAATTCAGGTTTTGGAGAGTCTCGGGACGCGTCAAAAATGGTCCCGCAGGATCATCTGATGAGTCATATACTCGCCAAAATGTGTCTTGGCTTTTGATTTCGAAGTCGATTACAACGGAATCTTCTTTGTGGGGGCTAAATCCGTTGAATTCTGCGTTGGCATCTTCGGCAGTCAAAAAGTCAATTGGCTCTTGACCCTTTTCCTAGATATCATCTACCCGGTCCAAAGCCAATTTTGTTTCATCTAATGAAATGTCTTCAGAACCAGCGACCTTGACCCACGAGTCCCGGAGGTCATCGTCCGCCAGCAATTCCCGGAACTGCGACCGCTTGTCCCCGTCCAGATCGCCGTACTTCCGCGTCGCGGCGACGAGTTCGTCCGATTCGATCGCGTCGCTGTCCAGTACCTTCTGCAGTGAGGAATCATCTACCTCGTCGAGCAACTGAACACCGTCCTCGCCCGTCTCGTCGAGCAGGTCTCGCGCGTAGTGACTGGTTGCACCCTCCAGGCTATCGTACGATCGGACGGCGCCCGCCAGCTCGTCGCTATCCAGATCAGCGCTCTTCAGGATGTCATCGAGCGTCCCCGCCTCCACGTCGGCCATGAAGGCGACGCCGTTGTCTTCTGTCTCCTCGAGTAGCTCGCGGGCTGACTGACTGGCTGCATCGTCCAGTCCATCGTAGGTCTGGATGACGCGGGTTGGCCTTCGACGTGGGTTTTTACACGATTCCGGTGCTGTCGATCCATTCTAACGTCTCCGAGTCCATCTCGCCTAACTGCCTGGTCGTCCGCTGGCGGACGGGCAACCAGTCGCGAAATTCGTCAAAAGAAGGGACTGATCAGCTACTTCTCGATGTTGTCGATCCTCTCACATAACTCATCTAACAGCGGTTCGACGTACTCGGAACCAGCATCGGGATCATACTCCCGGATAGTCTCAAGATACGTCTGGGCCGCGTCAGCAATGGCCTCGACGAGCGCTTGCGTCGGCGCGACGGCTTCCGGTTCGGGAAGTTTCGGTGATTGTTCCCCGCGATAGTCGGGGTTTTCGGCGGCCTCTTCGCTGTAGCAGAACGCGAGGTTCGTTCGTCCGTCACCAGCCGGCTCGAATACGAGATACATCGCGTCGATGTAATAGTCGTGGACATATCTTTCCTGATTGAGAGCGGCCAATGCACCTTCCAGGAGGCCGATTACATAGGGTTCAATGAAATCCCTAGTATAAGCATCAGAACTTCCAAGAATATATGTCTGATCGACTTGCAACCGAGCGCCCACCGAAAGATCTACATTACCCTCTTGGAAGGCTTCATGCGCCCGCTCGTCGAAGTCAAACACCAACGAAACCTTAGTCATACCCAATCACCAGCAGGGAAAGACCATTTTTCTACTGATCCACCCGATTTCGGGTAAGCGGTATGAATCGACCCATCATCTTTCACGATCACTTTCATGCGCTCAATACCGTAATCGTGTCCATGGTCAGATGGTTTTAGTGTATATTGTATTCGATCTCCACGCCCCCGCATCTTTTGACCCCTCTTCGACCGTTTCGTATATTAGCTCTTTCACGTCCTTCTCGTTCATCTTATCAGGCAACTCGTTCGTTTTCCCGTCGACCTCGATCTTGCGGCCAGTCGGGAAGAACGAAGCGGCACCAGTGTCTTTTCTATTGGCCTGCCGTCGACGAACAATGTCTCCATTGATGTGCCTCCATCCCGTGTTTCCACCTGTTTCCAGACGATATACGTCGCCGTTCCGTAGCCTCGATCAGGCAGACACCGGTGTTGATCTATTCGATCTTCGCAGAATACAGCGTGTGGCGAAAATGACGTCTGACCTGAGAAAGTCACAGTACCTCGGAGTCTGACACTCGATGTTGCTAGAACTCTTTGATCGCTATATCGGCTTCCCTCATTGCTTGTCGAGCATCGGCTAGTGCCGCTTCGAGGTCCTGATACCAATCGACGTTGGTTATCTCGGGGTTGATCGCTTTCGCTTCTTCTGCCCACGACGCGCCAGTTCGATACACTTCTCGGACGAATGCTTCCATCTCGATTAGGTCGGGTTCGTGATTTCGTACGTCATCCGGAACTCCACGCAGATCCACGTAGACTTCGACAGCATTTTGTTTTTCTTTGGGAGTGAGTTTCAAATCTGATCTATCCAACTCGATCACCATAGATTCTCCTTCCAGCAGACACACGATGCTATTCACCCAGTTTGAGAGATTGAAGGCAAACAGGCTATCTTCATCATAAACACTGTCGCTTTCCTCAGGAGACTGTTCGGTGAGAATTCGAATATCTCCAACCGGAACCTTTGCTGATTCGATAGCCTCTCTTTCTGCTTTCGGTGTTGTTACGTCCAGCGTCCAGGACTCACAGATATCGTTCGTCATTTGATCCACCCGTGGTCACCTTCCGATACGTACTTCCAAACTGATGAACCCTCTTCAGGCCACGCCGTCCGAATTCGACCGTCTTTCATTACTACTCGAACTTCTGACACACCAGTTCGATCAACAAATCCAGTGCCGTAACCATCATACAAGAATCTACCTTCTGATGCTGTATCCGTATTTTCGACAGCCTCATAGACGGCTTTCCGCACATCTCCCTCTGTCATTGTATCAGGCAATTCTTCAGATTTGGCCTTTTGGCCGAGAGGCCAGAAATCAGTAGCTCTTTTTTCGTATATCATTTTGCCCTCGATGTGGCGGGATTCGAGGTACTCCCAACCGTAATTCGACGAGCCCCCGCCCGATTCGAAGTAACCGTCTTCTAACCATCGAGTTGTCCCGGATGCATCCGTGACGACGAGTTGTGTCTCTTTCAGCGTTCCGTCTTTCGCAACCTCCAGCAGATCATCAGCGTCGATCGAATCGTCGATCAGCGAGTTACTGCTCCGCTGCTCGAGCATCTCGGAGAACCGACCCAGATCAGCGCCGTCCATGTCACCGCTGTCCAGTAGGTCGGTGATCTCATCGACATGCCGAGTATCAACCGTCCCGGCATCGAATTGCCGCGAAAGTCTCGATAGCGTCTCAGTCGAGTCGACAGTGTCCATAACCGTGCGGAGCTGTGTGGTGTCGAGTTCGTCGACGAGCTTGATCCCGGTCCCGTCAGTCTCGTCGACTAACCCCCTCCCCGGACGTTTGCCTCGCCATCCAGGTCGTCGATCTTGCGGACGGCATCGTCGATCTCGTCGAACGAATCGATCGCGTCACTATCCGCTGCACGGGCGACTCCTTCCCGGAATCCTTCGTCGACTCCACCGTCTGCGACGAGTTCCCGTGCCGGCCCGTCACTCTTTGCCATCACTTCGACCGCATCGTCTCCAGAGGACTGCGAAGCTTTGTACCAGAATTCTATTGGACGTGGCTTGGCGCAACTGACGTTACAAGGGTAGCGTAGACTGGGTAGAATGTCAAGACATTACTTCATCTGGCGCGTCTCGCCAAGCTCCCCCGTTTCCAAGTTGATTCGATATGCGAAGCCGTCCCCATTATAGCTCCAGATAGCCCCGTCTTCTTCCCAAATACTCGAGAACGAATCATAATCCCCTTGGATAATTTCACCTTTCGGTATCTTCCACCGGATCGACCCGTCGGGGCTGACCCGCCAGACGTTTCGACACCGGGTATCATCGTCGAACTCGTCGTACTTTCCCGTAGTGTTTAGCAGGACTATGACATCACCCCCGTTGAGTTCAAGGATATCCTTTACTGGTGCAGGACATGTAAGTGTCTCATCCCTGAGCACGAGCTTTCGCCCTGTATACTCGACCATGTTTTAATTCTCTATGAGTCGTTTGTTGGTGAACTTATCGTCTTCCAGTCGACGTCCAAGGTTGAACTGCTTCGCCCCTTCGTCACCGCCGAAGTTTGCCTTTACGGTGCCCATATTTACCCGGGTTCCCTCTGGGACAGTCGCGTCAGAAATATACTCAGGTTTATAACTCAATGAGAACTTTCTCTCAATCTCTGCTGGTGAAAGGCCTTCAATATCGGACTTGCGCATCAGGAAACGACCATTCTGGTTATTTGCCCTATGGACTCTGACGAACCTTTCGTCTCCCGTGGTTTTGAACCGAGTTACCACCGATCCCGATGCAAACGGATCGTTCCAATCATCAGGGAACTGCGGGTTCATTTCTCGCGCTGTGACGAACTCTTCGATCTCCATTGCGGTGTCACCGTCGAGTTCGCCGTCGATCCGCTGGAGTGATCGTTTGACTGCCTGCAAGTTGGTCTCCTGGTCTCCCACAGTCTGAACCCACGACTCGCGCAGGTCATCGTCTGCCAGCAACTTCCGGAACTGCGACCGCTTGTCCCCGTCCAGATCGCCATACTTCCGCGTCGCGGCGACGAGTTCGTCCGATTCGATCGCGTCGCTGTCCAGTACCTTCTGCAGTGAGGCATCATCTAACTCGTCGAGCAACTGAACACCGTCCTCGCCCGTCTCGTCGAGCAGGTCTCGCGCGTAGTGACTGGTTGCACCTTCCAGGCTATCGTACGATCGGACTGCGCCCGTCAGCTCGTCGCTATCCAGATCAGTGCTCTTCAGAATGTCGTCGAGCGTCCCCGCCTCCACGTCGGCCATGAAGGCGACGCCGTTGTCTTCTGTCGCTTCGAGTAGCTCCCGGGCTGACTGACTGGCTGCATCGTCCAGTCCATCGTAGGTCTGGATGACGCCCCCGATCTCGTTGGTCGTCAACTCGGCTTCACGCAGATCCAGGATGCCTTCGAGCGTCTCCGCGTTCAAGTCATCCATGAACGCGATGGTTTTGTCTCCGGTCTCGCCGACCAGATCTGTCGTCAACAACCTGGCCCTGTCTCCCAACTCGTGGTACTTTTCGATCGCGCCCGTGAGCTGGCCGCGGTCCACGTCAGTGCTGTCCAGAACGTTCCGTAGCGTTCCCGTCTCCAGATCGTCCATGAAGACGACGCCCTTGCCCTCCGTTTCTTCGAGGACTTCCATCGCCCGGCGGTTTGCCCGGCCATCCATCTCGTCGACCTTCCGGACGACCCGGTCCAACTGATCGAAGGAGTCGAGCGCGTCACTGTCCGCCGCACGGGTGATCGTCTTTCGGAATCCGCTGTCCACGTCACTATTAGTCAGCGCTTTGAGTGCCGCGCCGTCGCTCTTCGCTGCGATCTCCACTGCGTCGTCACCGGTCGCGCGTGCAACCATTTTGTAGATGCGGCGCTCGGAGTGGCTCATGTCATCGACGCGTCGTAACGCAGTCGTCAGGTGGTCCGTCGAGATGTCGCCGCGGGCCCACGTTCGAAGGATCGCGCGCTCAGTCTCGACGTCGTCCAATCGAAGCAGCGCCCGGCGGCCGGGATCGCTCAACTGCTCAAGAGCCTCTTTGCCAGTCTCACCCGTCGCTCGAACGAGGCGAACTGTTCTGGATTCGACGCTGGAAACGTCCAAACCGTTGATCCGTCGCCACGTCCCATCTGAGAGTTCGTTTAGTTTCCCAACCGTTCGTTGCCTGACTGGTGCCGAGACCTCTGCCAGCCGATTTGCTATCTGGCCGGTATCAATATCCACGTCGGGGAGGCGGCTATTGATTCGTCCGGCAAGCGCCATCGTCCTCGTCGAGACCCCGGCCTTCAGCGACGTTTTCGCAGCTTTCAGCGCCCGCATCGCTTTGCCGATGCGCGTGCTCGACGAGGAGAGGCGGCCGACGACGGCGCTCGTTCCTTTGTCGCCGATAGCGGCAGAACCGATCATGCCGGTCGCGTACCCCAGATACCACGATTCAGCGAACGTCGATTCTTCACTCCCTTCGACGAAGGGGTTTATGCGTTGTTGGTTCGAGGCGACCTGCTCAGCCATCATGCCCGGCAACTTCGTCAAGACACTGGCGTTATTGGCGACGTAGCCAGCGACGGCCGCCATCTGTTCGGCACTCCCCCTCGGGTTTGTCGCCAGACTGTAAAAGTCAGTGACAGCCTGCTTTCCGGAGGTTTTCACACCCGAGCCAAAGCCCATTAGCTGAATCGCTTCCTCTTTCCCCACATCGTACGGAAGCGGTGCATCGGCAGCGGCTTTCGCAATCTGTCCGAAACCATCTGTCCCGTGGAACTTCTGGGATTGATTGTTCCAGAGCTGGTCGTATGCATTAACCTCGACCGTAGAACTCGTGAAGAAATACCCGGCACCGACCTGTATCACTTCGACTAAGCTGCGATCGACGTAGAACGAAACCTCCCTGCTAACTTCAGCCTCTCCACGTCCCCAAACTCGTTTTTCTACCTCGCCACCCTTCATCAGATCGATTGCACCCAGACCGCTCGCGTCACTTGCCTGGAGTGCAACATCGTATTCAGTTCGACCATTCACGGCAGAGATTGACCGCACGGTGACCGAAGGGGGCGTATTCTCGTAGATCGCCGGGGCGTACTCGTCGGATTGGTCTCGCAAACGCAGTTCCGTACGGTCCGAGAGCTTGTCACCATCGCTGTCGCGGTCTCGGGGATCAAGCCGGTTGATCTGTTCCGTCAAGTCGTTGATTTCGTCTCCATCCGTATCTGCGATAAGGGGATTTGAGGAGACATCTCTATGATCAAGGACTTCTTCGGCGGTCTCGGGGTCTTCAGCCGTCGCATTTTCGTATTCGGTTGCTTGTTCCTTCGAGGTCGCCAACAGTGCGTCCCAGCCTTCTTTCTCTTCAGGATCGGTCAGCCCGTCACCATCTGTATCGACCTTTGTCGGATCGGACTGCACGACAGGGGCGATATAGGTGAAGCTGGTGTTATGTCCAGAGTAGGTCTTCCGTTCGAACGAAACCTCTTCGCCGTCTGGGATCCCATCACCATCGGTATCAGGGTCATGCGGATCCGTTGTAAACCATTGAACAGGACCTGTATTTGCCCACCAAGTCTGTGATTCATTGCGGTCGGTCAACCCGTCACCATCCGAGTCTCGGCGGACCTGTGTGTCAGTCACCACCTGTATTCGAGCGTTGACACCCGAGACGGAGGCATTGAACCGAACGTCGTCTCCGAGACTCGAAATGTCGAAAGTCTCCTTGACCGTCCCAACAGTCCCGATATTCAGTGCTTCACTGACCGTTTTCCCTGTCTCGTCAGTCGCGACGAGAGTCGCGGACGGTTCGACGTCCGTCTGTTCGGTCTGATAGACGACAGAGACGTTACTGCCCACTTCCTCTGTGGGTTCCCAAGACGCTTCGCCCGTGTCTCCAACCGTGGCATTCTCATCTTCGTCTGTGTCCGGTGACTCCGGCACGTGGATCGTGATCGGTTCGTTTTGGTCCAGTTCGATTGCCCGGGGACTCGTGGCCTGGCCAGTCAACGCTTGCCACGTGTCGAGTGTACCGGACGTAAGTGGATTCTCGCGCGCCTCGTCGTTAAACCGCGGTTCGATCGTAATTGACTGATTTGTGAGACCGCCACGAAAGACTCCCCCATCGGTTCGTTTCCAGTTCCAGGCCCAATCGAAGCGCGTCGGCGAGACAAAATCAGGAGGGTCATCCTTGACGACCCAGGACCCAGTGTCGGTTGGTAATCCCGAGAAATCCATAGAGACAGCACCACCACTTCCGTCCCTGGGCTTGTCGTGCAGGAAAACGAGGCTCAGTCCTTGAGGGCCGCTCCAGAAGAACACCTGACTTTTATCGCTCTCGGCAATGGGCAGCGGTGAGTTGATCTGTGAGTTGCCGTAGTCGTAGAACGTCGTGATCTCCTGGCCATTGCTCATCGGGACGACTTTGATGCTCTCGTTCTCCTGTTCGATAGTGATCTTCCGGGCGCTAGGCTCGCCACCAAGGACTAGCGTCGTCTCGTTAGTGACGTTACAGGCCCCCCGACAGCTGAAAGACGCTTGCTGAGGGAACGAGATCGGAGATCCGGACGTCTCTGGGGCCTCCATTGCACTGATCCACTCGTCGGTGTCCAAGACAGTGAAGTACGAAAACGAGTCAACGGTCGCTTTTGCAGTCCCGTTTTCGATGGTTGTCGCCACAGGCGACCATATATCTCCAGTTGACCCATTCCACTTGAACACTGAGAGGTTTCCGTACTCGTCTTCCGGGACCGACTCGTTGATCGGGATTTGTACGGTCGCGTTCTCGAAGTCCGTCCGATTGACCAACCGCACGGTCGGACCGGCAACCATGCTCGAATTGTCGAAGTAGGACAGTTTGTGGCTGATTGATACCGTCGAAGACAGGTTGCCGGACCCACGCATCGTCACTGCCACGCCGCTGTCTGCATCTCGTTTCTCGGTCGCGTACGTCTCGTTGCCGTCGATCGTCCCGTCGTCGTCAGTGTCCGGGTCAGTCGGATCCGTGCCGAGTTCGCCTTCTTCAGCATCGGGAAGTCTGTCGTCGTCGGTATCGGCTCTCAGCGGATCCGTTCCGAGTTCGATCTCGGTCCCGTCGTCGAGTCCATCGCCATCAGTGTCCGCGAGCCCCATCGCTGTCCCGTGGGTACTTTCGTTTCGGTTCGTCAGACCATCCCCGTCTGGGTCCTCCGCACCGTCCGGTGTCCCGTCGTCATCGGTGTCCGGTTCGAGCGGATCGAGGTTGTGCCGGACCTCGAACCCGTCTAAGAGCCCATCACCGTCCGTGTCCGCTTCGAACGGATCAGTGCCGAGTGTGTATTCTCGATACGCCCCGAGCGTATCGTTGTCGAAGTCCTCCATTCCGTCGATGACGTCGTTGCCCGCTTCGTCGTAGCTCGTCGACGGAGCATCACTGTCGTTGTTCGCGGGATCCGTGTGCGTAACGTTCCGTTCGTAGAAGTCCGGCAACCCGTCGTTGTCCTTGTCGTTATCGAGATAATCCGGCATTCCATCGCCGTCAGAATCCGAGAGCCCTTCGACGGAATCCGGCATTCCATCCCCGTCGCTGTCAGTGTCGAGCCAGTTGACTGTCCCATCGAAATCGACGTCGTGAGCGAACTCGAACGCATCAGCGACCTCGCGTTTCGTCGGGATCCCGTCACCGTCGTCGTCGCTGTCTCTGAAGTTCGCGATGCCGTCTCCGTCTGTATCGTTCGTTCCCTCACGGCGGTCCGCGTCCGGAACGTCGTCATCGTCACTGTCCAGGTCCAGCGCGTCGATCGTTCCGTCGCCGTCGCTGTCGATCGGGAAGCCACCGGCAGTCTCCGTCAGGTCAGATAGCCCATCAGCGTCACTGTCTGGCTGACTCAGGTTCGTTCCTAACGCGATTTCGCGCTGATCCGTGAGTCCATCACCGTCGGTGTCCGTCGTATTGACGTCACCTCCTTTCTGCCCTAATCGTTCCAGCACCCGTGTCGCTTTGGTCCAGGCAGTCCGATAGCGAGAGATGGCGTTCGCCCGCGATCCCAGGACCTTTCGTACGTTTGTATTCTTGGTTGAGTCCCCTGCGGAGATCTTTTTGCGAAGTGATTTTGATAGGACGAGACGGTCCTGCGCCTGCTCTAATACGTTATGCAGGCTTCGATTGGTGCCTTTCGACAGCGAAGATTCAGCTCGCTCAAGTCGCCATTCGGCCTGGAGCACTCGCAACGCCGCCGTTCGATTCGTGGCATCCATGATCTCTTTGGATGCCGCATGCAGTATCCGGGTCTGCGTTGGAGAGCGTTTTTGGCGCTTGACATTGCCGAATTGACGTAATCCGTGGATCGACTGTTTCGCGTCGGTGAATACACGGTGATTTACGGGACGGACCTGCGTTTCGTATCCCGCAATTGTATCAGCGAGCCGTGATTGCGCTCGTTGTAAATGAATCTGTTTCGTCTGTTGGGTTGCGTTGAGGCGTTCGAGCCGTAGCGAGGCATTAGCCAACAGCGAACGCGGCCCCCGAATCGAAGAGACGATGGAGAGGGTACCATTGCCAGATCGTGCAATTTCAGGATTGGCTACATTCGGTGATGATGGTTCAGTTGCGACGTTGCCGGACGACGACACAATGGACGAATCCGTATCCTGAAACCCCGTAGCCGTGATCGGTGCGGTTATCGCAGAAGAGACGAGTAGTACTGCCGCGATCAGTGCAAACAGTCTACGTCTAATTTCGTTCCGGTCATACGCTTGCGCCGTTGTGTCCCCACGCCAAACCATATTGATGCCTGATAAGTAAAAACGATATAAATGTATCGGAATAAATGTAATTCAAAGGTGTTTTAAGCCAAGTGTGAAACAGCGAGCAGCTGATGGATTTGTCAAATCCGGCTGCGTGCTTCTACAAGTGGGCCGTCCCATTCGAACCGGTTGATCCGTGCCCGTCAAACAGCTACATGGTTCAGACGGGGACGCTGACCCAGCCCATACACAATTGAGACCGATTCCAATTATTTTATACGGGTGCGCGGCCAACTGTTATGGGAATGCATCGAGGTGACGCGAACGCGACATTCCCGGCGTCGAACGGGCCCGTCACACGGGACCGATCGATCCGGGCTCAAACCGGAATTCCTGCGACACGAGGGGAACGATGTTCACGGGCATAATCGAGGACGTCGGATCCGTCGAGGCCATCGACCGCCGGGCGAACGCGCTCGTCCTGACAGTCCACTCGACGGAACTGACCGACCTCGAACTCGGCGACAGCGTCGCGGTCAACGGCCCGTGTCTCACCGTCGTCGAAATCGACGAGTCGGCCGAGACGTTCACCGTCGAGGTGACGCCCGAGACCTACCGGCGGACCAACCTTCGTGAGCTACAGCCGGGCAGTCCGGTCAACCTCGAATCGGCGCTACAGTTGAACGACGGCCTCGACGGCCACCTCGTGACGGGTCACATCGACGGGACCGGCGTCGTGACCGATCTCCGCCGCGAGGAGAAAGCGCGGATCTATTCGATCCGGCCGCCGGAGAAATTGTTGCCCTACCTCGCCGAGAAGGGGTCGGTGGCGGTCGACGGCGTCAGCCTGACGGTCGTCGACGTCGATCGGACCTTCAGCGTCTCGATCACCGATTACACGGAAGACGAGACGATCCTCACGGAGACCGGCGTCGGCGACGAGGTCAACCTCGAAGTCGACGTGATCGCACGCTACGTCGAGCGGTTGGCCGGGGAAAGCGAAGGAGAGACGGACCTCATGCGTAAACTCGAAGAACTCAATCAATGACAGTCATCGAATCGGATCGGGATCGCTCGCGCTTCGACGACATCGAGACGGCGATCGACGCCATCGAGGACGGCGAGATGATCCTGTTGGTCGACGAGCAGAGTCGCGAGGACGAGGGCGACCTGTACGTGCCCGCGGAGGCGATCACCCCCGAGCAGATGAATTTCATGCTCAAGCACGGCCGTGGACTGGTCTGTGCGCCTGTCAGCCCCGAAATCACGGACGATCTGGGCCTCGAACAGATGGTCCCCGCCTCCGAGAATACCGAGGAGATGTCCACCCGGTTCACCGTCTCGGTCGACGCCGCCTCGACGGGGACTGGCATCTCGGCGTACGACAGGGCCGAAACAGTCCGGACCCTGGTCGATCCCGAGACCGAGCCGGGTGACCTCGACAAACCGGGACACATCTTCCCGCTGGAGGCGAAAGCCGACGGCGTGCTCGACCGCGAGGGCCACACAGAGGCAGCCGTCGACCTCGCGAGGATCGCCGGCTATCGGGCGGGCGGCGTGATCTGCGAGGTCGTCGACGACGACGGCACGATGGCCCGAGAGGATCGGCTGCTGGAGTTCGCCGACGAACACGACATGCCGATCGTGACCGTCGCCGACGTCCTCGAATATCGCCACCTGACGGAGACGCTCGTCTCCCGGGAGGTCGACACGCGCCTGCCGACCGAATTCGGCACCTTCGACATGTACGGGTACGACTACCGCGGGGAAACCCACGTCGCGCTGGTCAACCTCGACGACGCCGACCCCGAGACCCATCGACCGCTCGTCCGGATCCACTCGAAGTGTCTGACCGGCGACGCCTTGCACTCCCTGAAGTGCGACTGCGGGTTCCAGCTCGAAGAGACCATGCAACGCATCAGCGACGAGGGTGGCGTCCTGCTGTATCTCGATCAGGAGGGTCGCGGGATCGGCCTGCTCAACAAGCTCAAGGCCTACGAGTTACAGGAGCACGGCTACGACACCGTCGAGGCCAACGTCGAACTCGGGTTCGAACCCGACGAACGCCGCTTCGACGCCGCCGCCCAGATGCTCAGGGACATCGGGCTGGATCGCGTGCGTCTGCTGACGAACAACCCGCGGAAGGCCGCCGCGCTCGAACGGTTCGAGTTCGACGTCGAAGTCGACTCCCTGGAGATCGAACCCAACCCCGAGAACGAGGCCTACCTCGCGACCAAAGCCGAAAAGCTCGACCATCAACTCGACGTGTTCAACTCCGACTGAAGACGATCGCGCAACGCCACACTTACCACCCGACACAACACTCTTTCACCCATGACAGACTACGACATCACCGAACTCGAAGGCGAACTGGACGCGAGCGGACTGAACGTCGGCATTGTCGTCAGCCGATTCAACGACCTCATCACCGGCAAACTGCTCGACGGCGCGCTCGATACGCTGACCCGTCACGGGGCCAGCGAGGACGACATCGACGTCGCCCGCGTTCCCGGCTCGTTCGAGATCCCTCTGATGGCCAAACGTATGGCCGAAAGCGGCGACTACGACGCCGTGATCGCACTCGGCGCGGTCATCCGCGGCGAAACTCCGCACTTCGAGTACGTCTCCAACGAGGCAACCAAGGGGGTCGCGAAGGCGACTCTCGACACCGACGTTCCGATCTCGTTCGGTGTACTCACGACCGACACGACCGAGCAAGCGATCAACCGCGCGGGCGTCAAGCAGGGGAACAAGGGGAGCGAGGCCGCCGAAAGTGCCATCGAGATGGCGAACCTCCTCGGCGAGTTCTGAGCGGACGACGCTTTCAGGGTGGAGTCCGCCCGCCAAGAGGAGTTCCCGATAGCCCCATCCACGGCGATGCCTTTTCCCCGGGGATCCCATACCGGGAGTGATGACAGTCGTCCTCGCAGGCGTCGGCGCGGATCAGTCAAACGTCGGCCGAAACCTCCCGCTGTACGACGACGGGACCTTCGAATACATCCCGATCCCGGAGAAAACACCCGAAACCGACGAATCCGAGACGTTCGGGACCTGGCCGCTTCGGAACGGCGGCGTCGCCGCAGATCTCCTCTCGAAGATCCGGCCGGCTCCGGGCCGTGAGGAAGAGTGGGTCACCGACCCCGAACGGATCGCCGGTTGGCCGCTCCATCGGGATCCGAACTTCGACGCGCTCAGCTACGGCGAACACCGCGGCAGCGCCGATCGGCGACAGGGATACGTGCGGCTGCTCGAAGCGCTGGATCCCGGCGACATCGTCGGGTTCTACGCCGGACTCGCGCCGCCCGGGAGACATCCACACCGATACCTGATCGGGTATTTCACCGTCGAGTCGGTCCACACGACCGAGGGTCGCACCCTGGCGGAGAAACGGGACCTCCTCGCCGACCATCCCGAAAACGCTCACGCCAAGCGGGCCCACGAAGGCACACTCTACTACGATCGGGTCGGTGCCGAGGACAAGTACGTCGCCATCGTCGAAGGGCGGGAGCCCGGCGGCCTGTTCGAACGCGACCCGATCCGACTCAGCGAGCGATACGTCAAACCGGGCAACGAGCGCGTCGGGTACTACCTCCGCGAGGAGATTGCCGACGAGTGGCACCTGCGTGCACCCGACGCCGATCCCGTCGCACTGACCCGGAAACCAGCCATGTGTTTCGATCTGTCGGGCGAGACGTTCCGGGATCGAATCGGGATCCCGGGAGCGCGTTGAACGCCATTTCTATTGCCGAACACAGAAGTTTCCTCCGCCAGCCTTAATAGTTTGATACGGCTAAATCAAACCACCAATGCAGACGGACGTCATGGAGGATTATCTCAAGGTGATCTATCGGCTCGAGCGCGAGGAGGGCGCGCCGGTCGGGACATCGGCCATCGCCGACGCCCTGGACGTGACCGCACCGACGGCCACGCGGATGCTCGAAAAGCTAGCCGACGAGGAGTTGATCGAGCGTGAGAAATACAGCGGCGTCGAGTTGACCGAACACGGCCGCCGGATCGCACTCGAGACGGTGCGCCATCACCGGCTCCTGGAAGCCTACCTCGTCGAGCACCTCGATTACGAGTGGGAGGAAGTCCACGACGAGGCCGAACGGTTGGAACACCACATCAGCGAGTCCTTCGAGGAACGCATCGCCGACTTGCTGGGGCATCCGCCGGTCGATCCACACGGCGAGCCGATCCCGGGTGTCGACCTCGAACCGCCGGCCGACGCCGACACGCGCCCGCTTTCGGCGTGTGAATCAGGTGAACGGATCGTCGTCGCGACCGTCCGGGATCGCGACGAGGAGACGCTGCAGTACCTGGCGGACAGCGGGATCGTTCCCGGGCGAAAGGTGACGGTGACCGACGTCACCCCCGTCGACGTCTACGTCCTCGAACACGAGGGTGGTACCCAGCACCTCTCGGCGGCGGTCGCCGAGTCCGTCTACGTCGAGACACCTGCTGAAGAGAGCGATGCCGTCCCCGAGGAGGTGCCCGGGCTGTGACCGAGTATCTGGAGATCCTCGTGGTCGCATTCGGGATGCAACTGGCGGTGTTGCCAGGCGAGAAGGTCCAGTTCATCATCGCCGGGCTCTCGACGCGGTACCATCCCCTCGTCGTGGTCTCGGCGGCGGGGACCGCCTTCGCCGGGTGGACGGCCCTGGAGATCGGCTTCGGGAACGCCCTCCAGAACGCGCTCCCGGAGATCTATCTCACGGCATTCACAGCCGGACTGTTCGTCCTCTTCGCGGTGCTCATGATCCGATCGGCCCCCGAACCGAACGACTCGACGACCAAGACAGACGGTGGCGTCACGGAGTCGGTCGGGACGCTTGAGGTGTCGCTTTTCGGCTACGAGGTACCGGCATTGCTCGGGGGGTGGCTCCCGATCTTCGCGATGATGGCGGCTGGCGAATTCGGCGACAAAACCCAGCTCGTGACCATCGGCCTGGCGGCCGACTACGGCGCGACCTCGGCGATCTGGGTCGGCGAGATGCTGGCGATCATCCCGATCAGCCTGCTGAACGCCTACTTCTTCCACCGGTTTTCCCACATGGTCAATCTCCGGAAGGCGCACTTCGGCGGGGCGGCGCTGTTTGGCTTTTTCGCCGCGGACAACGTCCTGAAGATCGTGGCCGGCTTCTCCCTATGGGAAGAGATCATCACGACGATCTCCTCGGTCTTGCTGGCGGCAGTCTGATCCGTCGGCGTGCCAGGGAGTGAGATCGAATCGTTTCGATGATGTGTCCGATTCTCGCCAGGTGGCGTTCCCCAGAAGCGTTATGCATCCGTCTTTCGTAGTAACACGTTACGTGCTCGGAGACGGAAAGCAAAGCGATCGAGCGGACAAACAGTGGCGGTGAGGGGAGACACATGACACAGGATCGAATGGACCCGACGGACGTATCGCTCACGGCGCTCTCGCGGTCAGTCACGCGAACCGGCGGCAAGTACCTCTGTGGCCTGTTGCGGTGTTCGCTGGCCGATCGCGAACAGGTCGCCACCGGTGATCTCGCGGACCGTCTGAACGTCAGCCGCGCCAGCGTCACCGAGATGGTCGAGAAGTTCGGCGACGGCGATCTCGTCGATCACGAACACTACAAGGGGACGACGCTGACGGGCAAAGGAGAGGTGCTCGCCCGCCATCTGCTGTGGCGACGGTGCGTCACCGAACAGTTTTTCGAACGCGAACTCGCACTCGATGTCGACGTCGAGACCGCCTACCGCATCGGGTTCGAATTCCCCGACGCCGGCCTCTACCGGTTGGCCGAACGGATCGACCATCCCTGCGACCGGACATGCCGGGCGACGGAGCCCGATGAGTGTGCCCAGCTCACTGTCGGCTCCGCGTGATCTGGTTGCCCCCGCTCACAGCGGGGCTGATCTGCTTCGCTCCGCTGTGGGACGGCTGTTCGCCATTCAGATGTTACGGAACGAGAGTGCATTGTAAAACGTCTCCGGCAGTTTCAGCCCGTCATAAAATGTCAATAGTTCCTCAGTAGAGGGAGTAAAACGAGCTGAAACGACCCGAAGGCTCGCCGGGTTATATGGGGATATCGCTCAATGTGTGAAACACGCGACGGTGTCCCCGATGTCAAACTCGAACCCCTCACTCGCTGACCACACGCCGCCGACCGAAGCACAGTCAGTCCAGCGTCACCTCCTCGAACCCGTCCAGGGGGTCGCGTTCTGGGCGTCGATCGCCCTCCCGTTCGTCCAGGTTCCCCTCCTTTTGTCCGGACTGCGCGAGTGGACGACGCTGGCCGCGTTCCTCGCGCTGCTCGCGCTCAACGTCTTCACGTTGTACGTCGGCCACACCTACGGCCGCGAATAGCGACCACTACGGTTGCGCTTCCGCCAGCCAACCGACATACGTCTCACGGATCGCATCCCGTTTTAGCAGGACAAATCCAACCAGAATGACGACGAACCCGGAAGCCGTCGCGACGTCGATACGTTCCCCCAGCAGGAGAAAACCAGTCAGCGCGGCGAAGACGGGCGCGACGTAGGAGACGAGGTTGATCTCGACCGGGCCGAGTCGATCCAACAGGGCGAAGTAGACGAGAAAGCCGAGCGCACTCGCGACCAGCGAGAGATAGCCGAGCGAGAGCAGGGCAGTCGGCGTCCACTCGACTGCGGCCGGTGACTCCCCCAGCGCCAAACTGAGGAGGTGCATCAGCACGGCTCCGCCGACCATCGACCACCCTTCCATGGCTTCGATCGACAGTTCAGCGTCGAGCCAGCGGGTGAGCACACTTCCCAGGGCAAAGGCGCACGCAGCGCCAAAGACGAGCAGCGGCCCGATGACGTCACTGGAGAGGAGTCGAGCGGGATCAGGCTGGGCGATGACGACGACGCCAGCGAACCCCAGGGCGAGTCCGGCGACGCCGGCAACCGAAAGACGGTCCCCCGGGAGGGCAAGCCGGGCGAACCCGGCCGTCAGTACCGGCGAGAGACTCACGATGACCGCTGCGGTCGCGCTCGTGGTTTCGAGTTCGCCGACGAACAGCAGGGCGTGATATCCCGCGATGAGGAGAGTCGACCCGACGATGATCGCCGCCAGGTCGCGACGGCTCTCGGGCAGCGGGTCAGTGACGACCGCGGCGTAGCCTAGCACGATGACGCCGGCGACATCGTAGCGGAGTGCGGCGAACAGAACCGGCGGGAACGCCGACAGGCCGGCCTTGATCGCGACGAACGCGCTCCCCCAGATCGCGCCGAGAGCAAGAAACGCGGTGGCGTTTCGATAGCGCACAGTCGGCGTTCGATCCTGGGGCACCTACTGGTTTCCATCTCGCTCGACGGGACGATCCCTTTCAGCGCTCGTTTCGTTCGTCGTCAAGGGCCGTCAGGAGATCCTGACGCGTGACGATCCCGACCAACTGGCCGTCGTCGAGAACGGGTAGCCGGTTGATGTTCCGGGACGTGTCGGCCAGCAGTCCGAGGAGTTCGTCCAGATCAGCATCGGGATCGACAGTCACCACGTCCTCGGTCATGACAGTGCTGATCGGCTTGCGGGCGCTTTTGACCATGTCGATCCCGACGTCGAGGTCGTCCCACGAGAGGTCGAAGCCGTAAGTCCGACTCTCCAGGAACGGCGGAAAGCCGATCGGAATCCACAGGACTCGATTCGAGGGCTGGAACATGTCCACGAGGTCCTCCTCGGTGACGACGCCGACGACGGCCCCGTCCTCGACGACCGGAAACCCGTTGAAGTCCGCACGGGCCAGTCGGGTGAGGACTTCGCTGATCTCGTCGTCAGGGGCGACCGTCTCGACGTCCTCGGTCATCACGTCGCGGGCACGGATCATGCTCCGACGCACACGCCCCGACGCCGTATGTATTCCGGTGAGACGAACAGTAGCGCATAACAGGAAGTCTCATTACGGACCCGTAACAGGATATCCACAATGGCCTCGACGTGGAAGCGCGATTTCGCCAGCGGACTGATCGTCATCACGCCGCTTTTGGTCACCGTGATGGTCCTCCTGTGGCTGTACAACCGGCTGGAAGGGATTCCACTGCCGGTCGAACCCGCACCGCTTCGGGTCGGGTTGACGATCGTCGTGTTCATTCTGCTGGTGTTCGCCGTCGGGTATCTGATGCGGACCGCTGTCGGCTCGATCGTCGAGGACGCGATCGACGATCTCATGAACCAGCTGCCGGGGCTGCGCGTCGTCTACAACGCCTCGAAGATGGCCGCCGAAACTGCGCTCTCGGGCACCGACGAACTCCAGGCACCGGTCAAGCTCGAGACCTGGGACGGGATGCGGATGACCGCGTTCCTGACGGGCAAAACCACCGAAGACGGACGGGACGTGCTGTTTCTCCCGACCGCACCGAACATCACGACGGGGTTCGTCGTCGAAGTCGAACCCGACCGCTATACGGAGATCGACGAGCGCGTCGAGGACGCACTGACCCGGATTCTCAGTGCCGGCTTCGGCGAGAGCGACGAAAAATCGATTCAGGTCGACGTCGAAGATGTCGTCAGTGAAGTTGGCGGGAGTCCCGACGGAGAGCGCGACACCGACTGACGTGCGCGTCCTGCCTCCGTGATTCAAACGTACGTGAACCACTCCTCGCGCTCGCCGGACTCGACGACGTCGAAGAACGCCTGCTGGATCTCGTCGGTGACCGGGCCTTTCGTGCCCGGGCCGATCTCGGTGTCGTCGACGCTCCGGATCGGCGTGACCTCCGCCGCCGTCCCCGAGAAGAACAACTCGTCGGCAGTGTAGAGTTCGCCCCGCGAGATCGTCGCGTCGGCGTGGACCGTATAGCCCCGCTCCTCGGCGAGGTCTATCACCGTCTGGCGCGTGATGCCGTCGAGGTTCGACTCGGCGAGACCGGGCGTGTGAATCTCGCCATCCCGGACGAGGAAGAGATTCTCCCCCGGCCCCTCGGCGACCTGCCCCTCCTTGTTGAGGAGAATGGCCTCGGTGTAGCCGTTCTCCTCGGCCTCTAAGCTCGCCAGCACGCTGTTGACGTACGGCCCGGTGGTCTTTGCGTTGGTCGGGATCTGGCTGGAGGCAAACTTCCGCCAGGAGGAGATCGCCACGTCGACGCCTTCTTCGAGTGCCTCTTCACCCAGGTACGCGCCCCACGGCCAGACGGCGATGGCGACCTTCACGGGGGCGTCACCGGGGTTCAGCCCGAGCATGTCGTAGCCGTAGAAGGCGATCGGGCGGATGTAACACGAGGGCAGGTCCTCGCGCTCGATGAGTTCGAGCGTGGCCTCGGTGAGTTCCTCGCGGTCGAAGGGGATCTCCATCCCGTAGGGTTTGGCCGACTGATAGAGCCGATCGAGGTGCTCGTCCCACCGGAAGATCGCCGCGCCGTTGTCGGTGTCGTAGCTCCGGACACCCTCGAAGACGCCCGTCCCGTAGTGGAGTCCGTGCGTGAGGACGTGCACCTGTGCGTCCTCCCAGTCGACGAATTCACCGTCCATCCAGATCGTCCCGACGTCCATGTCCTCGAAACTCATACTCGCGCAAAAGCACCCCTCCGTTAAGAGTGTTCACGGTTCGTGTGGCTCAGGACCGGCCGATCACCGCTCGTGAACGTGGACCGTCACGACATCGCCGTCCTCGACGCCGAGTTCCGTCCTGAGTTGGTCGGGGGCGATGATCTCCAGTTCGGCGTCGTCGTAGTGGGTCCGCTCGGGCGAGACGACGTGGGCACCCTCGTACGTCGCGGCGTCGCTTTCGAGGGTGATCGGGTAGCAGTACGCCGGGCCGTAGGTCCGGTCGCCGTCTTCCCAGCCCTCGATCTCGATCGGATCGAGGGCGTTCATTCGCGCTCGAGCGCGGGCGCTGCGGTCGTCCAGCGTGAGGTTGAAGGTGCCAGGATATGGCTCGTAGCCGAGTTTGTCGACGAACTGCTCGTGATACCCCGACAGCGAGACGTAGTGCCGTCCCTCGCCCATGCCGCTCTCGACCGCGCCGGCGAGCGTGACGCCGATGCCGTGCTCGAAGATGCGCTGGTACTCGGCGTACTCCTCCTGGAGGAGGCGCTCGCCGTCGTCGGTGACCCGGACCCACTGGCCGTCGTTGACGATCTCCCGGGCGACCAGATCGGCGTCCTCCAGGCGCTGGAGCCGACGCGAGGCGGTCTGAGTGGAGGCGTCGAGTTTCGACGCGAGGCCGGAGCCGGTGATCTTGGCGTCGCCGTCGACCGCGCCGGCCAGCGCCAGCAGTTTCAGCGTCGCCAGTTCGGCGTATCCGATCGACTCGTCCGGGAGGTCTGCCATCGCCGCCGGATTGGACGGGATCACGGATAAACACACCGGGAGCGGTCCGGCAGGACGGTCGTCAGGTCACCGACCGCCCTTCGGCGTCCAGTCGGCCGTCGTCCCTTCGTCCCAGAAGTCGCTCTCGGGCGCGAGTTTATCGACCCAGGTGTCTTCCTCCCGGGCGAGCATCGCGACACGGGAGTCCGTCGACTCCTTGATGACGTCGTGGTCGGGCAGGAACTCGCCGACAGCCTCGGTGAAGGACAGGACATCGTCGTGGTCGGGCATCGACGACCGATCCAGCCGACCCCGTGAGTGGCCGACGTGCATGTAGGCCTTCAACTCGTAGAAGTCGACGTCCGCGCGATCGGCCATCGCGGCGTACCACGCCGGCCGGGCCATGTTGTAGCCGTCGATCAGCGTCGTCCGGAGGACCGTCCGGGTCTCGTCCTTCTCCGCGAGAACGTCCAGCGTGTCGATCAGGCGATCCCAGGCGTCGTCCTCGACAGCTTTGACGACGTCGTCGAACGTCCGGCGGTCGGCGGCGTCGACCGAGACATAGAGCTGGGTGGGATCACACTCCGCGAGCATCTCCGGGTCCGTTCCGTTCGAGACGAGGAAGGTCGTGATTCCCCGGTCGTGAAAGGCCTCGATGAGTTCGGGCAGGTGGGGGTACAAGGTGGGCTCGCCGTCGAGGGAAATTGCCACGTGCCGGGGTTCCATCGCTTCCTCGAAGCGCTCGCGCGGAACGTCGTCGTTGCCGCCGTAGCCCGAGAGGAGCTTGCGCTGGAGGTCGATCGAGGCGTCGACGACTGCCTCCGGGTCGTCCCACTCGACATCGTCGAGTTCGTAGGTGTGGCCGGCGTGGTCGCGCCAGCAGAAGACGCAGCGCTCGTTGCACCGGACGACCGGGGTCATCTGAATGCAGCGATGCGATCGAATGCCGTAGAACGCGTACTTGTAGCACCGGCCCTCGCCCTGGAGTGCGTTGTCGGTCCACCCGCAGGTCTGGGCCGCGGTGTGGCCCTCGCTGTGGTAGTCGGGATCGGTGACCTGGCGGGCGTCGTCGCTCATTACGCACTGGTTATCTCACAGAACACCAAAAGAACACGGATCGCGGGAATTCTCACTCGAGAAGGTCGAGTGTGTCTTTGTGCTTCGAAATCAGGTCCCGAACACGCTTCCGATAGGCAGCATCTGGCCCCTTGTCGGCTCGCTTCTCTGGTTCATTTTTGTCCATGGTTGTCTCCTCCAACAGGCGGCGTGGTACTCTACCCGATAGTACGATCGCCTACTAGAGCAAACCGGGTTGGTCTACTTGAAACATACGCACTTTGTAGTTTTCGAGAAGGTAATTCGAATGATCTTTTCTGTGTCATCGACCGTCTACCCCGTCGAAAGCCAAGCGTCAGAAACAATCACACCCACATACTCTCGTCATAATACAACGGCCGAGTCATGCGGTCGCTGGCTCCGAGGACGGCGATCGGAAGTCCTCGATGTGGTCGTAATAGTACGCCAGTGTTCGATGGACGTCTGCGAGCGTGAGATCGGGGTACAGTTGCGTGATCTCGTCCGGATCGTAGCCGCTGTGTTCGTACGCCGAGGCGATATCCTTCACCCGGATCCCTGTTCCCTCGACCGTCGGCGTGCCATCACTGTGGTCGGGGTCTCGAACGATTCCCATACTGACTCTTTGGACGCTCTGCAACTTCAACTTGCGGTCGCATGGAGTCGCTGATCAGAAGTATGCTGATCCAGTTTTCGAGCTCGTCACTGGTGGCAAGCCCGGTTCTGCTCGTCAACAGCAGCCTACTACTCCCCGATCGAGATCATGCCCTTGATCGCATCGTCGTCATCGTGGGCGCGCTCGAAGGCTTCCCTGACGTTGGCAAGCGGTTCGGTGAAGTCGGCGATCCACTCGATCTCGGCGGCACCCTCAGCCAGCAGGTCAATCGCCGGGCCGTAGCGGTTGGCGTCCCGGAACGAACCCAGCACGTCGAGTTCGTTGGTGATGATCTCTAAGGCGTCGACCTCGACGGTCGCCTCGTCGGCCAGGCCGATCATGACGACCGTGCCGCCGCGACGGGCCGCGTCGATCAGCGCCTCGACGTCGGGTTCGGAGTCCGTCGCCTCGAAGACCACGTCGGCTCCCCGGCCGTCGGTGTATTCCTCGACGACGGCGGCAAAGTCACCCTCGCGGACGTTGACCGTCGCGTCCGCGCCGTGTGCTTCGGCGCGTTCGAGTTTGCTGTCGACGATGTCGCCGACGATGATATCGGTCGCGCCCGCCGCCCTGGCAGCCTCCATCGTGACCGAGCCGACGGTCCCGCCGCCCAGGATCGCGACGGTGTCGCCGTGGCCGACGCCCCCCCGGCGGGTCGCGTGGAGGCCGACTGCGAAGGGTTCACACAGCGCGCCCTCGACCTGGGAGACGTTGTCGGGGAGGACGTGGGCGAGGTCGGCCGGCCAGGCAACGTACTCCGCGAACGCGCCGTCGAACGGCGGCGTGGCCATGAAGTCGACGTTGGGACAGAGGTTGTACTCCCCGCGGCGACAGTGTTCGCACGTGCCACAGACGATCCCCGGTTCGAGTGCGACGCGATCGCCGACGTCGATTCCCTCGACATCGTCGCCGACCGCGGCGATGACGCCCGCGCTCTCGTGGCCGAGCAAGAGCGGGTCCTCGACGACGTAGTCGCCGATCTTGCCGTGCTCCCAGTAGTGGACGTCGGACTTGCAGATCCCGACGTCGGTCATCTCGACGAGCACCTCGTCGCTCGCCGGCGTCGGTCGCTCGCGCTCCTCGAACTCGAACTCGAGATCTTCAGTGAGGACTGCCGTCTGCATGGCCCGAGATTGCTGGGCCAGCGGTATATAACCCACAGACTACGATCGAACAGGTCACTCGAAGTATCGTTCGTTCCGATGAACGCCGTACCCTCCGGGATCCGGGCTGCTCGCTTCGCCATCTCGTAATCCCTATGGTCGCCGGTGGAATACCGTGGGTATGTTCCTGACATTCCGCGACGAGGTCGAGGCCGCACTGTCCGAGGCGCTCTCGGCGCTCGACCTGCCGAGTGACGATCTGGGGATCGAACACCCCCCGGAAGATGTCCCGGCCGTCCTGGCGTCCAGCGCTGCCTATCGACTCGCCGACGAGGCGGGCGCACCGCCACCGAAGATCGCCGCCGACATCGCGAGCGAGATCGACCCAGCCGAGTACGACTACGTGGGAAGCGTCCAGACCCAAGGCCCCTACGTCAACTTCCTGCCGAGCGATCGGTACTTCGAAGGGACGCTCGAAGCCGCCCAGGCAGAGGACTACGGCACGCTCGAAGCCACCGGCGACTCCGTCGTCGTCGAGCACACCAGCGCCAACCCGACCGGCCCGGTCCACGTCGGCCGGGCGCGCAACCCCATCGTGGGGGACGCACTGGCTCGCGTGCTGGAATACGCCGGCAACGACGTCGAACGCCACTACTACGTCAACGACGCCGGCCGCCAGATCGCGGTCTTCACCTGGGCCTACGAGACCTTCGACGAAAGCGACCTGTCCGAACCGGAACGTAGCTCTCCCGAGTACGAGATGGTGCGGTACTACCGGAAAGCCAACGATTATCTTGAGGAGGCAAACGAAGCCGACCGCGAGGCCGCCGAGGACGAGATCGGGTCGATCCTCCAGGGGCTCGAAAACGGCGACGAGGAGACCTACGAGCGCGTGAGCGAGGTCGTCGATACGGTTCTGGGCGGGATGCGCGAGACCCTGGAGCGATTGCCCGCCGAGTTCGACGAGTTCGTCAAGGAGACGCGGTTCATGCGCGACGGGTCGACCGACGACCTCGTCGATCGCCTCAAGGAACTCGACGCCGCCGTCTTCGAGGAGGATGCCTGGCAACTCGACCTGCCCGACTTCGAGAAGAACCTCGTCTTCCTCCGGTCGGACGGGACCTCGCTGTACACCACGCGGGATCTCGCCCACCACGAGTGGAAGTTTGACAACTACGATCGGGCGGTCACGGTGCTCGGTGAGGACCACAAGCTCCAGGCTGATCAACTCTCCTCGACGCTGGAGCTACTCGGTCACGACACCGACCGCCTCCAGCAGGTCTTCTACTCGTGGGTCAACCTGCCCGAGGGCGGCATGAGTACCCGCGAGGGAACCGGCGTCGATCTGGACGACCTGCTCGACGAGGCGATCGACCGTGCCCGCGAGGAGGTCGAGGACCGCCTCGAGGACCGCCAGCGGAGCGACGACCTCGACGGGGCGGACGTCGAGCGGATCGCCCACCAGGTCGGGATCGGGGCCGTCCGGTACGACGTCGTGGCCAAACAGCCGACGAAGGGCATCACCTTCGAGTGGGACCGCGCGCTCGACTTCGAGGCCCAGTCCGCGCCGTACGTCCAGTACGTCCACGCTCGCTGCTGTGGCATCATCGACGAGGGGAAAGATGCCGGCTACGAGGTGCCCGAGACGGTGAGTGCGGCGACGCTGACCACTGATGCGGAACGCGACTTGCTCCGTGCGATCGCGCGGTTCCCCGGCGTGATCGAGCAGGCGGCCGAGGAGCTCCGGCCACACGTCGTCGCGACGTACACCCGCGACATCGCCGAAGCGTTCAACGCCTTCTACCGGGAATGTCCCGTGCTCGACGCCGACCCGGAGACACGGGCGGCGCGGCTGGCGCTGGTGGCCGCGGCGCGGACGACTGTCGCCAACGCCCTCGACGCGCTCGGCGTCGAGGCACCGGACTCGATGTAGGCGGCCGGTAGAACAGTCGGAGCAAAGTGAAACCGATCCTCAGCGACCGAAGACGCCGAAGACCCCGCCGGATTCCTCGTCCTCGTCCGCTTCTTCCTCGTCGGCCGCTTCGTCCTCGCTCGGGAACCAGACGGTGTCCTGTTCGTCGATCGACCTGGCAGGTTCGCCGATGAGGATGTCCTCAAGTATCTCACCGAGCCGTCGGTAGGCCTCCGCGGCGGGGCTATCGGGGGAGTTGAGTACCAGCGGTTCGTCGGTCGTCGCCTCGGTGTCCTCGGGCACGATGGCGAGCAGGTCCGCGCCGAGGTCACCGTCGACAAGCTCGACGTCCTCCGGGCCGGTCGCTCGCGTCAGGATCGACCCGATGACCTCGCCGTCGACACGCTCGGCCAGCCCGGCGGTCTTGTTCGCGTCGCCGACCGCGACGGTGTCGGGCGTCGTGACCAGCAGAACGCTGTCGGACAACCCCAGTGGAACTGTCGCCTCGTGGCTCAATCCCGCGCCGGTGTCGATCAACACCACGTCGTAGGCGTTGCTCAGCGTCTTGATGACCTTCCGGAGTTTCGCGGGATCGGCGTCGGCGAAGGCCTCAAGGCTCTGCTCGCCGGGAACGACCGTTAATCCACCTGGTGCTTCGGTCAGTGTGTCGCTGACAGCGGCGCGCTCGGCGAGGACCTCGTGGAGGCTGCTGTCGTACTCGACGTCGACCATCGCCGCGAGGTTCGCCATGCCGAGGTCGGCGTCGACCACGACGACGTCGTAGCCAGCGTCCTCCAGCGCGACGCCCACGTTGACGGCCGTCGTGGTCTTCCCGACCCCACCCTTGCCGCCTGCGACAGTGAAGACGTGCCCCGTCATTCGCTTGGCTTGATAATCACGAGGGAGGTATATAAAGCCCCGCGTCCGTGCAGGTTGCGCGTAAACTTGCCCTGCCGAAACGATGACGACTTGCATGTCAAAACGCCCACAGGCAACGTCAGGCCGAGCGGGGCACGGACAGTGTCAGGCCGAGCGGAGCACGCATCCCTGTCCATCGAAGCGTGTGGTGTAGCGGTCGTGCAGTGTAGCGGCCGATCAGTGATCAGCGTATCCGCGTTCAAGCGGCTGACAACTGCGGTCAAAGCATACTTACCGGTGATCCGACTAGAGACTCTCAATGAGTAGCCAGGAAGGACATGAGGGGCAGACAGACCGCCAGAAGTACGAGTTCCGGAAGGTGATCGAGGAACTCGAAGACTTTGACGGGTCCGGCACCCAGCTGGTGACCATCTACGTGCCCGACGATACGCTGATCAGTGATGTTGTGGCTCACGTTACCCAGGAACACAGTGAAGCCAGCAACATCAAGTCAAAGGACACCCGGACGAACGTCCAGGACGCCCTGAAGTCGATCAAGGACAGGCTCCGATACTACGACAACAAGCCGCCCGAGAACGGCCTCGTCCTGTTCTCCGGGGCGGTCGACACCGGCGGTGGCCGGACGGACATGATCACTCGCGTCCTGGAGAGTCCGCCCCAGCCCGTCCAGTCGTTCCGGTATCACTGTGACTCTGATTTCCTGCTCGAACCGCTGGAGGGTATGCTCGAAGACAAGGGGCTGTTCGGCCTGATAGTCCTCGACCGGCGAGAAGCCAACGTCGGGTGGCTCCGGGGCAAGCGCGTCGACCCCGTCAAGTCCGCCTCCTCGCTCGTGCCCGGCAAGCAGCGCAAAGGTGGCCAGTCCGCCCAGCGGTTCGCCCGTCTGCGGCTGGAGGCCATCGACAACTTCTATCAGGAAGTCGCCGGCATGGCCAACGACCTGTTCGTTCCCAAGCGACACGATCTCGATGGCATCCTCGTGGGCGGCCCCTCGCCGACGAAAGACGAGTTCTTAGACGGCGATTACCTCCATCACGAGATCGGGGACATGGTCCTGGGGAAGTTCGACGTCGCCTACACCGACGAGTCGGGGCTGCACGACCTCGTCGACGCCGCCGAGGACGTCCTGGCCGAACGCGAGATGCTCCAGGACAAGCAGGTCATGGAGCGCTTTTTCAAGGAACTTCACGACGGCGATCTGGCGACCTACGGGTTCGACCAGACTCGCCAGAACCTCATGATGGGGTCGGTCGAACAACTCCTCATCAGCGAGGATCTCCGGAAGGACGCCGTCACCTACGAATGTGCGAACGACCACGAGGAACACGAACTCGTCGATCGGAGCGCCGAGACGCCGGAACACACCTGTTCGACCTGTGGCGAGACCGTCGAGACCGGCGAGCGCGAGGACGCTATCGAACACCTGATCGGGATCGCGGAACAGCGGGGGACCGAGACGGTGTTCGTCTCGACTGACTTCGAGAAGGGGGATCAACTACTGACGGCCTTCGGCGGCGTGGCCGGCATTCTGCGGTACTCGACGGGCGTCTGATCGGCTGTTCGGTGATAGTGCAAGGAGGTGTCGATGTGTGGTGGATGCCGTGTCGGACCAGGGGGCGTGCCGACACGGCGTCGACATAACGCCAGTGGGATTGGGGATCGATCGTCGGGTGGCGTCTCGGGCGTTCGGTGCGGACGCGTCGTGTTGTCCGCAACAAAGAGGACGAACTGAGGGTAATTATGCAGCCCACCTAACTGATTGGGTGTCCCGGCGACTCACAGCAGTTGTTCGAGTTGTCTGCGTCGCCCCTCGAGATCGATCTCGGTTTCGACGCCGTCGGCGACCGACAGCCGGTCGACAACGAGCAGCGGGTCGACGCCTGCGCGTTCGACGTGTTCGAGCAGGGCGGAGATCTCCTGCCGATGAATCGCGAGCGACGAGAGCAAGCCGACGACGAGTGCCATCGGGATCGCGGCCGCTGACTCGGCCGGAAAGGCGTCGTCTATCTGCCGGAAGTCCGGGAGTTCCTCGGGCGGGTCGGTGGCCGGTCTGAGCTGGAGACATCGCGGGCAGATCGCTGCCCCGGGGTCATCGCCGGGGAGATGGTCCCGCAAGTCGGCCGGGACGGCGAACGCGAGCATCCGGGTGTCACACTCCGGACAGTGCATACCGAAAATACGGGACAGTGCGTCAAAAAGGTACGCTGTCACGGACGAACACGTGACCGCGCCGGGATGGCCTGGATCGGTGCCAGTCGGCGGTGCACATTTGGGGGCAGGATGTGAACATCCCACTATGGCCGAACGTCCGCTGAAGCAGCGATTCGTCCTCGACACGTCGGTGTTCATCACCCCGGAGATCCGAGAGGACGACGAGGACATCGAGGAAGCAGTCGATCGCCTGCTCGACCTCGTCGCGGAGGCGAAGCTCGAACACAACATCTCGTGTTACATGCCGCCGTCGATCAACGACGAACTCACGACGATGCTCGAGGACCGGGATGTCAGCGATGAGACGATCGCGAAACTCAACACCTGGGTCATCACGAAGAGCCCGGCCCAGTACGAACTCATGATTCCGGCCGAAATCGTCTACGGCTTCATCGACGAGATGAGCGAGCGGGTCAACCGCGGCCTCCGGGTCTCGGAGAAGGCCGTCCGCAAGGCCGAGCAGTCCCGCGACGACCCGGCGACCGGCAACGAACACATGAGCGAGGTCGATCAGGTCATCTCGGATCTCCGGGACGAGTACCGCCGGGCGCTCCGGCAGGGCGTGCTCGACTCCAGGGAGGACTTCGATTTGCTGATCCTCGCCCGGGAACTCGAAGCGGGCGTCGTCACCGAAGACACCGGCATCATCAACTGGGCGGAGGACTTCGGTCTGCGATACCTCCGGGGACGGTCGTTCCCGTCGTTGCTCGAGGAGTATTTAGCGGCGGGCGAGCGCATCGAGTGAGCGATCGTCGCGCAGGCAGGCGGTTTCCGGTTCGGAATTTGAAACTCCCTGTTTCGGTTGGCGTATTTTTTGCGAAAGCCATAATACCGCAAAGCCAGTGGCTCCACTACCGACTACGCTATGGGACGCCATCACGCTATGTATCGGTCTATACACACGAACGCAGTTGTATCGAGAACTCGACTACAGCGGGGGTCGTCCACATACCGATGATCGTGGGCGTCCCGACCGCGTCCGGCAATGAGACGCGCGTCGCAGTGGTCCCGTCAGTGGCTGAAGATCTCGTCGAGGACGGCCACGAGGTCCTCATCGAGGCGGGAGCGGGCGAAACCGCCGGGTTCGCGGACGAAGACTACGACGACGCGGGCTGTGATGTCCTCGACGACCGGGACGCGGTGTTCGACGGTGCTGACGTCATCTTGGAGGTGGAAGCACTCGGCGCTATCGAAGGCAGCGATCCCGGGGGCTATCGAGAGAATCAGACCGTCATCGGCCTGCTTGGCCCCTATGACGTCTCGGACGAGGTTCTGGAGACCCTGGCCGAACGGCAGGTTAGCGCGTTCGCCCTCGAACTCATCCCGCGGATCAGCCGCGCCCAGAGCATGGACGCGCTGTCCTCGATGGCCAACCTCGCGGGCTACAAGGCGACGGTGCTGGCCGCGAGCGAACTCGACAAACTCGTCCCGATGCAGATGACCGCCGCCGGAACCGTCCAGCCCGCCGACGTCTTCGTGATCGGCGCGGGCGTCGCCGGCCTCCAGGCGATCACCACCGGTGACCGACTTGGGGCGTCGGTCCGGGCCTACGATATCCGGCCCGAAGCCGCCGAGGAGATCGAGAGCGTCGGGGCCGACTTCGTGGAACTCGATGTTCACGCCGAGGACGCCGCCGACGAGGAGGGCCACGCCCAGGAGATGGACGAGGCGTTCTACCGGAAACAGCGCGCCCAGCTCGGCGAGGAGGTCGCCGAGGCCGACGTCGTCATCACGACGGCGGCGGTGCCGGGTGGACCGGCCCCCCGACTCGTCACGGAAGACGCCGTCGCCGCGATGGATCACGGCTCGGTCGTCGTCGACCTGGCCGCCGACGGCGGCGGTAACTGCGATGTCACCCAACCCGACGAACGAGTCGAGTACGAAGGGGTCACCGTCTTCGGCCCGACCGACCTGCCGTCGACGCTGCCCCGGACGGCAAGTGAGCTGTACGCCAACAATCTCCGGAACCTCTTCGAGCTCCTGGTTGAGGAGGGCGACCTCGCGATCGATATCGACGATGAGATCGTCGACGCGACGCTGCTCACCCACGACGGGACGGTCAGAGCCCCCCACGAGGACGAAACCGAGGCGGGGACAAATGACGAGTCCAGCGCTGAACAAGGGGACGACGAAAACGGTGACGACACGAATGCAGAGACACAGGACGCACCGACGGACGGAGGGAACGATGTGTAAGTCACCGCACGAGCGGCTAGAACGACACTCGAAAGGGGGTGAGCGAGCGTGAGTCTCGTCACCAACCTCACGCTGTTCGTGCTCGCGGCCTTTCTGGGCTACGAGATCATCACCCAGATCCCGACGAACCTCCACACGCCGCTGATGTCCGGCGCGAACGCCATCTCGGGCATCACGCTGCTGGGTTCGGTCCTGGTCGCCGGGTCCGGCGAGACCACGCTGGCGACGGCGCTTGGCTTTCTGGCGGTCGTGATGGCGACGATCAACGTCGTCGGCGGCTACCTCGTGAGCCACTTCATGCTCGCCGAGTTCAACCGGGGTGGACGCTAGATGGCCGACGGCGTGCTCGGGAGTCTCCCGCCGGCGGCGATCGAGCTTGCATATCTGGCCGCGGCGATCCTGTTCATCCAGGGACTGCGGGACATGACACACCCGCGGACCGCCGAACGGGGGAACAAACTCTCCTCGGGAGGAATGTTTCTGGCCGTCCTGGCGACGGTGCTTTACTTCGAGATCCTCTCGCCGCTGTTGCTGGCCGCAGCACTCCTGATCGGCGGGTCGGTCGGGGTGTGGCTCGCCGTCAGCGTCGAGACCACGGAGATGCCACAGTTGGTTGGCCTCTTCAACGGGTTCGGCGGCGGGGCCTCGGCAGTGGTCGCCGGGGCCGAACTGATCGATACGGTCGACCCGGCGACGACCGCCACGCTGACGGCTGATCTGACAGTCTCGGCGGCGATCGCGGGCATCATCGGCTCGGCGACGCTGTTCGGCAGCCTCGTCGCCGCCGGGAAGCTCCACGGGCTGGTCGGCGACCCGCCCATCAGCGGGACCGCCGGGCAGGTCCTCCAGGGACTCTTCCTCGTCGGTGCCGTCGTCGCAGGCGGGTTCCTGGTCGTCCAGACCGGACCGCTGGGCGGCGAGCCGCTGTCGGCGTGGCTCCCGTCCTACTGGGTGCTGGTGGCCGGTGCTTCGCTGTTCGGCATCATCCTGGTGTACCCGATCGGCGGCGCGGACATGCCGGTCGTGATTGCCCTCCTGAACTCGATGTCCGGACTCGCGGCGGCGACGACCGGCTTCGTCCTGAACAACACGGCGCTGATCGTCGCGGGGACCCTGGTCGGCGCGGCCGGCCTCATCCTCACGTTCATCATGTGTGAGTCGATGAACCGCCCGCTACTGGACGTGCTCTTCGGATCCATGGGCGGCGACAGCGGCGAAGACGTCGAAGACATCTACGAAGGCAACATCACCGAGACCTCGCCCGAAGAGGTCGAAATGCTGCTCGAAGTCGCCGAACGGGTCGTCGTCGTCCCGGGCTACGGGATGGCGGTCGCCCAGGCACAACACGCCGTCGCGGAACTCGCCGAACTCTTAGAGGAGGACGGCGTCGACGTGGAGTTCGGCATCCACCCCGTCGCGGGCCGGATGCCCGGCCACATGAACGCGCTGCTGGCAGAAGCCGACGTGCCCTACGACAAGATGCGGGAACTTGATGTGGTCAACCCGAAATTCTCCCAGACCGACCTGGTGATCGTCACCGGGGCCAACGACGTGGTCAACCCCTCGGCCAACGAAGACGAGAACAGCCCGATAGCGGGCATGCCCGTGCTGGAAGTCTGGGACGCCGGGACCGTCGTGGTCAACAAGCGCAGCCTGAGTTCCGGCTTCGCTGGCATTCCCAATCCGCTGTTCGCCAAGGACAACACGAGCATGCTCTTTGGCGACGCCCAGGCGTCGATGCAGGATCTCGTCAGCGCGTACAAGGAGAATCGATAGACTCAGATATCGTCGGAGGTGGGCGATTCCGGTAGCGTGAATTCTTCGACACTCTGCCTGGCGAACGATTCCGACTGCAGATTGTACGTTGTCGTGCTGACTGAATTGTCGGGTGACTGAGCGCCACTGAACCCATCAATCGGCGGTAAGAAAGTGAGAGAGACACCAACGTGTTCGTAGTTCACGTCCGTGAGGGTCAATTCGTTCCAGTACGGCCGGTCGCTTCGGCGATACCGGACACGATACTCGGCCTCGGTGGGCTCCCATGTTGGCGTGATCCAAAGCGGATTGACGTCCGAGATGTCCCAATCTCGGTTAGGATAGTCTCGGGAGTACGGGTTGAGACTCTCGTCTATGTGCGGCAAATCGTAGGTTTGCTCAAGAACGTGTTCCCCGTCTTTCAGGAGTTCGATATCGACTGATTCGGCTGGCCCGGCGTTGAATAGCTCGATCAACCACACGCGAACTGTCGGATCTCCGCGCCAGAAATAGTAGTACGACCCGACCGACACGCCACCAAGTCCTCCAAGCGCAGCAAGTACCGCTCGTCTGGAACGCATTCTCGCCATAGATTTGCACTAATTTCCGCTGCTGAGTCGTCTGCCGTCGCCGGCCACCTGATATCTTTGTTTCGCCTTCGGTTTCGATGAGGAATTAGCCACATAGACGTGATCGCGATCGTCATATCGACGTTCTCCCGTCGGCCATCCGACTCGGTGACGCCCGATGCTTTTGAACTGGACGGAGGCATCGACGCGGCCGTCGTCAAGCAGACACCCTGCGAAAGCGAGCGGAACACCGGCCCCGAGAGAAGCGAGCAGTGTTCGTCGGGAAGGCATGAGTCCGCTCTTATCTTTCAGTTATATATGTCTTCTGCACTGAGTTTGCCCGTCGGCGTTTCAGGGGGGTAGCCACAAAACCCGCCGTGGGGACAGCGTGTTCGACACAGGAGGAATACATATTCCGAATAAAAATACACAGAGTAGAAAAGGAAAGTCGTCATTTAGAAAAATATGATTGCGTGTTCGGGAACCTTTAAGTAGTTCCCACCAGTACGTTGTCGTGTATGAGCCAGAGCGAGCACGTACTCAAGACGGCAGGCGAGGTCGAAGGATCCGACGGACTGCGAATGGACGCGGATCGCGCCGAGGAGATCGTCGACGCACTGAACACGGACCTGGCAGCGACGTACGTCCTCTATCACCAGCTTCGAAAACACCACTGGAACGTCGAGGGCGCGGAGTTCCGGGACCTCCATCTGTTCCTTGGCGACGCGGCCGAGAACGCCGAGGCCTTCGCCGACGAACTCGCCGAGCGCGTCCAGGCGCTAGGTGGGGTACCCCACGCCAGCGGCGCGACGCTGGAGGCCGAGTCCCCCGTCGAACCGGAAGACGAGAACGTCTACGACATCCGGACCTCTCTCGAAAACGATCTGGAGATGTACGGCGACATCATCGAGACCCTCCGGGAGCACGTCGAGCTGTTCGACAACCTCGGCGACCCGACCACGGCGGAGATCATCCGCGAGAACATCGTCACCGTCGAGGAGGACGCCCACCACATCGAGCACTACCTCGAAGGCGACACGCTGGTCACCGCCGACGCGATGGAGTAAACCGGTCCGTCACTCTTCCTGATCGATCCCGTCGGCGATCGTCGACGCGACCCGGGCGTTCGTCCGGTGGTCGATTGCTTTTGTCTCGAAGATTGCACGCGCACTCGCGAGTGCTGACTCGTCGCGTTCAAAGGAGAGTCCCGGGTACTCGACAGCAGTCAGAACGAGAGCTTCGGGGGCAGCCGGCGCGACGCCCGCGGGCCCCTCGACCGGGTCGTCCCCGAGCAGCCGCTCGATCCGGTCGAGTTCGGCCACACCACTCGCGAGGGCGTCGATGACGGTGACGGCCCGCCGGACGAACTGTCGGGGGAACCCGTCGGCGCGGAGAGTCACGACCAGAAAGTCACCCTCACTCCGTGCCTCGCCAGTGAGATCGCGCACGGTCCCGGTGTCGTCGGGCGTGAAGTTGTGAAAATCGTGCTCGCCGGCGAGGGCGTCGAGGGCATCCCCTGCCCGCGACACCGATGCGTCCGGGGCGTGAAGGTGATACGTGTACTCGCGGGCGACGGCGTCGTGAGTCGCGTGAAACTCGGCGGGCACGTCGGCGCTCGCCCAGGCCCGGACGTCGGCCGGGAGTTCGCTATTGAGCGCCGCGGGCGAGAGCCAGTCCGGGCAATCAAAGGCGACGGTCTGGGCGAGTGCCGAGACGCCGGCGTCCGTGCGTCCGGCGGCGGCATAGCCGGGCGGGACGTTGTCACCGTCTTCGAGGACATCCAGCTCCCGGAGCGCGTCGAGGATCGCGTCAGAAACAGTCGCCACGTCGGGCTGGCGCTGGAACCCGTGGAACGGGCGGCCGTCGTAGGCGATTCGAAACGCCCGTCTCGAAACGTCGGTCACGGGCCAAATTCGACGGCGCGGGCCTTCGCCCTTTCGACGGCAGTCAGGTCTCCGCGGCCCGATACAGAAGATCGTACTGGTGGGCGACGTAGGTCAACTCGCCGGCAGCCAGTTGTTCCCGGCGGGTGGCTATCCAGTCCGCAGACTGTGTCACATCCGCGTCCGAAAGTGCGGTCTCGACGAAGTCGAGAATACACCCAAGGAAATAGGCTTCATCGGCGGAATAGGACCCGTCGCGAGGACGAAGGACCCAGTCCGATGCGGCCATCGCGAGCAGATCGCCGTCCGCACGGCGACAGGCGTCGGCCAGGTGCCGACCGGCGTGGATATCCCGGCCGGGTTCGGCGTCGATCGCGTCGTGATAGGCCGCTTCGACGGCCTCGTCCGCCGGATGGTCGGGCTGGAATATCGTCCCGCCGTCGAAGGTGATCGGGAGATACGCGAGGCCGCCGGGGGCCAGCGCCGATTCGATCCCGGACAGCAACTCGGCGATCGGAACCAGATCGGCGAAGGCCTGGGCGACAATCAGATCGACAGCCTCGGCGGCCTCGAGTGCCGCGAGCGCGTCGCCGGTCTCGTAGGTGACCGAGAGGGCCGCGACAGTGAACCCACGCTCTTCGTGGGTGACGCTGCGGCCGATGCGCCGGAGCTCGGCAGGCCGGACAGCGCGCGCGAACTCGATCACGCCAGCGTCGCCGTCGACACCGCGGTATCTACCAGTGTCGATCCCCCACTCGAGCAGTCGCGGCACCGTCGTCCCCGTGCCACAGCCGATATCGAGGATCTGGGGCTCGGAGGCGAGTGCCGACAGCAGCCGATCGCGAACACGAGGCGAGCGAGCGCAATCGTCCAGCGACCGCTTGGCTTCGAGATACCGGGTCTCGGTGTGGTTCATTCGAGGGCGCGTGCGTGACTCGCCCAGGAAACGTCGTCTTCCCAGAGCCGGATCTGAAGGTGTTCCGGGTTTGGATTCGCCAGGGCGTCTGCCACGCGGTCGCCGAACAGGCGGGCAAAGTGCTCGACGCTCGGATTCAGCCCCTCGAATTCGGGAAGATCGTTGAGAAGCGCATCGCGATAGCGGTCTTCGAGATCATCGAGGATGGCCTCGACGTCGTCGATATCGACGAGATAGCCGTACTCGCCGAGTTCGGGGCCGCCAAAGCGAACTTCGACGGTGAAGTGGTGGCTGTGGGGAACGCCTTCCGGCCCCGGATCGGGGACGGTGAGGAAGTGCTGTGCGACGAATTCGCGTGTGACCGTCAGTTCGTAGGTGTGGGATGTCATTGGATTGGGTTCGTTCGATGGTTCGGTCATTTGTCTGTGACTGTGCCCTGTCAGTGGTACGTCAGCAGGACCTGTAGGGCGTCTTCGGGCTGGTCGTCGAGGAGTCGGTACGCGTCGGGGGCCTCTTCGAACGGGATCCGGTGCGTGACCAGGGATTCGACCGGGAGCGACGCCAGATTGTCGAGTGTGACTTCGGTGCGGCGATCGAACGACCAGCGGCCGCGACGATCCGGGTCGATCGTACTCACCTGGCTGGACTCGATCGAGACGCGGTCGCGGTGGAAATCCCCGCCGAGGTCGAGTGTCGGTGACTTGGTGCCGTACCAGGAGCCGACGACGATCCGACTATCGTAGCCCGCAACCGCGAGGGCGTCGTCCAGTGCCGACGGGGTACCCGAGAGTTCATACACCAGGTCGGCGCCGTCCGGCCCAGCCGCATCGTCCCAGCGATTTGCCGTCAGGTCATCCGGTGCCAGGGTCGTATCGGCACCCAGTTGCCGGGCACGTTCGCGGCGCGCCGAAAGCGGGTCGACGACAACCAGTTCCGACAGCGGAAACGACGCCAGTAACCCGATCACACACAGCCCGATCGCGCCGGCACCGAAGACGACCACCCGCTCGCCGACTCGCGGCCCGCCATCGAGGACGAGCGTCGTCGCCGTCTCGACGGTCGGATACATGACCATCTCCTCGGCAA
>Ga0207718_100393_pt1 | contig 42395 bp, 37 predicted proteins | sample A23M2SouthBayCA_FD_187749 | JGI IMG/M metagenome (GOLD analysis project Ga0207718, IMG submission 187749) | Aerobic enrichment media microbial communities from Eden Landing Ponds, California, USA - A23 M2 (SPAdes) | ecosystem: Environmental > Aquatic > Marine > Unclassified | place: Emeryville... | reverse complement strand
CGGAGACGGCGCTGCCGCTCCGGCCTCGGAGAGAACACGGACGTGCGTGGTTGCTCCTGGTTGATAAGCGTTCTCCGTTTCGGCTCGGTGGCACTCTCACGGGTGGGCTCCGAGCCCGTACTTTCCTGAATTAATTCGCCCGACAACAGAGATATTACAGAGAAACGTGTAGGAGACGTCAGTGAGTACCCGTGGATCCGACTGACAGGCCGACAGACGTTCCGACCGAGGACGAGGACCCGCCCGACTTCTCTGAGTGGGATAGCCCCGAGGAGACGCTGAAAGGCGGCCCGGTCCGGGAGCGGTTACTGGACGTGGTCCTGCAGGTGCGTGAGCCGACGAAAGTCTCACAGATCGCCGAGCGAGCCGACTGTGACACGGAGACTGCGCGGGAGTACCTGCGGTGGTTCGCGGAGATCGGGATGGTACGCGAGATCGCCGGACGGCCCGTGCAGTACGAACGAAACGAGTCCTACTGGCAGTGGCGGCGGGTCGACCGGATCCGCGAGGCGTATTCGGAGGCGGAGATCGTCGAGATCCTGTCCGAGACGATGGACGAGATCGCCGAATACCGGGCACAGTTCGGGGTCGAATCACCGGAGGCGGTCTCACTGGTCGACGAAGACGGTGGTCGGTCGGTCGAGGAGGCCTGGGAGGCGTTGAGCGAGTGGCAGACCCTCGAACGGCGGGCCGCGTTGTTCGACGCGGCACGGCGAGCGGAGTCGCCGTCGAGCGGGGGCGTCAGCCACATCGATGCCTGACGACGGGTCGAAGCCGAGGACCGGTCCGATCGACGCCGACGTGCTAGAGCGAATCGCGGGCCGGATCGAGACAAGTGCTCGGTTCGAAGCGGTCGTGTATCGCCCGGACACCGCGCCGAATGCAGTCGTCGCGGACTACGACACGGGGTACTTTCCAGCGGCAGTAGAACGGGCGTCCCTCCGTATCCGGTGGTTCGAGACGGACGACTTCTCGATCCACTACGCCGAGCACTACAGCGACGGGACGACCTGGGAGTGTCGCTGGGACAGACACCCGAACGGCCACAACACGCATGCCCATTTCCACCCGCCACCGGACGCAGTGACGCCCGGGAACGACGCGACGTATCCCGTGGACTGGCGCGACGTACTCACGCGAGCCCTCGACGAACTGGACGAACGTGTCCGGGCACTGTGGGAGTGACGACGCTGTTCGTCTCGAACAGAACATACCGGCTGCTCACTCCGGCCGAACGAGGAGTCGATACATCGCGAACCCGGCGACGCCCGGACCCACCGTCACCACCAGCCCGAGGACGACCCAGGCGAGTGCGGCAGCACCGCCGGTCAGGAACGTGATATTGTACCGCCCCAGTCCACCGGGAGCGAGGAAGACGACGAGACTCGCGACGAGTGCGACCGGCCAGCCGAGGACGGCATATCCGAGCGCCCGACCCGGCGGGAGGGTCGTCCAGCGTTCGAGCAACTGGCGGCCGATGTAGAGGGGGAACGCGGCGAGGACGACCCCTGCGGCGGCCGCGAGTCCGAGAAAGACCGCGCCTGCGACGGGGTCGACGAAGAGCGCGAGCGCGGTCCCCCCGGCGAGGACGAGTCCGACGAGCGCGGCGCCGACGTACCGGAGCGCCAGGCCGCGGTCGTCGAGCCACCGGCTGAGTCCGTAGACGGCGAGCGCCAGCGGGACCGAGGCCACGACCCACCCGACGTAGACGACGACCGCCAGCAACCCGACCGGGCTGTTCGTCATCTCCACGACCGTCTCGGCCCGCGAACATAAGCGGTCGGGCGCTGGTGCCCCACGAATCAAGTGCGAGCCCCCAGACAGCGGGGTATGGCGAGCGGAGACGTTCCGGAGAGTCGGTTCGACCCCGACGAGACGCTCGTGCCGGAGACCCCCGATGGCTACGACGACCCGACGGAGTTTCACTACCCGTTGCCGGTGCTCTTCCTGGGAAGTCTCCTCGTCATGCCGCTGGCGTTCGTCGGCTTCGGCGCGGTCCTCTGGTGGGCACAGGGACCGACGGTCCTCGACGCGCTCGTGACGTCGACCGAGACCGAGACGGGGCTGGAGATATCGTTCAGGATCGTCCCGGCGCTCGGAGCGTTCCTCGTCGTGGTCGTCGTGACGACCGTCCTCCACGAGCTGATCCACGGCGTCGTCGCCGGGCGCTACGGCTATACGGTCACCTACGGCGCGGCTCCGCACATGGGTGCGTTCTACGCGACCCCGTTCCACCAGTTCGTCACCCGTGAGCACCTGATCCCGGTGACGCTCGCGCCGCTGGTCGTCGTCTCACTGGTCGGCCTCCCGCTGTTGTTCGTGCCCGTGCCGTGGCTCGCCCTCGCCGTCTTCTTCGCGCTCGTGTTCAACGCGACCGGCGCGGTCGGCGACCTCTACGCCATCGTCATCGCCTTCCGACTCCCGCCCGGGACGCTCTTCTACGACAGTGACATCCGCCACTCCTACGTGTTCCGTCCCTCGACCCCGGAGTGATACCCGGGGAACGAAGCGAAAGGGTGACACACGGGCGAACGGAGCGAAAACACCTTTCGGGCGCGACGAGAGACGTCCGACGATGAGTGGACCGGACACAGTCGACGCGTCGACCGGGTCGACGACCGACGAGCGACCGACCGCCGACTCGGCAGCCGAATCACTGGCGGCGGCGACCGACGCGCGAGTTCGAACCGTCGACACCGAACGCGGCCGGGTCGCCTACGCCGAGTACGGCGACCCCGGGGGCACTCCCGTCCTCTTTTTCCACGGAACTCCCGGATCGCGCCTGCTCGGGGCCGTCTACGACGAGGCCGCTCGCGACCGCGGCCTCAGAGTGCTCGCAGTCGACCGACCGGGATACGGCCAGTCGGAGCCGTGGCCCGACCGGACGCTCGCCGACACCGGCGCGTTCGCGGTTCCGGTGCTCGACGACGCCGGCGTCGACCGGGTGGGCGTCGTCGGGTTCTCGGGTGGCGGGCCACACGCGCTGGCACTCGCCGCGTCCCACCCCGGCCGGGTCCGGCGGGTCGACCTCGTCGGCGGCGCGGTCCCACACGACTGTGGCCCCGCGGACCCGCTCACACAGCGACTCCTCGGGACGCTCGCTGCGCGAACCCCGCGACTGCTCGGCGGACTCCTGCGGGTCCAGACGTGGGTCGCTGGCCGGAACCCCTCGACCGTCCTCGGCCAGTATACGAGCGGCGACACCGAAGCCGTCCCCGCGGACGTCACGGAACTCGTCGGGCGTGATTTCGTCGAGGCCCTCGACGCCTCACGAAACGGCCTGCTCGTCGAGAGTCGCCTGTTCGGTCGGCCGTGGGACGTGGCCCTCGAGGAGATCGACGTGTCGGTCCATCTCTGGCACGGCGAGCGCGACGGGAACGTTCCTATCGAGGGCGCACGGGAACTCCGGGGGCGGCTTCCGGACGCCGAGTTGACGACCTTCGAGACGGACCACCTGCGGACGCTGCTGGCGAGTCGGTCGGCGGTACTCGACGCCCAGGCGACGACCTGACTGGCGCAGGCAGCACAGGTCGAACCACGGGAGCGGGCCCGTTCAGACCAGCAGCGAGACGGCCGCGACGAGCAGGTCGCCGTAGACGAGACTGACCACCAGGCCCAGAAACATCGGGACGATGAAGGGGAGACCGGGCGAGATCCAGACCACGTCTTCGCCGACGAGCACGTCCAGCCCCTCGCGGAGTTTCTCCGGCGTCGTCCCGTAGGCGTCGCCCTCGATGTCGTCCAGGAACGCCTCGGCACCCCAGGCGTCCGTCTCGTCGTCGGCTTCGACGTCGGCAGTGTCGGCCTCGTCACCGCTGTCCGGTTCGTCCGCGGTGTCGATAGCGGCGGCCTCGTCCCCGGTGTCGCGGCCGTCGGCCTCGACACGGTCACCCTCCCCGTCGGCGTCACGTCCACCGTCGGTCGCGACGTCCTCGGCGGGTTCGGACGCGTCGGTGTCGGCGGGTTCGATCGACCCGTCGCCGGGGGGGTTCGGGTTCTCGGGGAGCGTCGCCGGGTCGCGGTAGGTTTCCGGGTCGGCGCGCACCTCGGCGAGAGTCAGGCCGCGCCAGCGCAGGTACATCCGGAGGGCGTCGATGTCGAGCCCGCGGCGGGTGAACCCGTCGGGCGTCTCCATGAGCGACCCGTACTCGTCGGTGATCTCGGTTGTGCGAACGGGCTTGCCGAGTAGCATCGCCCGCCCGGTGTGGCCCGAGAGGGCGTTTTTCAGGGCGACGCCGAGCGGGTAGGCGGCGCCGACGACGACCGTGTTGGTGAGAATCGTCAGCGAGAAGACGTCGAGCGTCGTCCGGGTCAGCGGGAGCGACGTCGTCGGGAGGATGTACTGGGGGAAAGTCGGAAAGAGGACGGCGAGGACGATCAGCGCCTTCGCGTCGGCGCCACCGAAGCCGCCGAACCAGTAGAAGAGATAGCCCACCGGCGCGACGAGTCCCAGCGAGACGGCGACGCTCAGGAAGAACTGCTCGCGAGCGGGGTCGCCGCCGAGGACGTCTCCGGTACTGATACGCCAGCTCTCGACCGCCAGGAGCGCGACGCCCAGCACCGCCAGCGGGAGCCAGGTTCGGTTGGGGACTCGCCGGGTCTCGATATCGCGGTAGGCGGCCCAGGCGAAGACAGGCACGGCGACCAGTCGGACCAGGTCGACGGCAGGGCTCTCGGCGAGGGGCGTGACCAGCCACTCGAACGCGGACGCGAACACGACCTAAGGGGGCAGGACCAGGGAATTAACCGTTTCGGCGCGACCCGGTAGATCGGAAGCCGCCGCGACGCCAGTGAGACTCGCCGACTGGAGGATCGTGGCACTAGTGCGACTCACAGTCGTCGAGAGAGAATGTCTGGCCCGAAACGGGCCACCCGTCAGACCGCTGTCTGTCAGCGATCAGATGACGCGGTTCTGCAGGTAGTCGAGGTGCTTGGCGTTGTAGACGATACGGACGGTGTCCTCGGCAGGGCTCCCGATGCAGGTGAGTCGAACGTTCTTGTCTTCGACTTCCTCGTCGGAGAGGATCTGCTGCATGTCCATGTCGATCTCGCCTTCGACGACGATGGCTGCGCAGTTCGCGCAGGCACCGGCGCGACACGAGAACGGCCAGTCGTAGCCCTGGGCCTCGGCAGCCTCGAGGATGTACTCGCCCTGGTTCACTTCGAGGGTTCCGTAGTCCTCGTCGTCGAGACCGGCGTCGGCGGCCTCGTCGAACGTCGATTCGTCGTACATGTCCCAGCCATGGTCGTCCAGTACTTCGTAGTTCAGGTACTCTACGGTGGGCATCACCTGCGAGGTTAGCCCCCCTGACTGTTAGACCTTGCTGTTTCAGCCACAGGTCGGCGGGATCGGATGACAGATCGTCACAGACCCCCGATGGAAACAGGATACACGTCCAGAGTAGTGACCACACACGGCGGACGCAGCCGATCATCCACCCCGGCGAGTGACCGTTCGTCGGGTCACAACGGGACGAATCGGAAGAGCAGAAAGGATGTGACTCACCGGAGGTTCGTTGCGGGCAGTCCGTGCGGTCAGACGACCGGGAGATACTCGAAGACGAGATAGGAGGCAGTGGCGGCGAGGCTGGGCGTGAGTATCCACAGCAGGACGACGCGGCGGGTCGCACGCGGGTCGAACAGGTCGGTCGCCGTCGTCTCGTCGGGGGGCTGTTCCTCGCCGATGGGTGCGACTTCGGGTTCGCCGTCGGTCCCGGCGGGCGGGCCGGCGGCGTCGGCGGTGATCGTCCCCGCGGGCCCCGCTGGTTCGGCCTCGCCGGTGACAGCGGCCTCGGCGGCGTCGGCGAGCGTCGTCGCACGGGTCGCCCGCCCCCAGCCGAGGCCGACGATACACATCGTCGCCGACACCGCCAGACTCGCCGGGATGCCCAGTTGCGAGAGACCGGTGATGATGCTCGCACTGACGACTTCGACGATGAGTGCCGCGAGCAGGGGGAGTTCGGTGAGGTCGTTGCCCACCGTATCGAGCGTCCGGCGAGCGATAGTAAAGGCACCCAGCGCGATGGCGCCACCCGCGAGTGCGACGTAGGGTGCGAAGTCCGAACCGAGCAGGCGGGCGCCGTACAGCGGCGCGACGGCGTTGGCGACGTTCGACGCGCCCGCCGAGAACGCCATGTAACAGCCGATGGCGACGACGAGGAAAGCGCCGATGCGTTCGCGCCTGGAGACCTCGTCGCCGGGCGTGTCGAGCGCGAAGCGGGCCTGCAGGTGCGGGAAGAGATAGCGACCGACGACGGCACAGATCCAGAAGGCCAGGACGGGGGCGATGAGCCACGCGGTGACGATCTGGCCCATCACTTCCCAGGCGATGGTGCTGGTCGCGACACCCAGGCCGGCGATAGCGCCGACGGCGGTCATCGAGGTCGAGGCGGGGACGCCGAAGAGATTCGAGACCAGCAGGGCGAGGCCGACGAAAAAGAGGACTGTGACGCTGGCCGCGAGTGTGAACTGGTCGCTCGGGACGATGTCTCCGCCCATCGTCTCGATGACGTTCGTCCCCACGGTGGCGCCGCCCAGCAGCGCGAACGCGGACATGAGCCCCGCGGCCGCGGTCTTCGAGACGGTGTCGCTCCCGACTGCGGGACCGAAGGCGACGCCCGTCGAGGAGCCTCCGATGTTGAAGCCGACGAACGCGGCGACGATCACGCCGGCCACCAGCAGCGCAGAAACCATAGGGGTCACGTTGACCGACGCCGAGTAAAACGTGGCGGCTTTCCCGTGGGTGCTCGTGCTGTGTGCGCCTCGAAGGAGGTGTCGGTTGTCGGCCTTCGGGTAACGGGACGGGCGCGGCGGCCGGTTCAGGTGTCGAGGCGCTCGACGGTGCGGTTGATCTCGTCTACCGTCGCGCTCTGTTCACGGGTGGCCGCTGCGACCTCGTTTCGGTCCATCACGCTTCGCCCCGCCGCACCCCTCGTTTCGCCCCGTATCGACAGGCTTTCCGCCGGTGCTCGCACAGTGGCGGGTATGTTCCCCGAGTTCGAAGTCGTGCCCGCCGTCGACGTCCAGGACGGCCAGGTGGTCCAGCTGGTCGGCGGCGAGCGCGACACCGGGAAGACCTACGGCGACCCCGTCGAGGCCGCCGAGCGCTGGATCGAGGCCGGCGCCCGGACGCTCCACCTCGTCGACCTCGACGGCGCCTTCGAGGGCGAGCGCGCCAACGCCAACGCCATCGCGAGTGTCGTCGAGAGCGTCGGCCCCGAGGTCGACACCCAGCTCGGCGGCGGTATCCGTACCGTCGCCGACGCTACGGACCTGCTCGACGCCGGCGTCGACCGCGTCATCCTCGGGACCGCCGCCGTCGAGAACCCCGACATCGTCGCCGAGATCAGCGCCGAATACCCGGAAAGCGTGCTCGTCAGTCTCGACGCGAAAGACGGCGAGGTCGTCGTCTCAGGGTGGACCGAGGGGACGGGTTTAGACCCCGCCGAGGCCGCAAAACGGTACGCCGACCTCGGTGCCGGCGGGATCCTCTTTACCGACGTCGACGTCGAGGGCCAGCTCGCCGGCGTCCGCACCGACGAGGTCGAGCGGGTCGTCGAAGCCGTCGACGTTCCCGTGGTCGCCAGCGGCGGCGTCGCCACGCTGGACGATATCCACGCGCTGAAAGCCGCCGGTGCCAGCGCCGTCGTCGTCGGCACGGCCCTCTACGAGGGAGCGTTCACGCTCGAAGAAGCGATGGACGCGGTAGAGTAGGACTGACGAGTGCGGTGGCGCGTGCCGTCTCGCGTGCCTGACCACTGGGAAGGCCGCGAGACGGAAGCGCGAGGGATGAGCATCACAGCCGAGCGAAGCGAGGCGAGAAGCGCAGTCGGTTGGGGAGGTGTGTGGCTTGTGGTCGCGGTGCTGTGCGGTTGCGGTCCTGGCGGATCGAAAGGGCGAGACCCGCTCGCGTTCAGTTTAGTCGCTAAACCGGCTCTATCCGACCGCAGGGAGGATATCCGGTTTAGCGACCGCGAGCGGGTCGAGGGCTTTCAACGCACGGTGTGAGTCGCGGTCGAGAAGACAGCTAGCGAGCGGGTCGAGGGCACCCTGGCGCCCATAGCAGCGACACGCCCACCGACACGACCGACGGTATCACGCCATCCTTTTCACGACGAACCGACCACTCACGGACGATGAGCGACATCGAGAGAGCCGCACAGGCACTCCGTACGGGCGACCTCGTAGTCTACCCGACCGAGACGGTGTACGGCCTGGGCGCGGACGCCACCGACCCGGACGCAGTCGGGCGCGTGTTCGACCTGAAAGGACGGTCCCGCGACAAGCCCGTCTCGATGGGCGTCCCGGACGTCGAGAGCGCCCGCGAGTACGCCCGCCCCACCGAACGGGAGGTGGCGTTCATGCGCGAGTTCCTGCCCGGCCCCGTCACTGTCGTCGTCGAGCGCGGCGACGCGGTACCCGACGTCCTGACGGCCGGCCGCGACCGGGTCGGCGTGCGCGTGCCTGACCACGACGTGGCGCTCGACCTGTACGAGCAGGCCGGCGTGCCGGTGACCGCCACCAGCGCCAACCTGAGCGGGACCGGGAGTGTGCGTCGCGTCGAGGAGTTGAGCGACGACATTCTCGACGGGGTTGCAGTCGTGGTCGACACCGGCGAGACGGCCGGTGGGCAGGGCAGTACCGTCGTGGACGTCTCCGCCGGGACCATCCACCGGCGTGGTCCCCGTATCGAGGAGATCGAGGACTGGCTCGCTGACCACTGATCGTTCTTGTCCTGCTCGCTTGCTGTCCTCGACTGCTGCTCGCATCGTACGACGGATGCTCTCGGCCCGCTCGCTCTCAGTCTCTGCTACCGCGACTGGCAGGATCCGCTGAAAGCCCTCGACCCGCTCGCTAGCTGTGAGAGACGGCAGCACCGCCACTCACACTGACGGCTGAAAGCCCTCGACCCGCTCGTGACTCCGCGGGTCGCTGCGCTCCTCGCTCACTGCGTTCGCTGTGGTGCTTGCGTCCCCGGGGAGCCGACGAGCGGATCTCGCCCTTTCAGTCCACCAGGACCGCCACCGCCCCGCACAGCACCGCGACGGCAGGCCACACCCCTCCCCAGCCGATTCGCTCGCTCCTGCCGTCGCTCGCTCATCCCTCGCGCTTCCGTCTCGTGGCCCTCGCGGTACTCACGGCTCACTTCGTTCGCCGTTCGTTTCGAGGCCCTCACTCCGTTCGCGCCTCGGTACGCTCGGGCCACTCGACGGCGCGCGCCACAGCTTCCACACCACGGCCACCACCCCGCGACTGCCGTACCACACCCATCACACCGGACGTCACACCACTAGTTCCCGATCCACACTCGCCGTATCCGATCGTTCATAGGCGAGGGCGCCCGAGCGTGGAGTAGATGAGTAGCGACGGGCAGGCCGCCGACCCCGCCGAGGGCTGGCGCGACTTCTTCGCGTTCGACGAGCCCTACGAGAGCCAGGCCGACGCCATCGAGACGGCCATCGAGGTGGGCGAGCGCGAGGGCTACCTCGCCATGGAAGGCCCCTGCGGGACCGGCAAGACGATGGCCGCGCTGACCGCGGGCGCGACGCTCGTCGAACACACTCGCAAGTACGAGCGCGTCGTCGTCGTCACGCCCGTCAAACAGCAACGCGCCCAGTTCGTCGAGGACCTGCGCGCGATGAACGCTCGCCTCGACGCCGATTCCGACGGCCCCGACCCGCTCCGGGGCGTCGCGCTGACCGGCAAGCGCGACCTCTGTCCCTACGGCCGCGAGGGCGCGTTTCCCGAGGACGTCTCGACCCACGACCGCTGTGAGGAGTTGCGCGAGGACACCGCGGCGCTCGTCGAGTCGGAAGGCAAGTCGGACGACGCGCCGGTCGCCGAGGCGGCCATCCCGGCGGACCCCGACGACGTCTGGTGGGACCCCGAGCGCGCCAGCGACCTCGTTCGCGAGGCCCGCCGCGACGCCGAGACCTACCGCACACTCGACTCCGCACTCGAAACGGCGGGCGCCGAATCCCCCTATCCCCGGAGCCAGCCCCAGGCGCCCGAGTCGATGGTCGAGGGCGACGACCCGCCCCTGTACTGTCCGTTCGAGGCCGACTGGTTCGCCCGCAACAGGGGCTCGCCCGTCGACTTCTCGGCGGGTGAACAGTCGGTCGTCACCGCCGACGACTACCTGCCCGCCGCGACCGAACGGGGCACCTGTCCCCACCGCGTGATGAGCGTCCTGCTGGAGAACGCCGACGTGGTCGTTGGCAACTACAACCACCTCTTCGACCCCGGGACCCGGCCGCTCGTCGCCTCGATCCTCGATTCACGTACCTTCCTCGTCGTCGACGAGGCCCACCGACTCGAAGAACGCGTCCGCGACATGCTCTCGGACCGCGTCGGGAGAGACACGCTCGTCCGCGCCCGCAACGACTGCGCGACGCTGGTCTCTCGCGCCCGGGAGAGCGACGAGAACAGACAGGCCGTCCGCGAGCGCCTCGCCAGTCACGAGGTGCCCCTCTCTGCGGTTCAGCGAGCCCGCGAGTTCTACGAGGACGTGCTCGGGTGGCTCGACGAACGCGTCGAGTCACACCTCGACGAGGAGTTCGAGCGCGACTGGCGCGTCGGCGACCCCGCCGAGACCCTGCCCGAGTACGACGTCGAGGTGCCCCTGCGCGACCCCGAGACCGAAGAGCCAGACGACCTCACCCGGTGGGCCGAACGCGAGGGCTACGACGGCGAGGTGTGGCGCTCGCTCGCCACGGTCGGTGCCGCCGTCGAGGACGCTATCGAGGGACTCGGCCTCTCGCGCTCGTCGGTCTGTGCGCCCACCGGCGCTATCATGGCCCGCTGGTGGGAGCGCGACCACGCTCGCTACCTGCGGGAGATCGAACTGGAACACTCGCCCAAGGACCCGACCTCGGCCGGCCCGGCCTACGAGCGAGCCTACACCGCCGGCCTCGTCTGTTTCGACTGTATGCCCAGCGAGTCGCTCATGGAGATCTTCGACGCGCTCGGCGGCGGCGTCCTCATGAGCGCGACGCTCTCCCCACTCGACGTCTTCACCGAAGTGTCGGGACTGGAGTCGCTCCGCGATGGGGGGTCGGCGCCGGCGAACGGCGGGGAGGACTCCGAGACACCCGGCGACGACGGTCGCCCGGTCGTCACGAAGAGTTACCCGCTTCGATTCCCCGAAGAAAACCGGGCCAGCTGGCTCGTCGACGCCGACCCGTTCACCGCTCGCAATCGCGGCGACCCCGGAGAGATGGACCCGCTCGGGGACGGGTGGAACCGCACCCGCGACGAGTACGCACACGTCCTGCGGGCGATGGCGCGCTCGCCGGGGAACGTCCTCGTCGCGATGCCCAACTACCGGGAGGCGACGTGGGCCGGCGCCTACCTCGAAGAGACCGTCGACAAGGAGGTCCTGGTCGACGAGAGTTCGAGCAACGAGGCCACAGAGGAGTTGAAACAGCGGTTCTTCCGTGGGCCGGGGAAGGTGCTCGTCACGAGCACGCGCGGGACGCTCACGGAAGGCGTCGACTACGACGGCGAGAAACTCGCGGCAGCGCTGGTCGTGGGCGTCCCCCTGGTCAACGTCGGGTCACCCCGCGTTCGCGCCGTGCGCCGGGCCTACGCCGACGCCTTCGGCGAGGACGTCGCCTTCGAGTACGCGCTGACCGTCCCCGCGGTCCGGCGCGCGCGCCAGGCGATCGGTCGGGTCATCCGCGGCACCGAGGAGTGTGGCGTCCGGGCGTTCGCCGACCGACGCTACGCGCCCGGGACGCGCCACTCCGTCCACGAGTATCTCTCGCCCGCGGAGCGCGAGGAGTTTACCCGGCTCACCGGGGAGTTCGTCGAGACCCAGCGCGACACCTTCTGGGCCGACCGCCGACCGGGATGAGCCCCGCAACTCGGCCAAAATACCCCGAGTATTCACCAGTAAGCCACTCTTACGCCCGATATTGCCGCTTTTCCGTCGTCGAGCGGGCCCCACCGAACCGGCCGCAACAAATATGATGACTGATTAGAGTTGTTTATGGGATGCCGGAGTGCCAGAACTGCGGGTCGTTCGTAACCGAGGCGTACATGCGCGTGTTCACGCCCGACGGCTACAACGGCCCTCGCGTCTGCCCGTTCTGTGAGGACAAACTCCGCGACGGTGCCGAGGTGCGCGAGGCCCGCTCGTCGCGGTCATAGGCGTCAACTACAGTCCGACTGTCCTGGGGGGACGGTCGCTGTCTCGCGGTTTCCGATTGCCTCCGAGCGGCGGCTCCACCGACCGTATCAGGCGTCGGTGACCTGCTGGAGCACGTCGGGGGCCTGGGCGAGCGCGTCCTCGAGGGCGTCGGCGTCGGGGCCACCGCCCTGTGCGAAGTCGGGCGGGCCGCCGCCACCGCCGCCGACCATCCCGGCGAGTCGGCTGACGACCTCGCCGGCGTTGACTGCCGACCCCTCGGGCGTGGCGACCACGAACGTCGCGCCGTCGACGCCCGACCCGATGACGGCGATCTTCCCGTCCTCGGCGAGGGCGTTCGCCGTGGCGCGCAACTCGTCCATGTCGGCGTCGATACGCTGGACGACCGCCGTCGTACCGTCGACGTCGATCTCCTCGCCACCGGCGGAACCTTCGGCGCGGACCTCTGCGAGTTGCTCCTTCAAATCCTCGATAGTCTTGCCCCGTTCTTTCCACTCCTCGAAGAACCGTTCGGCCGTCTCGGGTACCTCCTCGGGCGAGACGTCGAGCGTGTCGGCCGCCTCGGTCAGTGCGTCCTCGGTGTCCTGGGTCGCCTGGATGGCGGCGTCGCCGGCAGCGAACGTGAAACGGACGACGCCGTCCTGAACGCGCTCGGTACCGAGGATCTTGATGGCGCCGATGTCGCCGGTCCTGGCGACGTGCGTGCCGCCACAGGCCTGGACGTCGTCGTCGACGTGGATCAGGCGGATGTTCTCGCCCGTCGGGATACCACCCTGGTAGAGCCCGAACCCGTACTCGGCCTCGGCCTCGTTGCGGTCGGGCCACTCCTGGGTGACCGGCGTGTTCTCGCGGACGATGTCGTTGGCGCGATGTTCGATCTCTTTGACCTCGGCCCGCGAGACCGAGTCGTAGTGAGAGACGTCGATGCGGGAACTCTCTGTGCCCTTCTGGGCGCCGGCCTGGCGGACGTGCTCGCCGAGCACCTGCCGGGCGCTGTGGATGACGATGTGCGTGGCGGTGTGATGACGCATCAGGCGCCGGCGTCGGGTCACGTCGACCTGCCCGCGGACGAAGTCGCCTTTCCCGGGGTCGTCGTCACAGGTGTGGACGATGACGCCGTCGACGCGCTGGACGTCCTCGACTTCGACGGTCACGTCGTCGGTCGAGAGCGTGCCGTGGTCCGGCGGCTGGCCCCCACCCTCGGGATAGAACATCGTCTGGTCGAGCACGACGTCGTAGCTGTCGTCCCCGCGGTCGAACACTTCCAGGACGACGGCCTCGAACTCGGTGCGCTCCTGGTCGTCGTAGTAGAGGCGCTCTGTCTCCGGAAGATCGCCGAGGCGCTCGTCGTAGGTGCGCCCCTCGGCTTTCGCGGCGGCCTCGCCGCCGCCGTGGCGCTGTGCGACCAGCGCGTAGAAGTCGTCGGGTTGCTCGACGTCGACGCCGTGTTCGGCCGCCACCTCGGCGACCATGTCCGGCTGGATGCCGTGTGAATCGTACAGTTCGATGAGTTCCTCGACGGGGATGGGCCGACCGGAGTCGGCGTACTCCTCGGCGAGCTGGCGGACCCGTCGTCCCCCGCGGTCGAGTGTCTCGCGGTAGCGTTCGACCTCCGTGCGGACGATGTCGCGGATCGTGTCGCGGTTCTCGTAGCCCAGGCGCTCGGCCTGCATGTCGACGAGTTCGTCCAGCGGGGCGTCGATCCCGACCGTGTCGGCCAGACGCTTGGTCCGCCGGAGGACCATCCGGGCGAGATAGCCGGTGCCGACGTTCGAGGGGACGATCTCGTCGCCGAACATGTACGCGAGCGTCCGGGAGTGGTCGGCGATGGCGTAGATCGCTTCGAGGGGTTCGAGCAGGTCCCGGAGCTGGGCGGTCGGGACGTCGAGTTTGTCGGCGATGTTGTCGCGGGCGGCCTCGACGTCTTCGACCTCGTCGATGTCCATGTTGCCCGCGAGCGTGGCGGCCCGGCGAACGATCTCCTGTTCGCGCTCGTCGTAAGAGAGGCCGGCGTTGTCCTTCAGGAAGTCGATCGTCTCGGGGTAGATGGCCTCGTAGACGGTGGGGGTGCCCTGGGACATCCACGCCCAGCGCTCGATACCGTAGCCGGTGTCGATGACCCGGCGGTCCATCTGGCTGTACGTGTTGCCGTCTTTCATCTCGATGTCCCCCTCCGGGTCCTGTTCGAACTGCATGAAGACGAGCGTCGCGAGTTCGAGTCCGCGGTAGATGACCTCGAAGGCTGGGCCGGCGTTGCCGCCGCCGACCCACGGGTCCTCGATGAGCGTGACGTCCTCGCGGGGGATGCCCAGTTCGGCACAGAAGTCCATGCAGTACTCGACGCACTCGTCTTTCCAGTAGACCTCGCCCTCGTAGGCGTAGCCCGACCCGTCTTCGGCGTTGAACGCGTGGTGGCCACCCATCTCGAAGGCCATCGTGTGACGGCCGGTCTTCCCGACGTTGTCGATATCCTGCATGCGGATGCAGGGCTGGGAGACGACCAGCGGGTTCGCGGGCGGCGGGGACTCGCCGCTGGTGACGTGTGGCTGGAAGCCGTAGATAGACGCCTGGGTCAACAGGACGTCGTCGCGCCAGCGGTTCGCCGCGACGGGGTAGGGGTCGATGCGTTCGTGGTCCCGGTCCGCGAAAAAGGAGAGAAAGGCCTCGCGCATCTCCTCTAAACTGTACTCCTCGTCGAGTCCGGGGTCGCCGATGAAGCCGTACTCCGCACAGGGCGGCTCGCCGCAGGTCTCCCGGTCGGCGTCGAGCGTCCAGAAGTGGGCCCCACACTCGGCGCAGGTCTTGCGCTCGAACCCCTCCTCCTGGAAATACTCGAGCCGGTACTCCGCTTCGAGGTCGCTCATTCGTTGGCGGGTATTGGCCGAGGCGCGGGTAAAACAGTTCCGAAGGTGTGCCACGCGCTGTGAGCCGTCCGGGGTGATCGACCGCCAGCGACGCGAAATTCGGCTGTTTCGAGGGCTACTGGGCCGAGGTGGCGGTCTGGAGCTCCACAAGACCGAGGTGACGGTCTGGGCCCCACAAGGCCTATCCCCGACGCGAGAAGAGAGCCACCGATGATCCCCCTGCTGGAGATCGCCCTACTCGTGGTCGCGGTCCTCGCCGTCGTCGTCGGCTACCGGATACTCAAGAACGTCAAAGCCCTCGTGGTCAACGCCATCGTCGGCATCGTGGTCTTGCTACTCGCCAATTTCCTCGGCGTCGGCGTCGAGATATCGCTACTGGCAGTGTTGATCTGTGCGGTCGCCGGGATCCCGGGTGCCGTCCTCGTCGTCCTGCTCGCGCTCGTCGATCTGGCGTTCGTCCCCGGCGCGCTCGCGGCTGGTGACGGCGCGGTCCTCCCGGCCATCGCGGCGATGATATGAAGCTCCATCAGGTCGCTGTCCTCGGCTTTCTCGCGCTCGTCGTGCTCGTCGGCGCGGCGACGCTGGGACTCGCTGCGCTCACGGGCGACGGCGGTCCGGCGGACGCGACGGTCGAGACGTTCGAACCGCGCGTCGCGGTCGGCAACGAGTCCGCCGACGCGATGTCGGGGTCGGGCGAGGTCGTCACCTGCAACGACCGCGGGCCGATACCCGGCAACGCCGGCCTCGAAGGCCGCCTGGAGTTCGGCCGCCCCGCGGGCGACGAGGGGCCACGTGACGCGGCCTTCCACGCCATCGTGACCGTCGGCGACGACCTGATCGTCGACTCGCACAACGTGACGCTCCCGCCCGGCGAGTCGACGCGGTTCCTGCTCTTTGCGATCGTCGACCAGCCCGAGAGCCTCTCGGGGGACGACCGGGTGACGGTCAACACCCGGATCACGACCGACGGGACGACGGTCGCGTCGGCGAACCGGACGGTCAGCGTCGACGAACGCGATATTCCCTGTGAAGACGAACGATCGAACTGACCACTGTTCAGACGATCCGGTTTTCGAACTCGCCGCCCTCGACGTACGCCCGGTAGTTCTCGGCGAACAGTTCGATGGCCCGGTCGAAGTAGTAGGGGCTCGACCCGGCCATGTGCGGTGTCATCACCACGTTGTGCATCGATCGGAGCGGTGAGTCCTCGGGAAGCGGTTCGGGGTCGGTGACGTCTAGCCCCGCGCCCCGAATATCGCCGGCTTCGAGCGCGTCGACGAGCGCCGACTGGTCGACGATCGGACCGCGGGCGATGTTGACGAGGACCGCCTCGTCGTCCAGTCGTTCGAACTCGGCCTCGCCGATCAGTCCCTCGGTCTCTTCGGTCAGCGGGCAGGCGACGACGAGGTAGTCCGCCCGATCGAGGACGGCGTCAAGTTCGTCAGTTGGGTAACAGCGGTCCGCACAGTCGGGCGCTGTCGCGGGGTCTCGCTTGGTACCGACGACTTCCATTCCCATTCGTTTCCCGTACTCACCGACGCGCGAGCCGATAGCGCCCAGTCCCACCACGCCGAGCGTTTCGTCGCCGAGTTCGCCGCCCGGGTAACGTTCCCACTCGCCGGCGCGTTGCTGGCGGATCCCCTCGTGGATGCGCCGTTCGAACACGAGCAGGTAGCCCAGCACCTGCTGGCCGATCTGTTCGGCGTGGACGCCGGACCCGTTCGTGAAGACGATGTCGCGCGCTTCGAACCCCGCCACGGGGTAGTCGTCGACGCCGGCGTTGAGCGCCTGGACCCACGCCAGCGAGTCGGCGGCGGCGAGGTGGGCCTCGTCCAGCGAGAACGTCAGGACGATCTCGGCGCCGGGGATGGCGTCGCGGATCGCGTCCTCGTCGGCCACGACATCGAGTGAGACGTCGGGCAGGTACTCTGCGAACGCGCTGCGGATGCGGTCTTCCTCGCGGAGGTCGTGGTCGAGCAAGAGGATGTCGGGGCCGTTCATACCTGGTGATAGCGCGAACGGTGCAAACCGTTTTCGCCGGGCCGCGCGTGCCGTCGGAACCGAGGAACGAACAGGGCGGGAGAGAATCGCGTAAGTTCCGGTCGACAACCGCTGGGACTGTCGCCTAACCGAATATCAAACGTAAGCGTTTACTTACGCGGATACTTACATATCGCTGTGCGAACCGACGTAGACATGGAGCAGGGCGGCGACCTACACAAACGGGTCAAGGAGTATGCCCGTGAGAACGGTATCCGCCACCCGCGAGCATACCGAGAGCTAATCGAGAAGGGATTAGAAGCCACTGATGCCGACTAAGACGCTCGAAGCGACACTTGCGCCCCCGACAGCCCACAAAGAGCGAAAGCTACAGGAAATCCACGACCTGTATCACGAGGGCCTACACGAAGCGTTCGAGGCTGGCGCTGCTACGCGGTCGGCAGTCAACGACATTGTGACACCCTACGACCTGCCGTATCAGGTCAAAGACGCGCTCAAAAACTACGTGCCGTCGTTGGACGACACACAGGAGTTGAGTGACGACCACCCGACACGGATGGTCAACCGTGCCGCTCGCTTCGACTACTCAGAGGACCGAACACACAGCTACGTGTGGGAAATCCCTCAACCCGGACGTGGGACGAATTTCTGGATTCCGCTTCGCATCAATCCCGAGCAGGAGCAACTGTGGGCCGACCTGCTGGACGGGAATGTGTCGCCCGGCCAACTCCAACTGATACAGAATCGAACATCATGGAAGTTGCACGTTTCTATCAAGTATTCCGTCGAAGACCCCGACTACGATACCGACAGCGACGACGTGACGCACATCGGTCTGGATATTGGTGAATCGTCTCTTATCATGGGCTGTGCCCTCACAGACGGTTCACCGACCCGCCCGCTTGTGTGTGACGGGAGCCGTGCGAAGCATCTCCGCAAAGAGATGCACACCACGCTGAAACGACTCCAAAAGCGTGACGCCGCCGAATGGCGGATCGACGAGCGATTCGACCACTACCAGAACACCCTCACGGATATTGTCGAGAAGGCGTCTCGACAGGCTGTCGAGTACGCCCGGCAATTCGAGAAGCCGGTTCTGGTGATGGAGGACCTGACGTACATTCGTGAGTCGCTGGACTACGGCAAATTCATGAACCGGCGACTCCACGCATGGGCCTTCGCTCGATTGCAGGACCGTATCGAGGACAAAGCCACCGAAGCAGGAATCCCGACTATGTACGTCAATGCAGCGTACACGTCGCAGACGTGCCATGAGTGCGGTCACATCGGCTATCGAGACGGTGGCGGAGAGTTTCACTGTACGCACAACGAGTGCCACGTCACGACGTTTGAGGGCGACATAAACGGCGCTATCAATATCGCACAGCGGGCAGACCCGTGGGGAGAGAGCGTGCCGCTGAAACCGGCAGGCAATGACTCGCCTCGGGATGGGAGTGCCTGTGACAGCACCACGACCCACACCGAGCAGAGCCAATCAGAGCAGATGACGCTCAGTGAGTTCGGGTCGAAACCCACTGCCAGTGATTAGCTGGTATTTCCCACGCAGGGAAGCCGCGCCCTTCACGGCGCGTAGGATGTCACTAAGACCTATAGGTGCGGGGGGTAACACCACTGCCAATGCCAGCCATCGAACTCGACGGGGTCACCAAACGGTTCGGCGACGTCGAGGCCCTGCGCGGGGTCGACATGGAAGTCCGAGAGGGGGAGATATTCGGCTTCCTGGGCCCGAACGGCGCCGGGAAGACGACGACCATCGACGTGTTGCTCGATTTCGTCCGGGCCACCGAGGGGACGGCGACGGTCCTGGGCCACGACGCCCACGAGGAATCCCGCGCCATCCGCGAGCGCACCGGCGTCCTCCCAGAGGGGTTCGACGTCTACGAGCGCCTCACCGGGCGCCAGCACGTCGAGTTCGTCGGCGAGGCCAAAGACGCCGACGTCGACCCCGACGCCGTCGCCGAGCGGGTCGGCCTCGCCCCCGAGGACTTCGACCGGAAAGCAGGGGGGTACTCCAAGGGGATGAAACAGCGCCTCGTCCTCGGGATGGCACTGATAGGTGACCCCGATCTGTTGATACTGGACGAACCGTCGACGGGACTCGACCCAAACGGCGCGCGTCGGATGCGCGAGATAGTCCGCGAGGAACGTGAACGCGGGGCGACGGTGTTTTTCTCCTCACACATCCTCGGCCAGGTCGAGTCCGTCTGTGACCGCGTGGCGATCCTCGAAGACGGCGAGGTGGTCGCCGTCGACAGCGTCGAAGGACTGCGCGACTCGCTGGGCGCCGAGACGGTCCTGACGGTGAACCTCGCCGAGTCGGTCGAGGGCGTCGTCGCGGCCGCCGAGGGCGTCGCGGGCGTCGAGAGCGCCCGGGCCTCCGGCGCGACGGTCATCGTCCAGTGTCCCGACGACGCGAAGATGGACGTGCTCTCGGCCATCGAGGACGCCGGCGGGAACGTCGAGAACTTCGACAGCGAGGCGGCGTCGCTGGACGAACTGTTCGCCGCCTACACGGAGGACGACGAATGAGCGACGACTCGGGTACGACCGACGACGGGTCGCCGTTCGCCGGCCTCGACAGGGCGTTGCGCGCGCAGTTTTCCTGGTACGTCGTGGCGAAAAAGGAGTTCCAGGACACCGTTCGCTCGAAGGGACTGTGGGTGCTCTCGCTCGTCTTCCTCGTCCTGTTCGTCGTGCCGTTGCTGGGCGTGGCGTTCGACGTCCTCGGACTGGGCCAGGTCGTCCAGCAACTCGGGGCACGAGCGCTCATCAGCGGGCTCTATCTGAACCTCGTGACGTTCCTGTTGCCGCTGGTCGCGATGTTCGTCGGCTACGCCGCGCTGACCGGGGAGCGTGAGAGCGGGTCGCTGAAGGTACTGCTGTCGCTGCCGTTCTCGCGGCGTGACGTCCTCGTCGGGAAAGTCGTCGGCCGGTGTGCGGTCGTCGCGGTGCCGCTGCTGACGGCACTCGGGCTGACGGCGCTGCTGTTCGTCTCGCTCGGCGCACCCTTCAACGCCGGCCTGTACGGTCTGTTCAGCCTCTTTACGGTCGGGTTTGCACTGGTGATGGTCGCCGTCGCGGTCAGCATCTCCGCCGCCGTCCCGTCGGGCCGGTGGTCGCTGCTGGGCAACTTCTTCGTCTACTTCTATTTCACGTTCGTCTGGAACTCGCTGGCCAACGGGATCGGCAACCTCCTGGGGAACCAGGTCGGACTCGGTGGGTCGCTCCGCTGGCAGATCACACTGTTCGTCAAACTGCTGAGCCCGACCCAGTCCTACAAGACGTTGACCAACTCGATCCTCGGCAGCGGCGCCAACGCCGAGCGACTGGCCCGCCTGGGGATGTTCGGGCGCAACGCCGACCGGGGCACCATCTGTGGGGACGTCCTCCGTGGCAACTTCACGACCGTCCAGGTCCAGGGCTTTGGCAATCAGACGGTCCCCCGACAGGTCTGCCAGGCCGGACAGCAGTCGGTGCCCATCTACTTCTCGGACGTCGCCGTCTTCGTCTATCTCGTCGCGTGGATCGGCCTCGCCGCCGTGGTCAGTTACTACACCTTCGATAGAGTCGACCTCTGAAGCAACCACTTCGGGAGTCTCACGCAGACCGTCTCGCTGACCGTCTCACTCGGGAACGTCGACCCCGCGTTCGTCTAGCAACGCGACGAACGCCACTTCGTCGAGCGTCTCGACGCCGTGTTCGTCGGCATCGTCGCGTTTTCGCTGGCCGGGATTCTTGCCGACGACGAGGTAGTCGGTGTTGCCCGAAACGCTGCTCGTCGCCGAGCCGCCGGCCCGCTCGACTATCTCCTGGGCGTCACCGCGGGTGAACCGGTCCAGGGAGCCGGTAAAGACGAACGTGAGCCCCGCCAGCGCGTCCCCGCCGGTCGTCTCGGCCTCCTGGGGGTCGACGTGGTCGAGCAGTCTGTCGATGACCGCTCTGTTGGCCTCGCTCTCGAAGAACTCCCGGATCTCGTGGGCGACGGTCGGGCCGACGTCCTCGACTTCCTGAAGCGCGTCTTCGTCGGCGGCCTCGACGGCTTCGAACGTACCGAAGTGTCGCGCGAGCGAGGCGGCGACGGTGCCACCGACCTCGGGGACCCCCAGCGCCGCGAGGAAGTCCGCGAGGGGCGGCTCGCGGGCCGCGTCGACCTCCGTCACGAGGTTCTCGGCACTCGTCTCGCCCCACCCCTCCAGGTCGGTCAGGTCCTCGCGATTCAGTTCGTAGAGGTCGGCCACGTCCTCGACCAGGCCCGCATCGAGCAACTGCTGGACGTTCTTCTCGCCCAGCCCCTCGATGTCGAGGCCCGCACGCGAGGCGTAGTGCATCACCGCTCGCTCGCGCTGGGCGCGACAGCCCAGTCCACCGGTACAGAACGCCATCGGCCCGTCGCGCTCGACGGGACTTTCACAGACCGGGCAGCTCGCGGGGAACGCGAAGTGGCCGTCGCCGCCGTCCTCGAGCACCTCCGCGACCTCGGGGATGACGTCCCCGGCCCGTCGGATCCGCACCTCGTCGCCGACCCCGACGCCGAGGCGTTCGATCTCGGCAGGGTTGTGCAAGGAGGCGCGAGAGACCGTGACGCCGCCGACGTCGACGGGATCCAGTAGCGCGACCGGGGTGAGTCGGCCGGTGCGACCCACCTGGACGAGGACGTCCCGGACAGTGGTCCGCTCGGTGCGGGCGGGGAACTTGTAGGCGAACGCCCAGCGGGGGTGGCGTGCGGTGTGACCCAGCAGGTCGCAGGCTTCGAAGTCGTCGACGGAGATGACGACGCCGTCGATCTCGTAGTCGAGGTCGTCGCGCTCGGCGAGGCGGGCGTCGCGGTAGTCGACGGCGTCCTCGATATCGGAGACGAGTTCGACCCTGTCGTTGACGCGGAGGCCCCACTCGGGGAAGGTCTCGTGCATCTCCCGGCGCGTGTCGAACGCGGCGCCGTCGAGGACCCCGAAGAAGAATATCGAGAGCGGGCGCTCCGCCGTTATCGAGGGGTCGAGTTGTCGGAGCGTGCCCGCGGCGGCGTTGCGCGGGTTGGCGAACGGGTCTTCGCCGTCCTCGATGAGTTCGCGGTTGTACTTCTGGAAGGCGGGTTTGGGCATGTACACCTCGCCTCGCACCGCGAGGAAGTCGGGGTGGTTTCCCCGGAGGCGTTGCGGGACACTCGGGATCGTCCGGACGTTGGCGGTGACGTCGTCACCCACCTCGCCGTCCCCTCTCGTCGCCGCGCGCGCCAACTGTCCGTCCTCGTAGACGACTTCCACGGAGAGCCCGTCGAACTTGGGTTCACAGTAGTACGTGACCTCGCCGTCCGGGTCGTCGAGATAGCCCGCGTCGGCCAGCCCCTCGCGGACCCGGCGGTCGAACGCCCGCACGTCGTCGGCGTCGCCGCCCTGGTCGATCGACCGCATCGGCGCGACGTGTTCCACGTCGGGAAGTTCGTCGCGTGGTGGCCCGCCGACTCGACGGGTGGGACTGTCGTCGGTCTGGAGGTCGAAGGCGTCTTCGAGTTCCCGGAGACGGGCGAAGAGCGCGTCGTAGGCCCGGTCGCCGATCACGGGGTCGTTCTCGACGTAGTAGTGCTGGTCGTGATAGCGGATGGCCGCGCGCAACTGCTCGGCCTGCTCGCTGGCTTCGTCGTCCGAGAGGTCGTCGACGGGGTCGAACGTCGTGTCCGGATCCGTGACGTAGGGGTTGTCCGCTGGCGCGTCGGCCATACCAGATACGTCGTCTACGTCGTCCGCCTCGTCCGTCATTGTCCGCCTCTCGCGCCGGCACCCTCTTTGCAGGTTCGGTACCACAGCGTGTCGCAGCGTATGCTCGCGCTTGCCGTCGGGCGAGAGACGCAGGGCGTAGCAGGATCAGCAGCCTCAGTCCACGGTGGTACGGAAGACGCTCGTGCGTCTGACAGCGCCGCACTCGTCAGTCGGCGAGGAAAGCCTTCCGACCGTGAGCTGCGAGGTGCTATGTCGCCTCTCACGCGAGCGGCGAGGGAAGACCCGCGAGCGCGCCGAGAGCGTCCATCTCACGAACGACGAGTGCGATCGCGGTAACTGCGCCGACTCGAAACGGTACTGCTACTCTACAGGCGGAGCAGGCCGGATATCTCGGCGACCGACACCGAGGCGGTTCACCGACCGTCTCGTCCACCCGAAACGGTGGCCTTTTGCTCGCGCTCCGCGGGCTAGCAGGCATGACCGAGGACGATCCCGGGGCGAGCGGTGACCCCCCCGAAGACGGAGCGGGAGACGGAGACGAGGAGGGGCTGACCTACGCCGAGGCGGGCGTCGACATCGCGGGCCAGGAGGCGGCGACGGCGGCGCTCGTGGGCGCGACCGGCGACTTCGAGGGCGACTACGCCGGACTGCTCGACATCGGCGACCGCTACCTGGCGCTGGCGGCAGACGGCGTCGGCACGAAACTGCTCGTCGCCGAGGCCGTCGACGACTACTCGACGATCGGTATCGACTGCATCGCGATGAACGCCAACGACCTCGTCGCGGCGGGAGTCGAACCGGTCGCGTTCGTCGACTATCTCGCCGTCGAGGAACCCGACGACGCCACTGCCGAGCAGATCGGCGAGGGGCTCCGCGTCGGCGCCGAACGGGCGGGCGTCGCCCTGGTCGGCGGCGAGACGGCTGTCATGCCCGACGTCATCCGCGGGCTCGACATCGCTGGCACCTGTGCCGGACTCGCACCGAAAGACGGGCCGTTCCCCGGCGACGCACAACCGGGCGACACGCTGGTCGGCTGGCCGTCCTCGGGCATCCACTCCAACGGGCTCACGCTCGCACGCGAGGCCGTCACCCGCGAGCACGAGTACACCGACCCGTTTCCGCCCGAACCCGACCGCACCATCGCCGAGACACTGCTGGAGCCGACGCGCATCTACGCGGACGTCCTCCCCGTTCTCAGAGACCACGAGACCCACGCCGCTGCCCACGTCACTGGCGGCGGGTGGACCAATCTCGCGCGCATGGGCGACCACCGGTACGAGGTCACCGACCCCTTCGACGCCCAGCCAGTCTTCGCGTTCGTCCAGTCCGAGGGCAACGTCGACGACGAGGAGATGCACCGCACGTTCAACATGGGCACCGGATTCGTGACAGCACTTCCCGAGGCCGACGCCGCGTCGGTCGTCGAAGCGAGCGACGATGCGCGAGTGATCGGTCACGTCGAGGAGGGCGACGGGACGGTGTCGGTCCGCGGACTCGAACTCTGAGCGGTGGTGGTTCACGGACTCGAACTCTGAGCGGTGGTGGTCCGCGGACTCGAACGTCGAGAAGGACCGCGTCACCGCTGACTGACGGCCAGAAACCCTAGCACGAGTCGGCGAGAGGACGTGGCCTGCTCACTCCGGCGGGTTTCCCGAACTGGCGTCGCAGTCGTCGAGAACAGCGGAGTCGGCACTCTCGACCGGGGCGGGTTCGTCACCGATCGTCACGCCGCCGTCGGGTCGTTCGTCGGAACGGTCTTCGGAGTGGTCCGCCGTCGATTCGTCGCGACGCTCGCTGTGATCTGCGTCCCGGAGTGCGGCCTCGAACAGCGACGCCGGGTCGAGCTCGTCGGCGGCGGCGTCGAGTCGCTCACGTACGTACTCCAGTCGGTCCTGTGGGTCCTCGCCCGCGTCGTCCCCGGCATCGCGCCGTGCGAGCGTGAAGTACTCGTCGAGCGCCGTCCGGTACTGGGCCAGCCTGGCGAGGTGGTCGACTTCGGCCCGGAGCGTCCGGTCGGTCCACGATGGGTCGACGACAGCGTCGTTGGCCCCGACCACGTCGTCGGACGCGTCGGATTCGTCGGCGAGACGGCCGACCCGACACGGGAGTCCGCGTTCCTCGACCGCACGCTGGACACGAGCGACCGCACCAGGCCCGAGCCCGGGCGCGACGAGGACGACGTCGACGTCCGCGTCGAGCCGGGCGAGCACCTCGCTGGTGCTGTAGGCGGTCCGGACGACGCAGGTCCCACGTAACCGGTCGGCCACGTCGTCAGTCACGAGTGACTCGGCACCCGCGACGACGACCAGCGGCCGGACCGCGACCATAGCGGAGCGATGAACCCCCCGGTATAAAGTCCCATCCCTCTCACGTCCGGTGGTTAGAGCCAGCTATCGAACACAGCGACGCCGTCGCAGACGGCCGGTTGGGTGTGCTACTGCTTACCGAACCGCCAAGCATGTTACCTAGATGTGACAAACATTTCAAATTAACGGAAAATATCGTTGGTAAGTTATCCCCAAATTTTAGATAAATTAAATCACGAACTCGCGAAATCAATAGGTGGCTATGAGCCAAGAAACCTCGCGAATCCGGACGTACCTCGAAGAGAACCCCAAATGGATCGGTATCCTGTTCGCCGCGATGATGCTGCTGTCCCAGGTCGGGATGGTGGCTGCCGAGCCGGGCGGATCGTCAGTGCTGGGGCCGTAAACTACCGCTGTTTTGAAACGCTACTCGTTGATCGTCAGATCGTGACTCCACAGTAGTTCGTCGTCTCTGACTAGCGGTACGTTCTGCTTGGAGAGAAAGTCGTTGATCTCTGACTGAGGAAGGTCGACAGAACACATCCGGCCAGAGTTCAGGTAGTGGCGAGAATGGTTACTGAGATGCGGGCGGAACATCGTCCCGAGCGTCGCGTCTAGTCGTGGATACCCGTACAACGTCAGAGTGTGTCGTCTTTCATCTTTTTTGTTGATATCTGCCCGGTAGGGCGTTCCGGATTCGTGCTTGACGACGGACGCCGAACTGTCCCCGACGACCATGTAGTGGTGGCCAATCTGCTCGTACTCTTTGATTATCTCGACCGTCGCCGCCAGGGAAAAGCCCTGGTTCAGCAGTCGAGCGGCGGTCCGTCCCACCGACGTGGCCGCCTCGTTGACGATGTCCGTCACGGTGGCGATACCGGCCATGGCGCCGTTGTCGACGAGTCCGTACCCCTGGTCGTAGGAGTCACAGGCGTTCAGGAGGAACGCGCTCACGCCGACGCTGTCCAGTTCCTGGGTGTCGAGGTAGCCGTCGGGACAGCGGATCCCCTCTTTGTCGACGTGCCCGATGTAGTGCAGGAAGTCGATGTCCGACCGCAGGAGCGTCCGCATCTCCTCGGTCGTGAGCTCCTCTTCGAAGGAGATGTCGAACTCGATCCAGTCGCGGGTCCCGTAGATCTCGGAGACGACGTTCTCGTCGGCCATGCGCTCGTCGTTGCAGACGACGGCGACCCGGATCTGTGGGTCCGTGGTCGGCTCGTACGTGAGACGCCGGCGGAACGCGTCCTCGGTCATCTTGCTCGCGCCGACGGGCACGCCCTCGCCGACGTAGGTCTGCTCGATGCTGTCGGCGTCCGCGGGTCTGAAGACCGTCTCCTCGACCGTGGCCGAGGAAGACGAAGATGACGACCGAGCACGCGTCGAGCGGGTCAACGTCGCCGGGCCGCGGAGTTCCTGTGGCTCGTTCCGGAAGATCGACTGGATCTGGTCGGCCACTTCGTCACTCGTTCGGCCCATGCCGGGCGGTTCGGGGCACCTGATGACCGCGAGCTCGTCCGCGAGGAACGGGAGCGTCCCGACGTACTCCGGGTTGGCGCGTACGTCCGCGGTCAGTTTCCACGTCGGCATCGCCTCGGCCAGTGCCGCGGCCGGCACCTGCATGTACTCTCTGACCTGATCGGCGATCGAGCAGTCGTACAGCGCCGCGAAATCGAGGTCGACGTGCTCCTCGACGCGGGCGCGCTCGGCCAGGTCGACCTGGTAGTACCCTTCGGTGCGAGTGACGCAGTCGAGCAGGAACGACTGTTTCAGAACCCGTGCGACCGATGCTTCGAACCCGTCGCCGGGCGCGAACGAACAGTTTTGCTCGCCGTCGAGCGGGTACGTCCACCCGTCGGCGAGCAGTCGCGGTTCGGGGCCCGGTCGCACCGTCGCGCCGAAGTAGTACGCGAGCGGCGCGACGGGATAGATGTACTCGAACAGCGGCGGTACCTCGATAGTGATTCCGGTGTCGGGGGCCTCGATCCCGTCGGGCACCGACAGTTCGTCACCACGCTCGACGAGCGGTGGGTGGCCCCGAAGCGTCGGGAACGACCGCTCGCACGTCGTCGTCTTGAGTGCCGACCCGAGCGTCGAGAGCGCCTGCATCACGTCCTCTGGCTCGTCGGTCGTCGTCACCGTCGCCGCGGGCTGTTCGTGGTAGGACCGGGCACCGACGTGGATCTCGTCGGCGCCGAACTCGAACCGGAGGGGTCCATCGCGGGCCGTCGCCTCGACGGACCCCTCGACCGAGAGATAGAGCTTCACCTGGGAGGTCGACAGCTCGACGTTGTAGCGGGCGGGGGGCAGCGACGCCGAACTACCGCTATCGATCTCCGCGACTGTGAGGCCCGACGCGTCTCGGACCCACGTATCGACGAAGTGTGGCGTCTCGACGGCGTCGGTCGTGACCGTCGCCGCCGCGTCTATCGGGAAGTAAAACCGGTCGGTGTCACACGGCGAAACGTCGACCGGGCCCGGCGTCAGGAGCGTGAACTGGGCGTCCTGGATCGGATCGACGACCTGCAGTCCGTCACGACTCGGGTGAGGGCGTATCCGCGGCGTCGTGGCGTCCAGGTCGTCGTTCATGGTGAAACCGGTCGGTACGACGGGCAACGCCGGCAGCGGCCATACCCGTCACACCCGTCTCAGTACATCTGATCTGCGTGTAAGGAGAGAAAAGTCTGTTGCCCAGTGTCATCCGAAAATCACGTCTCCGGCGCCGACTGCCCGAATCCGCCACCCGGCGGGTCAGTCCGAGAAGAGACTCGTGTGGACCGGCGCGAACGACCGGCCCTCTTCCTCTGGCGGTTCTTCCGTGTCCGAGACCGCCTTCCCCTCGACGCCGTCGGCGAGGAAATCCGCGAGGGGCGGGCCGACGCTCTCGGGTTCGACGAGGAAGGCGTCGTGGCCGTGGTCGCTCTCGACGACGTGGTGGGCAGTCTCGACGCCCGCCGTCCGGAGCGCGTCGGCCAACTCCTCGGCCTGTGCCGGGGTGAAATGCCAGTCGGCGGTGAAAGACAGCGCGAGCGCCTCGCCCTCGAAGGCCGCGAGTGCGTCCTCGTCGGAGTCGAACCCCGCCGAGAGGTCGTAGTTGTCCATGGCGCGAGTCAGGTAGAGATAGGAGTTGGCGTCGAAACGCTCGACGAACTTCTCGGCCTGGTAGTCGAGATAGGACTCGACGTCGCGATAGGGGAAAAAGCCAGCAGCGGGGTCGGCCGGGAACGAGCGGGCGGCGTCGCGACCCGCCGCGCGGCGGCCGAACTTCTGTTCCATCGACGCCTTCGAGAGGTACATCACGTGACCGATCTGGCGGGCCAGCGCCAGGCCGTCGTCGGGGTGGGTGCCCGAGTCGGGGTCGTCGGGGTCGCCGTAGTAGTCCCCGCCCTCCCAGTCGTCGTCGGTCGTGATCGCCCGGCGGGCGATGGCGTCGAGTGCGAGACACTGGGTGTCGAGGCGGGCGGCCGCGGCGATGGGGACGATCCGTTCGACGTGGTCGGGGTGGCGTTTGGCCCACTCCAGGACGTTCATCCCGCCGACACTGCCGCCGACGACCGCGTGAAGGTGTGGGATACCGAGTTCGTCGAGCAACTGGCGCTGTGCTTCGGTCCAGTCCGTGACCGTCACCGCGGGGAAGTCCGTCCCGTAGTAGTCGCCGGTCTCGGGGTTGACGCTGCTGGGGCCGGTCGTCCCGTAACACGAACCGGGGACGTTCGCACAGAGAACGTAGTACTCGCGGGTGTCGATGGCCTTGCCGGGGCCGACGAAATCGTCCCACCAGGCCCGTGCCTGGTCGCTGCCCGTGACCTCGCCGCGGTGGCCGGCGACGTGGGCGCTGCCGGTCAGCGCGTGACAGACGAGGACGGTGTTGTCGCCGGTGAACTCGCCGTATGCCTCGTAGGCGACCTCGAGTTCGGGGACCGAACGACCACACTCGAACTCGAAGGTGCCCAGCGAGACGGTGTCGCGCTCGACCTCCATCTCAGGTTCCTCCGTCGTCCGCTGGGTCGGTCCTGGCGTCCGATGTGGCCGTGCCGGCGCTCGCACTCTCGTTCGCCCGGTCGATCGCCCGGTCGAGGTCCGCCAGCACGTCGTCGACGTCCTCGATGCCTACCGAGAGGCGCACGAGGTCGGGCGTGACGCCGCTGGCGCGCTGTTCGGCCTCGGAGAGCTGGGCGTGGGTCGTCGAGGCGGGGTGGATGATCAGCGTCTTCGCGTCGCCGATGTTGGCGAGGAACTGCGCGAGGTCGGTCTCCTCACAGACGGTCTTGCCGGCCTCGAACCCGCCCGACAGTCCGAAGGCGATCATCCCGCCGTCCCCCCCATCGAGGTACTGCTCGGCGAGGTCGTGGGTCTCGTGACTCGCCAGTCCGGGGTAGGTGACCCACTCGACGCCGGGGTGGTCGGCGAGGTGGTCGGCGACCGCGCGAGCGTTCTCGCAGTGGCGTTCCATCCGCAGGGAGAGCGTCTCGACGCCCTGGAGGGTCGTCCAGGCGTCGAAGGGTTTCTGGCCGTCACCCAGCGAGCGGACGGCGCGCTGGCGGGCGGCGACGGCGAAGGCACGCTCGCCGAAGCGGTCGGCGAAGGTCACACCCTCGAATGCCGGGTTCGGCCCGCCCAGTTCCGGGAACGTCTCGGGGTACTCGCCCCAGGGGAAGGAACCCCCGTCGACGAGGACGCCCCCGACCGTCGTCCCGGAGCCGTGGATCCACTTGGTGGTGGACTCCCAGACGATATCGGCGCCGTGGTCCAGTGGGTTACACAGAGCGGGCGTCGCGAACGTGTTGTCGACGAAGACGGGGACGCCCCGCTCGTGGGCCACCTCGGCGATTTCTTCCATCGGCGGGACGACCAGCGAGGGATTGCCGATGGTCTCGTAGTGGACGTAGGCCGTGTCCTCGTCGATAGCGTCGGCGTAGGCCGCTGGGTCGAGGGTGTCGACGAAGCGCGCCTCGACGCCCCGGCGCGACCCCATCTTGGAGAGATACGAGTGAGTCCCGCCGTAGATCGACGACGCGGAGACGACGTTGTCGCCGGCGCTCGCGAGGATAGAGGTCCCCGCGTCCAGGGCGGCCATCCCCGAGGCGGTCGCGACGGCCGCCGTGCCGTTCTCCAGTGAGGCGAGGCGACGCTCCAGCGTCGAGACGGTCGGGTTGTCGAACCGGGAGTAGACGTTGCCCTCTGCCTCCAGCGCGTAGAGGTCCGCCGCGTGGTCGGCGTCCTCGAAGACGTACGACGTCGTCTGGTGGATGGGCGGCGCTCGGGCCCCTGTCCCCTCGTCCGGCGACTCCTGGCCGGCGTGGATACAGCGGGTCCCGAACCGGTGCGAGGTGGTCATGTGCTACGTGCATATTCCTGCAAAATCTTATAACCACGAGTTACGGCAACATTCTCAGCGTGTGGGAGTGACAGGCACGACCGAGACCAACTACGGGGGAGAGCCGTCGGAGAGGGCGGGTGAGCGAACGAAAGCGGGAGACAGCTATCGGAAGAGAACCGTGGGCGGTCGTGCGGCCTCGGCGACGGGGGTATCGGCGTCGATAGCTGGGAGTCTGAGGCTGACACGCGTCCCGCCGGTATCCTCGGGTGTGTGGACCTGACAGGAGCCGCCGTAGCGGGTCACGACCCAGTTGACGAGCCAGAGCCCGAGGCCGGAGCCGTGTTCCAGTGGGGTCTCCTCACCGCGTTCGATCACCGCAGCCTCGGTCTCGGGGATCCCGGGACCGTCGTCCTCGACGAGGAGCTCGACCCAGGCACCGCCGTCGGCGGCGACCTCGGTGCCACGGTGTTCGCCGCTCGCAGGCGACCCGTCTACGGTGTGTGCCTCGACGCGCACTCGAGAGTCGGTCGCGGTGCCGTGCTTGAGGGCGTTCTCGAGAAGTTCCCCGACCGCGCGGTCGAGTTCGCGCCCGGCGCAGACGCCGTAGTCGGTTTCGACTGCCACGTCGACAGTCGCCGCCGGGAACTGCTCGCGGTAGCGCGCCGCGACGTCAGACAGGACTCGCTCGGGGTCGAGCCGTTCGGGCTCCCGGTCGGTGCGGGCGTAGCGTTCGAGTTCGCGGGCTCGCTCGCTCAGCGCGACCATCCGGTCGGCAGTCCCGGTGAGGCGCTCGCCCAGCGCCGCGGGGTCGTCGCCGTCTTCCCGGGCACGGCCGCCGTGGTCACCGTCCTGGGCGTGGCTGCCGTGGCCACCGTCCCGGAGGTGGCTACCGATGCCGAGAACGACGTTCATCTCGTTGCGGAGGTTGTGACGGAGGACTCTGTTGAGCAGTCGAACGAGCTGTTCGGTGCGCTTTCGCTCGATGACGTCGGCCTGGAACCCCAGGAAGCGCGTCACCTCACCGCTCTCGTCGGCGACCGGACTGACCCGTACCTGGTTCCAGAACGGCGTCCCGTCGGAACGGTAGTTGACCAGTTCCGTCGAGACCGGGTCGGCGGCGGCGATCCCCTCGCGGAGTCGGGCGACGGGGTCGTCGTCGGTCGCCGGCCCCTGCAGGAACCGGCAGTTACGGCCCAGCAGTTCGTCGGCGCCGTAGCCGGTCAGCCGCTCGAACCCCTCGTTGGCGTAGACCAGCGGCGTGTTCGAGCGGTTCGCGTCGGCGATGGTGATGCCGATGCTGGCCTCGTCCATCGCCCGCGTCTTGAGTCGGAGTTCCCGCTCGCGTTCCTTGCGCGCGGTGACGTCGCGGCCGACCCCCTGGACGGCGACGACGGCACCGTCTTCGGTCACGGGTGTCGCGTTCACTTCCAGGGTGACGACCGTGCCGTCGTCGGCCAGGAACTCGAGTTCGCGCGCCTCTACCGTCTCGCCGTCGAGGAGTCGCGCGTACGCTGTCGTCGCGTCGTCGACGGACGACGCCGCCACGAACCGCGCGAACTGCGCATCGACGACCTCCTCGGACGGGTACCCCAGCACCCGCTCGACGGCCGATGAGACGTACGTGAACTCGCCGTCGAGGCCGAGTCGGAAGACGACGTCGAAACTCGCGTCGGCGATCCCCTCGAAGCGTCGTTTCTCGCGTTCGAGCCGCTCGTTGCGCTCGCGGCGCTCCCGGTCGCGCTCGCGCCGTTCCAGGGCCTGCCCGACGAGTCTGGCGAGCAACTCGACGAACATCGTCTCTGTCTCGGCGAACGGCTCGGCTCGTGTCTCCCGGTCGGCGAAACAGACGGTCCCGTACACCTCGTCGTCGACGAGCACTTTCGCGCCGACGTACGTCTCCAGACCGAACGTCTCCAGCGCGGCGTCGGGGACCGCGGCCGACTCGGCGGCGTGCTGGACGGCCAGTGACCCGTCCAGTTCCACCGTCCGGCGGCAGTACGCCTCCTCGAGCGGACAGCTCTCCCCCGGTTGCAACAGTTCGTGGTCCCCCGTCGACGCGACGATCCGCTGGGTGTCGCCGTCGATCCGCGTGAGAAACCCGTACGGCAACTCCAGCGCCGCCGCCCCCAGGTCCAGACCCCGTGCGATCCGGTCGTCGACGTCACTCTCCCGCTCGGCGAACGTCTCGTACAGTTGTTCCCGATGAGAACGATCGCCCATTGACCTCGCTTAGGACTCCACTACTTAGTCCTTTGTACACCGAATTATCAACGTCTGAAACAGGTGTTCAGTCTGTGGCGTCAGTAGACGCCCACTCGGCGGTGTCGACAACCGCTCACTCGGTGACGGTCGGAGCGGCCAGCACGTAGCCCAGTCCGACGACTGGCGAGAGGAGTCCGGCAGACGCGAGTCCGACCAGAATGGCCAGGACGAGCCAGAGGTAGACTGGTGCGCCCGCCTCGATGATGTAGGTGGAGCCGCCCCGCAACACGAGCGCGGCGGTGGTGACGAAGGTCCCGATGGGGAGCCAGTGAAAGCCGAAGCGACTACGAGCGCCGAGGGCCCCGACGGATAGCACGACCGCGAGCGCCAGGACGTACGTCGCGCCGCCACCTCGGGTCGGGAGCGTGTTCCCCGGACCGCCCACGAGCAGGTCGATCCCGTAGGCACCGGCGAGCGCGACCGCGACCGCGACAGGCAGCGTCAGGCCGGACACCGCCGTCAGCGGTCGGATGCGGTCGGTCACGTACGCGAGCGCCGCGTAGACGAGACAGAGTGCGCCGAGAGCCACCAGCGCACTGTGGCCGAACGCCATCGCGAAATCGTGGTCGTTCTCGACCTCGTAGGGGTACAGCTGCCCCTCGTAGGAGACGTACTCGTACCCCTGTAACTGGCGGATGTCGCCCTCGGGCGCCCGGTAGTGCTCGGTACCGGACGCCGGATCCGCGACCTGTCGTTCGACCGCGGCCCGGGCACCCGGCGGGAGGTCCGCGAAGGCGATCACGGCGTCGGCGTCGACCGCATCGGCCTCGACCGGCGACGCGTCGACGTCGACGTCGTAGTCGGTCGTCTCCACCGGCCAGAAGACCGTCGCTCCCCCGAGGACCACGAGTCCGAGGACGCCGACGACAGTCAGCAACGCCGGCGCCGGCGACCCGTTCGTTCGAAACGTCTCGACGGTCCCACCCTGTGACATGCACTCGCCCGTGGTCACGACGACCGGGGGTAAATGTCTTCTCACCGAACGGTCTCCCGGTCGAACGGGCCACGCGTCGACTCGTCCACCGGACGTCGGTCCACCTGTCGTCCGGACAGAGCCCAAGCGGTTTTACCCGTCGACCCGCGTCTTCTCGACGACGGATGGTACCGTGGTACGCCTGGACGCCGTGGGGCGGCGAGTTCTGGGTCGCTCGTCTGCTCCTCCAGCGGGGGCTCGCGCTCACCTACCTGGTCGCCTTTCTCGTCGCCGCCCGTCAGTTTCGACCTCTCGCGGGCGAGAACGGCCTCCTCCCGCTCTCACGGTACACCGAAGGGGTCGACTTCCGCCAGCGACCCTCGCTGTTCTACTATCTCGACAGCGACCGCGCGCTCGCCGCCGGCGCCTGGGTCGGTGTCGGCCTCGCTACGCTAGCGTTACTGGGTGTCCCCGGGAGGTTCGGCACCCTCGTCTCCGTGCTGGTCTGGACGGCGATGTGGGCGCTGTATCTCTCCTTCGTCAACGCCGGCCAGACCTTCTACGGCTACGGCTGGGAGTCGATGCTCTGTGAGTGTGGCTTTCTCGCGATCTTCCTCGGTGCACCGGACCTGATCGCCCCCGCGGTCGTGATCTACCTCTTCAGGTGGGTCGAGTTCCGCAACATGTTCGGCGCCGGGCTGATCAAACTGCGCGGCGACGAGTGCTGGCGCGACCTCACCTGTCTCGAATACCACTACGAGACCCAGCCGATGCCCAACCCGCTCTCCTGGTTCGCCCATCGACTCCCCACGTCGGCACACAGAATCGGCGTCGCGGTCAATCACGCCGTCGAACTCGCGGTTCCCTTTCTCTACTTCGGGCCGCCCCGCGTGGCCGCGCTGGCGGGACTGGCCACCGTCGGCTTCCAGGGCTGGCTCATGCTCACCGGGAACTTCTCCTTTTTGAACTTCCTGACCATCGTCCTCGCTGGGGGTCTGTTCGCCGACTCGGTCGTGACTGCGGGCGTCGACCTGTTCGGCCTCTCCGGGGTTCTCCCACCGGTCCCCGCCGCCGCCGAACTCGCGCCGCTCTCGCTTCCCCACCAGGTCGCCCTTGCTGCCCTCCTGATCCTCGTCGTCGCGTTGAGTTACTATCCCGTCGTGAACATGCTCTCGGCGGGCCAGGCGATGAACCGCGCGTTCGACCCCCTCAATCTCGTCAACACCTACGGCGCGTTCGGGTCGATAACTCGAAACCGCTACGAGGTGGTCGTCCAGGGGACTCACGACGAGACCGTCACGGCCGACACGGAGTGGGAGACCTACACGTTCCCCGGGAAGCCGACCGACCCCGAGCGTCGCCCGCCCCAGTGGGCGCCGTATCACCTCAGACTCGACTGGCAACTCTGGTTCGCTGCGATGGCCCCTTCGCCGCGGCGGTCACCGTGGTTCGTCCACCTCTGTGCCAAGTTGCTCGCCGGCGACGAGGCCACGCACTCGCTCCTCCGAGAGAACCCGTTCCCCGACCCCGACGACCCCCCGACACACATCCGTACGCTCCGGTATCGCTACGATTTCACCGACCTGGAGACGCTGCGCGAGACCGGTCGCTGGTGGGACCGCGAACGGGTCGGCACCTACTACGGTCCCGTGTCGCTCGACGACCCACGATTCCGGAACACGCTCAGGCGACAGGGGTGGGACGTGTCCGGGACGGACAGCAACCGAACACGTGTCGACGTAGACGGCGTCGCCGACGAAGTGCTGGGAGACTAGCCGGAGTTGTGCCCGCACTCTCCCTGACCAGCCACCGTGGCGCGCGTCGTCGAGTCGTGCCCGAACCCGGTGAGGGCCGCGAGACGAAGCCGTGCGAGGGATGAGGAGCGCAAGAGCGAACGAAGTGAGTGACGAGCACCGCAAGAGGTTGGGGAGGTATGAGGCGTACAGCAGCAATCAAGTTCATTGTTGTCTACGTAACCGCAGTCACCGTCGTGCGATGGAAGCCCTCGACGCGCTCACGGCCGCTGAGCGGGATATCCGCGCTCTCCGCACCGCCCGCGCGGATACTGGCCCGCTCAGGCGACTCCACTCGCTTCGCTCGTCGCGAGCCCGTCTCGCCCTTCCAGTCCGCCAGGAAGATGTCTGTGGGGTCGGCCACCGAACGTTCAACGTCGAGATGGCCTGTGCAACTAGATTTTCCTGGTGGACTGAAAGGGCGAGGGCCGCTGGCGGGCCGAAGGCCCGTGGTCGTCTGCGCGGGCTCTATTCTCGCGAGTGCGGCGCGGTGCGGGTGTCCGAGCGAGAATATCCCGCGCAGCGACCGCCTGCGAGGGCGACCGACGGGAGCCCTCCGTGCGAACGGGGAGGGACGACCCGTGAGCCAGCGGCCCGAGGGCTTTCAACTCTCACCGACGAGTGTGGTTGCGGTCACGACTACGCTCACAGCTATCGAACGGGCCAGGGATCCCGATCGAGCAGCGACATCACCGCCGACCACATCATCCTTCACTCGAACACGATCGACTCCTCGGAAGGGGCGACCGTCACGAGCCCACCGACGGGAAGCGGCGCGACAGGGTTCGTGTGACCCCAGTCCAGCCCGAGCACCACCGGCATCTCCGAATCGTACCAGCCGACACACTCGACGATCCGCTCGCGGATCCGCCGTCGATACGCCACACGCTCCTCTACGGGCGGCTCTTCGAGAAAGCTCCGCCCCGGGATCCGGCCGACGAGCACGGCGTCGAACCGGTCGAGCAGTCCCCGCTCGCCGAGTGAGACGAGCGTCCCGCCGACCTCGTCGGCCCCGGGGAGCGTCTCGGCCAGTTCCAGCCCGAGCACCGCACCGTCCAGCTTCTCGGGTTCGGGCAGATACCGGTCGGTCGCGAGTTGCCACTCCAGGATCGACCGACAGCCTCCCCAGAACCGGCCGGTCACGGCGCCGTCACCGCCACGCCAGCGCCAGCCCTCGTTGGTCTCGTACTCGGGTTCTGCCTCCCGCAGGGCAGGGTCGGCCCAGAACCCGGTCGAATCGTCCGTCCACTCCTCGCTGGCGTCGAGTCGGCCCAGCGACTCCTCGAAGAACGCGCGCCGACAGTACCGTTCGGTATATTCGGGTAACTCGCCGGAGACTCCGAGTTCGTTCATGAGTTGAGCGCCGTTGTACGAGACGACGCCCGCGTTCCAGAGGGCGAGATTCAGGTTGGTGTTGTCGCTCATCCCGTAGAACCGAGTGGGGTGTTCGCGAGCCACACTCGGGTCGAAGTATCGGAGCACCCGGATCTGCTCCCAGCCACCGATCGTCGCGAATACCCCGCTGATGTCGGGGTCGCGGAAGGCGGCGTGGAGGTCCGCGGCCCGCGCTCGCGGACTGTCGGTCAGGAACTCGTCGGACTGCCGGGCGGTCGGATAGACGACCGGTTCCAGTCCGAACACCTCCCGCAGTCGCGAGAGCCCGCGGTCGAGGACGTGCGGTGCGTCGTGTGCCCCGCCACTGGAGGGAGCGACGACGGCGACCCGGTCGCCCCGCTCCATCGCGGGTGGCGTGACCGTCTCCATACGCCAGGTCCGACGCGCCCGCGACTTAGCCGTTGCTGGCGGTTGTGAACTGATACCACGCTGGTGTGCTCCGACCCAGGCCGACAGCGGCCGACCGTCACAACCGCCCCCGGGAAACTGTCAAGAGAGCGGCGCCCGAACGCTCGGTGATGGCGAAAGAGCGGGAGGCAGAGCGACACGACCCGATGACCGAGCGGACCGACCCCAGGTGCCCGTCCTGTGGTGAACCGGTCGGCGCACGGGCGAGTCACTGCATCCACTGCTGGCGCGACCTCCCCGAGCGGGACGACGCTCCCGGGTACGACGACGTCACCGGCGGCACACACGAGATCACCCACTCGACCGACGAGGTGACCGGGGCGACCCCCGAAGTACGCGCACCCGACGACGGTGGCGAGTCGCTGCTGGGACGCCTCCGTTCCGCGATCGTCGGCCGTCGAGGCGGCGAGTCGGGTCGCCGGGGTGGGGAGACCGACCGTGGAGACGGGCGCCAACGGCAGCGCGACGCCGACCACCCGCCGGTGCCATCCGGGCGCGGGAGGGACGGGCCGACGCTCCTGCCGAGCCTGCCCACGGACGCCGAGCGAGCCGGCACGTTCCTCGGCGGACTCGCCGCAGTCGGGGCGGCCTCGCTCGTCGCGGGCGTCTCCCTGCCGGTGACTGGCGTCCTGCTGGCGGCCGTCGCCTGGGGCGGGTCGATGGTTTCGCTCGTCCGCCGGCGGAGCGGCTTCGACGCGATGCGCTACGGCAGCACCAGCGCGATGATCACGTTCATCTTCGGCGCGTTCGCCCTCGCCTTTAGCGCCGAGGCGCCCGCGTTCGTCCCCGTCTCGCTCGCGATGGTCCCCGTCGCCGTGTCGACGCTACTCGTCGGCGGACTGGGCTACTCGATGGGTGGCCCCACCGAAGACTGACTCCCGGAACCGGTTCGAGACGACGCCCGACACGCGGTCCCGGCCACAAAGTACACCACTCTCGCTACCACACCGTCGGCCATGCCTGCCGACGACGCCCGACTGGACGGTCGCGGGGGCCACGATTCCACCGGCCCCGCCGACCTCTCGGACGCTGCCGACCCCATCGACGACCCGACGGACGCCCTCTCGGTGCTGGCCGACGAGACGCGACTCGCGATACTCCGGGCGCTCGCAGACGCCGACGACCCGGTCCCGTTCTCGCGACTCCGCGAACGTGCCGGCGTCAGTGATTCGGGCCGGTTCAGCTACCACCTGCGACAGCTCTGTGAGTACTTCGTCCGCGACACCGCCGACGGCTACGAACTCGGCCACGCCGGCGCCCGCGTGATCGACGCGACGAACGCTGCCGGCGGCGGCGCCATCGACTCATCGGGCGCCGTCGAGGAACCGACCGACGAGTGCCCGGTCTGTGGCGAGTCCGACTGTGAGCGACTCATTCACGTCCACCTTTCGCCGCCCTCCGTGTAACTGGCACGTCGTCGCCGACCGTTCGACGGTCACCCGGCGTAGTCGGGACGCGGGTCGAACGTGGCCTGCACAGCCCACCCGAAACGTCGAACGTAGTGAGACGTTCACTACGCGCCTGTCACGAACCCAGAGCAGGTCAGGAACTGCCGCTCCAACACCGTCACCGCTCGTCGACGGGCGGCAATTCGCGGGTGTCGGGGCCGGTGTAACGCGCGCGGGGACGGATGAGGCGGTTGTCCTCGGTGTACTCGATGGCGTGGGCGATCCAGCCACTCGACCGACTCATCGCGAAGATGGGGGTGTAGATGTCGACGGGGATGCCCATCTGGTAGTACGTCGACGCGGAGTAGAAGTCGACGTTGGGTGCGAGACCGATCTCCTCGGCCATGTAGGACTCGACGGCGGTGGAGTACTCGTACCAGCGCAGGTCGCCGGCGGCCTCGCCGAGTTCCTTCGAGCGCTCGCCGAGGATCTTCGCGCGGGGGTCCTTGACGTTGTAGACGCGGTGGCCGAAACCCGGGATGCGCCGTCCCTCGTCGAGAGCGTGTTCGACCCACCCGGTAGCGTCGCGGTCGCTGGCGTCGACCTCCTGGAGCATCTCCATGACGTCCTGGTTGGCGCCGCCGTGAAGCGGGCCTTTCAGCGTCCCGATCGCGGAGGTGACGGCGCTGTGGATGTCGGACATCGTGGAGGCGGTGACGATGGCGGCGAACGTCGAGGCGTTGAACCCGTGGTCGGCGTGGAGGACCAGTGCCATGTCGAAGGTTTCGGCGAGCACCTCGTCGGGTTCCTCGCCGTTCAACATGTAGAGGAAGTTCGCGGCGTGACTCAGGTCCTTGCGGGGGGCGACGGGGTCCTGGCCGTCGCGCTGGCGGGCGAGAGCGGCGAGAACGGTGGGGATCTTGGCGGTGATGCGTCGCCCCTTGCGGAGCGTGGCCTCGGTGTCCGAGGCGGGCGCGTCGGCGTCGGGGTCGTACGCCGAGAGCATCGAGACAGCCGTTCGGAGGGCAGCCATGGGGTTCTCGTCTGCGGCGGCCAATCGAGCGACCGTCTCCATGACGTCGTCGTCGACGGCGCGCTCGGCGACCATCGACTCCTCGAAGGCCGCGAGTTCCTCGGCGTCGGGGAGGTGGCCGTGCCAGAGCAGGTAGATGACCTCCTCGAAACTGGCGTCCCGAGCGAGGTCCTCGATGGTGTAGCCGCGATAGACGAGTTCCCCCGCGTCGCCGTCGATCCGGCTGAGTTCCGACTCGGCGACCAGCACACCCTCGAGTCCCTTCTTGAGCTCGTCAGTCATACCACCACGATAGTTCTGGCCCGGCCAAAAGGGTTGCCGTTCACTCGCACCCGTGTTACTCCTTCTGCGGAGAGTTTCTGGACGAACGTTCAATGGAGTCGGGTCGACATCCCCAGGAATACCGATTCTGGCTGCCGACGTGGACGGTTCTGGTCGACAGTGTGGCGCTCCTGGCGGTGGTGTGGCGCTTCCCGTCGGCAGCGTGGCGCTTCCGGGTACGTGCTCAGAGCTGCCGAGAGAGCCGTATCGCACGGGCGAGTGTCAGGAGGAAGGCGACGAGTCCGCCGACCGACAGCGCGAGGACGCTGGCGAGACCGACGTACCACAGCGGCGACCGGAAGGTTCCGGGGATGACGACGAAGAAGACGAACACCGCGAGCGTGAACACGACGCCGACAGCCATCCCAACCTTGGCGTTGCGGGTGACTCGCAGTGCCTGTACGAACGCGGCCCGGCCGCTCGCGTCGGGATCGACCTCGATAGCCAGCCCCTGCCCCGACTCGTCCGGTTGCCCCTCGCTCATACTCGAACGTGGTCCCACACGGCCAAAATCGCGTCGATCCGGCGGGCGAACCGGGGCCGTCCTGGTGGTCGAACCGATGGGGGCCCGTCGGTCGAGCCAGAGTCGTAGCCGCGTCTCGCCGTCCGTCGGGCGATAGAACATCGGATCGCTAAAGACGGGCCGGTACACCAGTAGTGACAATGACGAGGCTCGGAACGGCCGAGGCGGGACCGGGCGAGGTCGACACCGGGCGGTTACCGGTCGGCGAGACCCGGGACGGCACGGAGGTGGGCCTCCCCGTCGCGGTCGTCGAAGGCGCCAGCGAGGGCGAGACACTCTACATCCAGGCGGCCAGCGACGGCGACGAACTTAACGGCGTCGGCGTGATACAGCGGGTCGTCCCGCAACTCGATCCGGCGGCGCTGTCGGGGACGGTGCTCGTCGTCGGCATCGTCAACTGGCACGCCTTCCAGGTGGCCGAACACCGCAACCCGCTCGACGACACCAAGATGAATCGCGCCTACCCGGGCGACACCTCCGGCACCACCTCCGAGCGCATCGCCGCTGCCACCTTCGAGGCCGCCACCCGTGCCGACCTCGTGCTCGACCTCCACCAGGGGTCGACCTCCCGGATGATCGAGGAAGTACGAGTGCGATGTGGTCCGCGCCACCGCCTCCACGACGCCTGTCTCGAACTCGCGAAAGTGTTCGACTGTGGCTACGTCCTGGACCAGAAAGGCCCCGACGGGCAACTTGCCCGCGCTGCGCCCGACGAGGGTATCCCCACCATCGACCCCGAGTTGGGGGGCAGTGTGGGCTGGGACGAATCGGCCATCCGAGCCGGTGTCCAGGGCGTGTTCAACGTGCTCCGATACTACGGCTTTCTGGAAGGGCAGATCGACAACGGCCCACAGACCCGCGCCAGCGGCTTCGAGCAGTACGGTGCCCCCGCCGGCGGGCTCGTGACCGTCCACCCCAACCTCGGGGAGCGCGTCTCCCGGGGTGACATCCTCTTCGAGGTCACCGACCCCTTCGGCAACGTCAAACGAGAGGTGACCGCCGACTCCAGTGGCGTCTTCTGGCGGGCACGCCGACTCCCGCAGGTCGCTACCGGCGAGTACGTCTGCTCGGTCGGGACCGACGTGGACAGTTACTGATAACGCTCGCTTCGCTCGCGTTGTGAGGAGTGTGCCGGCCACGTTCGGGCTGCTCGGTTTTCCGGGGCGCTCCGTGCCCCCACCGTCTTCTCGCGAGCCGGAGGCCCGCTCGACTGGTCCGAGAGAGCGTCGCTCTCTCGCTACTCGCAACCCTCGTGTTCGGTCGTCATACGGTCGGTTGTAACGATTTACCGGTACTTCGCCGGGCGGTCCGGTGAAATCGGGAAATGACTTCCAACCGACCGTATCAGTCCGTCGCGTCCGGGTCCGCGTCGTCGACGCTGTCGCGAGCGTCCATCATCGCCGTCGCCGTCGCCGCCCAGTCGCCGCGAGCGAACCCCCAGCCGACGACCGCCAGCGCCCAGACGTGCTGGAGTGCGATCCCCACGTAGATGCCGACGACGCCCCACCCGAGGACGACGCTCGTCAGGTACGAGAACCCGAGCAGGAAGCCAAAGAGACCGGTGGTCCGGGCGACGAAGGGCGTCCGCGTGTCGCTGCCACCCTGGAGCGCCCCCGCAATGACGAGGTACGCCCCGATGAACGGGGCTGCGATGGCGTAGGCACGGGCGAAGTCGACCGCGTAGCCCGCAGTGAGCGAGTCGCTCGTGAAGACGGCGACGAACGCGCCAGCACCGGCAAACAGGGCGAGTGCGAGCGCCCCGACGGTCCCGACGGCGAGGGCAGTCGTCGCCCACCCCTGGAAGCGCGCGGCCTCGATGTCCCCTTCCCCGACGGACTGGCCGACGACGACGCTGGTCGCGGTGTTGTACGCCCGGACCAGCGGCGCGGTGATCTGCTGGTACATCCGCCGGCCGACCTGGTAGGCCGCGTTGACCTCCGTCCCGAACGTCAACAACAGCGAGTTGAAGGGAAACATCGCGAGCGTCG
>Ga0207718_100388_pt1 | contig 43217 bp, 35 predicted proteins | sample A23M2SouthBayCA_FD_187749 | JGI IMG/M metagenome (GOLD analysis project Ga0207718, IMG submission 187749) | Aerobic enrichment media microbial communities from Eden Landing Ponds, California, USA - A23 M2 (SPAdes) | ecosystem: Environmental > Aquatic > Marine > Unclassified | place: Emeryville... | reverse complement strand
CCGCCATGGTCAGCTTCGCACCCCCACGGATTCCCGGTCGGCGGCGATCGCCGCCGCCCGTTCGTCCCGTCGATACCGACCGGTCATCGCTCGCGGTCTCCGCGGATCGTCGCCGCGACGCGCTCGTGATCGAACAGCTGTTCGTCGGCCGAGAGGTCCGGATACGGCCCGGAGTCGTAGCGCGGCCACGCGCCGAAGCGGTCGGGATAGAGCTGTTTTGCGGCCATCTCCAGCTGGAAGAGGTTCACGAGTGGCCCCTGGTGGCGTGTCCCCAGCGGGTGGATGCGATCGTTCTGGACTGCGCTGACCGCCCCGGCGACGGGATCGTCCGCGAGCGTCTCCCGTATCGTCGGCATGTCGTGGACGTCGACGACGCCACCGAGCACCAGCAACATCTCGGGATCGGCGTCGAGGAGGCTCTCGTAGTCGATCTGGGTGCCGCTGTCGAGGTCGGCAAAGGCGTCGGTCGCCCCCAATGGTCGGGTGTGAGCGGCGTGATACCCGGGAACGTTCAGGTTGTAACACCACATCGTGTCGTCGGCTGTCGAGGGAAGGACCATCGCGACGGAGGGGCGCTCGTCTTCCGGCGGCAATCCCTCCCGAATCGTCGACACCAGCGCGTGGCGTTCGGCGAGGAGCGTCTCGTAGCGTTCGCGTTCCCGAAGGACCGACGCGACGTGACCGAACGTCTCCCAGAGTGTGTAGTACGCGTAGTCCTCGGCGTAGGACGCCGGTGGTTCGGCGTGAGTAGCGCTGAGCGTGTTGCCGAACCACGGCGCGACGTTCTCGGCGACGTCCGCGACGTCCGTGCGTTCCCACTTGCCCATCGTGACCACGTGAGCGGGATCGGCGAGGTGAACGTCGCTGTCCAGGTCGTAGAGTTTCTCCGTGCTGGGGTTCCAGGACGCGTAGCAGTCGCGCCAGTCCACGGAGACGCCATCGAGCACCGGAGTGAACGCGTTCAGCAGCGAGTTCGTGTACTCGACGGCGTAGACGGCGTTGACGTCCTCGCCCCGGCCGAGCGCGAGCGCCATCTCGGCGTAGGGACTCATGATCGTGAAGATGTCCTCGGGCGTCTCCTCGAAAGTCACGTCGCCCATGGGAGCCATCGAGACGGAGTACCGGCCGGCGTCTTCCTCACCATCCTGCTGGTCAGTCTGTGTCGAAGAGTCGTCGGTCGAAGTCACTGATTCGGTCGGCGTGGCGGTCGCCGTCGGGTCCGCCTCGGTGTCGGTCCGCGTGGGTGTCTCCCCTGTCGGCGTCCCGGTCGCGTTTCCGCCGCCCAGACAGCCGGCCAGTAGACCGCTGCCGAAGAGTGCCGTCCCGCCGGCGAGCCACGCCCGTCGAGTCAACCCGACGTCCCCATGCTCGTCCGTCGGAGATTGATCGTCAGCCATTTCAGAACTCCCCGTTGACGACAGCAGCGACTCGCTCACGGTCGAACAACTCTCCCTCGACGCCGTAGAGATGGCGGGCGGTCCGTTCGGTCAGGATCATGTTCGTGATCGGGCCCTGGTAGAGCCCGCCGGCGCGGTAGACGTCGCCGTTCTCGACGGCCGTGAGCGCGCTCGCCGTCGCGTGTTTTTCCAGGGACGCGACGACGGTGTCCTCGAACTCGGATTCCGAGAGGCCTTCGTACCCGCGCAGGAGGAGCACCTCCGGGTCGACTTCGAGCAGCGTCTCGAGGTCGATCGCGGCGCGACTCCCGTGGAAGTCCTTGATGTCCGTGCTGGCGAGTGCGTCCCGGACCTCCAGGTCGTTGAGGTGCTTGAACCCGGTCCCCTCGCCGATGACGTAGGGATAGAACTCCTCGGGCTGGTCGCCGACGCCCCAGAGGACGGCGACTTCCGGGCGCTCGCCCTGGCCGGGGACCACGGGCGCGAGGGTGGCCTGGAAGTCGTCGTGGATCGCCTCGAAGGCCTCGAAGTACTCGGTCCGCTGGAAGACCTGCGCCAGCTTCTCGAAAGCTTCGTAGAGCGTGTAGTAACGGTAGTCTGAATGCCAGGGGTAGTGCTGGGCGTAGATCGAGTTGCCGAAGAACGGGCCGACGTCGCGTTCGATCTCAGCCACGTCGCCCTCGTCCCAGTCGCTGAAGCGGTTCAGCAGGAAGTTCGGGTCGATGACGTGGACGTCCGCATCGAGGGCGTAGAACCGTTCCTTGCTGACGCCGTCCTGATAGAGACTAACCATGTCGCTCTTCTCGACGGAGACGCCCGGAATCTCGTCGTAATAGTGGGTGTGATACCGGTTCGTGAGCCAGACGCCCTTCGGGGGTTCGAGCCCGAGCGCGATCCCCATGTCCGCCCAGCTGCCGTTGTTCGCGACCCAGGTCTCGGGAACGTCCTCGAAGGCGACCTCACCAACTGGCACCATCGACACCGAGTACGACGGTTCCGTCGGCGTATCGGTTTCAGTCGCCGCCTCCGACTTCGCTTCCGTGGTCGCCGATGTCGTTTCTGTCCGCGCGTCCGTTTCGGCCGGCACGTCATCGTCCGCCCCGGATGGCGACTCGTTCCCGCCACTCCCGAGACAACCGGCGAGCAATCCACTCCCGACGAGTGCACTGCCGTACGTGAGATACTCGCGACGCGTCGGCGTCCGTTCGCTCCGTGATTCGTGACCCATGGGGATTAGGCTAGCCTAAATAATTAAGTGCGTTACGATTTTAGGACGACCTAAACAGCAGTAAAGCGAACAGATCTGTGGGAACAGTGACGAGTCAAAGAGTGTGAGAACCGCTGGGCGAGTGGGCGAGCGGAGGAGCGGCTTCACCGGCGAGGAGGATGTCACCGCTTCTCAAGCGGGGTCCACTGGCGGTCGTGGTCGCCGACGAACGAGCTTCGCGGCCGGATCAGTCGGTTGTCCTCGAGTTGTTCGAGACAGTGGGCACTCCAGCCGGCGACCCGCGAGATGGCGAACGTCGGCGTGAAGAGCTCGGGCGGGATCCCGACGCCGTGGAGCAGGACGGCGGTGTAGAACTCGACGTTCGTCTCCAGGTCGAGATCGGGGCGATGTTCGGCCAGGAGGTCAGTCGCGATCGACTCGATCTCCTTGGCCGTCGCGAAGAAGTCCGCCTCGCCCTCGTAGAAGGCCGCGGCGGCGTCCTCCAGCACCGCCGCGCGTGGATCGCGCGCGCCGTAGACCCGGTGGCCAAAGCCCATCAGCCGTTCGCCGGCTTCGAGACGCCCCGCAAGTTCGGCACGAACGTCTTCGGTGTCCGCTAAATCTTCGAGCATCTCCAGGACCAGGTCCGGTGCGCCGCCGTGGAGGTCCCCGCGGAGCGCACCGATCGCGCCGGTGATCGCCGAGACGAGTTCCGACTCCGTCGAGACGATCGTCCGGGCGGTGAACGTCGAGGCGTTGAGCCCGTGATCGACGACGGCGGTCAGGTACGTCTCCAGGCCCGCGACCTGTGCCTCGGTCGGCTCCTCGCCGGTCAGCATGTAGAGGTAGTTCGCGGCGTGGGAAAGATCCAACCGCGGGTCGATCGGCTCCTCGCCCTGGAGCACGCGCCAGTAGGTCGCCGTGATCGTCGGCAGGCGAGCGATCAATCGGAGCGCGTCGGCTTCGGGATCGTTCGGTTCGACGGCTGTCGCCGTCGCCGCACCCATCCGGAGAGCCGCCATCGGCCCGGCCCCGCGCTCGGCCGCCTCGACGACGGCGTTGTAGCAGGGTTCCGGCAGCGTGCGATACGAGCACAACCGATCCTCGAACGTGTCGAGTTCGTCGGCGTCCGGCAGCCGATCGTACAGCAACAGGAACACCGTCTCGGGATAGGTCGCGTTCGCCGCGAGTTCCGCGACGGGGTAGCCTGCGATCCACAGCTGGCCGGCCTCGCCGTCGATGTCGCTCAGCCGCGTCTCGGTGACGGTCACGTCCGCGAGTCCGCGGTGTATCTCCTCGTCACTCATTGCCCGCCTCTACTGGCTCGGGGGGTAAAACTGTGGGCGACTCGCCGGCGACGCGAGGAATTCGTCCGGACGGCAAAGACACGCTATAGCAAGGATTATCGCCCCCGCGTTCCGCGGGACGTGTATGACCCACTTCTCCGAACGCGTCGAGCAGGTTTCGATCTCGGGCATCCGCGAGGTCTTCGAGGCGGCGGGCGAGGACGCGATCAACCTCGGCCTCGGCCAGCCTGACTTCCCCGCACCGGACCACGCCCGCGAGGCGGCCGTTGAGGCCATCCGCGCCGGCGATGCCGACGCCTACACCTCGAACAAGGGGACCCGCGAGTTGCGCGAGGCCATCGCCGCAAAACACGCCCGGGACAACGACCTCGAGGTCGATCCCGCGAACGTCATTGCCACGTCGGGCGGCAGCGAGGCGCTCCACATCGCCCTGGAAGCCCACGTCGATGCAAACGAGGAAGTCATCTATCCCGATCCGGGTTTCGTCTCCTACGAGGCGCTGACTCATCTCGCCGGCGGGACGCCGAAGCCGGTCGGCCTCCGCGAGGATCTGACCCTCGACCCCGCCGACGTGGAGCGGGCGATCACTGACGACACGGCGGCGTTCGTCGTCAACAGTCCCGCCAATCCGACCGGCGCGGTCCAGTCGCCCGACGACATGCGCGAGTTCGCCCGGATCGCCGACGAACACGACGTGCTCTGTATCTCCGACGAAGTGTACGAACACATCGTCTTCGAGGGCGAACACCGCTCGCCGATGGAGTTCGCCGAGAGCGACAACGTGATCGTGATCAACGCTGCCTCGAAGGCCTATTCGATGACCGGCTGGCGACTCGGGTGGGTCACGGGTAGCGAGGACCGCATCGAGCGCATGCTGCGAGTCCACCAGTATTCCCAGGCGTGTGCGAGCGCGCCAGCCCAGTACGCCGCCGAGGCGGCCCTCTCGGGGCCACAGGACCGCGTGACGGAGATGGTCGACGCCTTCGAGGAACGGCGGAACGTACTCCTCGAGGGCCTCGAAGACATGGGGCTGGAAACCCCGACGCCAAAGGGTGCCTTCTACGCGATGCCGAAGGTCCCCGATGGCTGGGTCGAAGAAGTGATCGACCGTGGCGTCGTCATCGTGCCGGGCAGGGCCTTCGGCGACGGTGGGCAGGGGTACGCACGCATCTCCTACGCGACTGACCTCGAACAGCTCAAAGCAGCGATCGACGTGATGCGAGCGGCGACGGCTGCCGTTCAGTGACGTTCGGCCAGTTGTTTTTCCGGTGACGGACGTCGAAAAGAGCCGAATCGAGCCTCGCAAACGCAGCGACGCACAGATCACTCCGACCGTGACCCACAAGTAGGCAAAACGCATAGAGTATCACGTACAATCATGGGACGTGCTCACAGCTGTCGGGTGCCCGAGACCGGTTTTCACACGACCCCACCCCGCCCGCGTTCGAACGTCAGCGCGGCCGAAACGAAACAAACCAGGTCCGATTCGCAATACGTCACAGCAACCGCTCGTGATCGAGCCGTTGATACCTATCAATGACTGACATCGAATCGACACCGGCCGGGACCGAACGCGAACTCGACGTCGAGGACATCGGCGAGGTAACCGACGCTGTCGTCGAGAACGTCGAGCGTGTCATCGTCGGGCATCGAGACGCCATCGAACACATTCTCACAGGGATGTTCGGACGGGGCCACGTCCTGCTGGAGGACGTCCCCGGCGTCGGGAAGACGATGCTGTCACGCGCGATCGCGGAATCGTTCGACTGCTCGTTCAAACGCGTCCAGTTCACACCTGACCTGCTCCCCTCCGACGTGACGGGGGCGAACGTCTACAACCAGAAGACCCAGACCTTCGAGTTCCGGTCCGGGCCGATCTTCGCCAACGTCGTCCTCGGCGACGAGATCAACCGCGCGCCCCCCAAAACCCAGAGCGCGCTGCTGGAGGCCATGGAAGAAGGCCAGGTGACGATCGACGGCGAGACCCACGCCGTCCCCGATCCGTTCGCTGTCATCGCCACCCAGAACACCGTCGAGCGCGACCGCACCTACGACCTGCCGATGGCCGAACTCGACCGCTTCATGAAGAAGCTCGAACTCGGCTATCCGACCGCTGACGACGAATCCGCGATGCTGGAAAACGTCGTCGGCACCCACCCGATCGAGACCGTCGAGCCCGTCGCGACACTGTCGGATCTCGAAGCCATCCGGGCGGTGACGGCCGACGTCACCGTCGAGGCACCGATCCGAACGTACGTGACGCGACTGGCCCGCTATACGCGCAATCACGCGGAACTCGGCGCGAGTCCACGCGCCTCGCTGCTGTTGCTCCGAGCGGCACAGGGACGGGCGATACTCAACGGCCGGGAGTACGTCGTCCCGGACGACATCCAGACCGAGGCGACGGTCGTATTGCCACATCGAATCAGAAGCGGGACCGCAGAGAGAAGTTCGACAGCGCTGGTTGCGGACGCAATCGAGAGCGTGCCCGTGGACTGATATGAGAGTGACAAGACGCGGCCGGGCGACTGTCGGGGTCGCCATCGCCGCCTTCGTGATGGCGTGGCTGTTCGGGGCCCGGTCGCTGAACGCCGTCGCCGTCCCGGCGCTGGTCGCCCTCGTCGCCGCCCTCGCCCAGATCAGGGTGGCCGATGCGCCGTCAGTCGACCGCTCGAACCCACACGCTGGCTTCCCCGGGGAGACTCGCGACGTCACCGTCGAAGTCACTGGCTCCCGTGGAACGATCGTCCAGGCGAGGGACACGCTGGCACCTGGGTTGGTGAGTTCCGACAACGCAGTGTCGGGAAGCGTTCCACTCACACACACGTACGAGATGGCGTTTAGGAGTCGGGGGCGGCACGCGATCGGGCCGCTGTCGGTCCGCCTGCGTGACGTGTTCGGGTTAGTCACCCACGAGATCGAGGTCGGGGAGCCCACGCCAGTGCTCGTCTATCCGGAGATACACGACGTCACGGGTTCGTCCGTTCTCGCGGCCAAACTCGAGCGGAGTCGCCGACCGGCTCGCCAGGAGATCGACGAGTTACGCGAGTACGTCCCTGGCGACCCGTTACGGGACATCGACTGGAAGTCCTCGGCCAAGCGGCTCCCGGATCTCGTCGTGACGGAGTTCGTCGGACGGGAGGCGACGGGAACCATCACGATCGCTGCCAGCGCCGACCGTACCACCGACGACGGAATGGCGAGCGCAACCGGAAGCGTGGCGTTGTTCTTCCTCGACGCCGGGCTCGAAGTCGGTGTGACCGCGCCGGGTGGCCACCGCGCCCCGGCACGCGGGGAAACCCACCGGAGTGACCTGTTGGGGTTGCTGGCCGAGACCGGTCCGGGGACGGTCGACGATCGCGCCTGGGCCGATGCCGACGTTCGCGTGGTCGGCGAGGACGGGACGGTGACGATCGACGTCGACGGCCGGGAGCTCACCTTCGAAGCAGTCCGTGCGGCGGCCGACCGTGATCGCTCCCGATCCGGGGGTCGACAATCCGAACCGCCGGAGGTGACGGCTGCGTGAGCGTGATCGACCGAAAGCGGGACGTCCCAACCCTTCGCCTGCTCGCCCTTGGCGGCGCCGTGCTCGTGATCGGCTCGTTCGTCGGCGTCGTCCACGACGTCGTCGACGTGATCAGCGACCCGAGTACGCTGCAGTTCGTGGTCGTGGTGACGGTGGTCGGCGCGACCATCGCCGCCCGGTATCTCTCGGTCCGGAACGCCGTGGTCGTCGCCGGGACGTTGCTCGCGGGTGGTCTCGGCTGGTATCTCACTGGACTGTCCGGCGCGACGCTTTCCCCGTGGCCCCACATCGAGTACACGATCGCCCTGCTGGCCGGGAACTCGATCCTGGGGATCGTCAACCTGGAGTCGTGGGTGATCGCCGTAACGCCGGGGCCGGTATTCCTGACCTGGTATCTGGCCGTCCGCCGCTGTCACGTCGCCAGCGCGACCGTCGGCGGGGCGACGATGCTGTTTTTCGTCCTCACCGGCGACGCCGGCACGGAGCTGACGCTCCTGGGCGTCGTCGGCGTCGTCACGCTGGTCGGCGCGGGTGAACTCGACCGACTCGATGCGCCAGTCGGGGAGACCGACGTGGTGGCGACGGTGGTCGCGATCGCCATCGTGGCGTCGGCGACGATAACGATCGTCCCGGCCGGTGCCGCGTTCTCGTTTTCAGCCGACAGCGGCCTGAGTGAATCAGCTGCGGTCGGTTCAGGCAGCATCGCTGGGGCGGGGACGCTCGAGGGAAGCCTCCTCAGCGCATCCGACGAGCTATCGATCAAGGGGAGCCTGGAACTCACGTCCGAACTCAGATACGCCGTCGAGAGCGACGAGGAGAGCTACTGGCGGGTCGCCGCGTACGATCTCTACACCGGAGACGGCTGGGTCAGGCGGGGCGAGACTGGCTCGACCGACCGACGACTCGGCTCGCCACCCGGGCGGTCCCGAACCGTCGAACAGTCCTACCGGGCGATCACCGAGATCGGGACGATGCCTGCGATCTGGCGTCCGAGCGTCATCGCGGGACCGGCAGCCGAGGATGCCCGGGCGACCCGACTCGGCGGCCTGCAACCGACCGGGACGCTCGCCGCCAACGATTCGTATCGGGTCACCAGCGAAGTCCCGATCGCGACAGTCTCGGAGCTCCGGGAAGCCGGCGAGGAGTATCCGGACGCCATCACCGACCAGTACCTCCAGCTCCCCGACAGCACGCCGGATCGAATCGCTGAGCGAACGCGACAGCTGACGGCGAACGCGGACAACCCCTACGACACGGCGCGCGTCGTCGAGCGGTGGCTGGAAACGAACCGCGAGTACTCACTCGACGTCTCGAAGCCGTCCGGGTCGATCGCCGACTCGTTCCTCTTCGAGATGGACCGCGGCTACTGTACGTACTACGCGACGACGATGGTGACGATGCTGCGAACCCAGGACATCCCCGCCCGGTTCGTCGTCGGGTACACGTCCGGCCAGCGCGTCGACGAGGACGAGTGGCTGGTCCGCGGCCACAACTCACACGCCTGGGTCGAGGTGTACTTCCCCGACGTGGGATGGATCCGGTTGGATCCGACGCCGTCCGGTCCGCGAGAGACGACCGCCCAGCAGGACCTGGAATCAGCCAGGGCAGCCAACGAGTCCAACGTCGACACCAACCGGAGTCAGGAGGGCGAGTGGACGCCGACACCGACACCCACCGAAACCGAGACCGCGGAAACGAACGGCACGCAGCCGTCGTCCGCGGAGAGGGAGGCCGCCATTCCGGATTACTACGGTCCGAACAGGACGTTCAATCGGAGCGACTTCGGGCCCGGGGCATCCATCATTACAACCACTCCCGACACCCAGCCCACGACCGAAATCGATAACGGAACTCGTGCCGGAACGGGTGACGACGCCGGCGGCGCGATGCCGGGGATCGAACAACTGACGCTGGGACTGCTCGCGATGCTCGGGTTCGCCGGCGTCGCCCGCCGGAGTGGACTCACAGACCGTACCTATCGCGCGGTCTGGCTCCGGTGGCAACCCCGCGAGGAGCCGGCGACTGACGTCGAACGGGCTTTCGAGCGGCTCGAATATCTCCTCGAGCGCCGCCACCGCGAGCGTCATCCCGGCGAGACCGTTCGCGCATATCTCGACGCGATCGACGCCGACGAGCGCGCCCGGCGCGTCGCAACCATTCGCGAACGAGCGCGATACGCCGGCACCGTCGATCGGGCGGCCGCCGACGAGGCAATCGACCTGGTCGACGAACTCGTCGGTGATACGTGATTGAACGCCCGGTCAATCGCGGTTTCTCGGCGATCTGCGTGTTAAATCCCGACAGTGTTTTGTACGAAGATTCCCAACAGCAGGTTGTAATGTCGGAAGTCTGCTCGACGTGCGGGCTGCCTGAGGAGCTCTGCGTCTGTGAAGACGTCGCCAAAGAATCCCAGGAGATCAACATCCGCATCGACGAGCGCCGTTACGGGAAAGAGGTAACGATCATCGAAGGGTTCGATCCGAAAGACGTCGACATGGACAGCCTGTCTTCGGACCTCAAATCGAAGTTCGCGTGTGGGGGGACCGTCGAAGAGGGCCAGATCGAGCTCCAGGGCAATCACACCGGACGCGTCGAGGATTTCCTCCGTGATAAGGGCTTCAACGTCGCGTAGCTGATCCTCGGTTCTGCCGCGTCGCGTCGGTGACCAGTCGTGACTGTATTCTCGGTCGAGAAGCGGTGGTTTCGACAGGACGACCGACCGTGAAACCGACGGTCACCGCCCCTGTGTTTTATGCCACTCTGAGGTATCGGTTCGGCACGATGAAAAGGGTTCGACCTAGTGACGAGAACGCCTGGTACTGGTCGTCCGACGACGAGCCGGTACTCCTCCTCGGAGGCACCGACAAGGACAATCTCTTCCAGTGGACCGGAAACCAACTTCGAGACCACCTGGATCGACTCGTCGAGGCCGGCGGGAACTTCGTGCGGAACACGATGTCAGACCGGAAAGACGAGGACGTCTCGCCGTTCGAACGAACCGACGACGGGACCTACGACCTCCAACGGTGGAACGAGGAGTACTGGGATCGACTCTCGGCGTTCCTCGAGGCAACCGCCCAGCGCGATATCGTGGTCGAGTTGACCCTCTGGGATCAACACGACTTCGCCGGATCGCGGTGGGCGGACCACGCCTGGAACCCGATCAACAACGAGACGCTCCCCGAGGACTCCCTGCCGGCGACCGGCGGCGACCACTGGCAGGACCGAATCGCGTTCTTCCGCACCGTCGAAGAGGACAACGAGAGCGTGCTCGCCCACCAGGAGCGCTTCGTCGAGAAAATCCTCGATCACACACTCGAGTACGGGAACGTCATCTACAACGTCACGAACGAGGGGTGGGCCGGGATCGAGTGGGAACTGCACTGGGCCGAACGTGTGCTGGACCGGGCAGCGGAGCACGGTGTCCACGTCGAGGTTGCCAACATGAACATGGAACCCGAGGACTCCGTCCGGAAGGTCATCGAGCATCCAGAGACGTTCTCCTACGTCGAGGTGTCCCAGCACAACCAGCACTTCGCAGGGGCGAGTGGCCAGGACCACTGGGACAACCTCCAGCAGTGGCGCGAGGACGTTGCGGAGGCCATCAGCCCGCGCCCGTTCAACAACGTGAAGATCTACGGCGGGTTCGGCGGCGAGATCGACGCCGCCGGCGAGGCCGACGAGGCGGTCGAATGGTTCTGGCGGAACGTCTTCGGCGGGTGTGCCGCGTGTCGGTTCCACCGACAGGTCGCCGGCGGCGACGAGGGATGGGGCATCGGCGGAAGCGACCGGGCACTCACCCAAATCCAGTCCGTTCGGATGGTCGAAGAACACCTCGACCTGCCCCGTCTGCGTCCCCGGCAGGATCTGCTTGTCGACGCCGGCCCGAACGAAGCCTACTGCATCGCCGAGCCTGGAAAATCCTACGGCGTGTACCTACCGGCGGGTGGCGAGGTCACCCTCGCCCTCGAAGCCGGGGATTATCAGTGTCGCTATCTCGATGCCGAAGCGGCGACGTGGACGGAACGGGAGAGCATCGAGAACGCCACGGAGCGGTTACTCACCGCGCCTGATCGAAAGAACCAGGTCGTCGTGATCACCGCCACGTCGTGAGTGCCAGTATCTGGTGGGCGGACTGTCGAGCAGTGTCGCGTTCATCCACACCTGTCAAACAGCGTTTGGGACTCACGGAATTGCTCGCAGCAAAGTGCTCCGGCAGGGATTTGAACCACGCGAAGACGGTCCTGCTCGCTCACTTCGTTCGCTGTGCGGGCTGCGACTTCTCTACTTCAAATCCCAATCGAGCATTGCTGCTCACGTATTTGTTCGCAGCAAAGTGCTCCGGCAGGGATTTGAACCCTGGTCCTTGCCGTGAGAGGGCAAGATGATTGGCCGGACTACACCACCGGAGCGCATTCTACCGTTACGATGAAACGGGTTTAACCGTTCCGCTTTCGATCGATTACGGCAGTCGATCCCACGGTCGCGCCCGTCTCACTCTTCGTCGAGATCCTCGAACGGCGAGCGTGCGGCGTCCGGTTCCGCTCCGGGAAGACTCACGATGTTCTCCCGGCCGACTCTGAGTTTCGTCACTTCTCCGTCGTCTTCCATCTCCGAGAGGAGCATGCTCACCTTGGATTTCGACCACTCGGTCGCCTCGACGATCTTCGTCTGTTTCATTCGGCCCCCGTTGTCTTCGAGCAGTTGGCGAACCCGGTCGTCGTCACTTACCAGCGCGGCTTCGGCGACCGCCGATCCGGTCGTGTCGGTTGTCGCTTCGGGGCCGCCCGCTGTCTGGCCGCCGTCGTCGATGCCACCGCTGCCGCCGGCGTCACCGCCATCCCCGGGACTGCCGTCTCCGTCACGGACGTCGAAATAGCCACGTCGCCAGGTCACGACGACCACGACGAGTGCCATCACTGCGAGGCCGACGAGCATCCCGGCGAGTCCGAAACCACCGATCGGTCCGTCGGCGGCGACTGTCGTCGCTGGCGTCTCGGTTTCCGGATCGGCAGTCGTCGGACCCGACGGTGCGGTCGTCGTCGCTGTTCGGTCACTCGTCGTCCGATCGTTCGATGCAGTCGTTGTTTCCGCCGCGATGGGGCTGAAGGCGACGCGTGGCCGCTGATCCGCAAAGGAGAACTCGCCGACCCACTCGACAGACTCCTCCCCAGCCAGTGATTGGACGGACGTATTCGCCGGCAATGGCTCGATGCTGTCGGTCTCGAGCGTGAGTGACGGACCGGCGACGATGCGGAGTCGCTGGTCTACGTTGATCGCAAGCCCGCCCTCGAAGACGTCGCCGACGAGGACGCCGCCCCCATCCCGGGGCTGGCCGAAGTTCGTCCAGATGAACGACATCTCGACGATGCCGAGATTGTCGAGCGTTCCGGTGTAGGCGTCACGCGAGAACCCGGTGGCGTTCATCTCCCGGCCGGTGACGTTCGATCCAGTCCGAGTCAGCTCCCGGCCACCCGCGACGAACTGCCGGTAGAGGTCAGTTTCGTTCTCGCGGAACTCGGCCGCATAGGTCTCGAAGTTCGCCGCTTCAGTCTCGTTGTCCAGCCGCTGGGTGAACTGAAAGCGCCACTGGGCCGACCGGTTCTCGTAGATCGTGATCTCGAACAGCGTCCGATCGAACCGGTCGTCCCCGATCGCGAGTGGCGGCTGTGCGGCGGCGGTTCCCGAGACGCTCGCGTCCGGGCTGGATTCCGAGATGGTGACGCCATGCTGGGTTGCCGCGATTGCCCCGGAACCGACTCCGAGCGGGCCGCTCGCGGTCACCAGCCCGACGATCACCAGCAGAGAGACAACCGTCACTGCCCGTCCAAGCATCTATCTCGAAGTGACCCGACGACAGCATAAAAACACTGTGTCTCCGCCGGTAGTCGTCAGTCCTGTACGTCCGCGGCGAGTACCTCGATGGGATGTGGCGGATCGTCGCTCGCCCCCTCGTGCTCGCCGATCTGGTGGCGACACGAGGCACCGGGGGCGATGACGCGTTCCCCCGAACTCCCCTTGATCTGATCGAAGAGGACGTCGGCCATCGCCTGACTGAGCGAGTAGTGTTCGGCCTCGTAGCCGAAGGAACCCGCCATCCCACAGCAACTACTGTCCAGGGCGTCGACGGTGAACCCGACGTCCTCGAGTACGTGTTCGGTGTAATGGTCCTTCTTGACGGCCTTCTGATGGCAGTGGCCGTGATAGGTTAGTGGGCGATCCGAGGCAGCCACATCGATCTCGTCGACGAGATCGTGCATGTCGAGGTACTCGAAGATCCCGTAAGTGTTGTTCGCGACCGTCTCGACGTCCGGGCCGGTGAGGAGATCGAGGTAGTCGAGCTGGAACATCACGGCGACCGAGGGCTCGACGCTGACGACGTCCCAGCCGTCCGCCACCCGGGGGGCGAGCGCGTCGACGTTCTCGCGGGCGTGCTCGCCGGCCTTGTCGAGAAAGCCCTTCGAGTTGGCCGCCCGGCCGCTGTCAGTGACGTCGGTCGGAACGTCGACGTGGACGCCGGCCGCTTCGAGGACGCGCACCGCGGCTTTGCCCGCCTGTGGTCGGTTGTAGTTCGAGAACGAGTCGGGGAACAGCAGCACCTTCCGGTCGGCTTCCGCCGCCGATACCTGCGGTTCGTGACTCGCAAACCAGTCGACGAACGTCTCGCGGTAGAACGTCGGGAAGTCCCGCTCGCGAGCGATCCCGAGGACCTTCTCCTGGATCACGCGCCGGCCGGGCAGCCGCTGTGCGTAGTTCGAGATCGGCGCGAGGGCGCTGCCGAGCGGGAACAGTCGGTCGACGTTGGCGAAGATCTTGTCCCGGAGGCTCGAGCCGTGTTCCTGGTGGTACTGGTGGGTGACTTCCGCCTTGAGCTTGGCCATGTCGACCTCGCTCGGGCAGTCCTTGGCACAGCCCTTACACCCGACACAGAGGTCGAGCACCTCGGTCATGAACGCCTCGTCGGTGACGTCCTCCGGCAGGTCGCCACTCATCGCCTGCCGGAGCATGTTCGCCCGGCCACGCGTCGAGGTGATCTCTTCCTCACTGGCCCGGAACGTCGGGCACATCACCCCGCCGGTGGTGTCCTGCGGGCCGCGACAGCCGCCACACCCGTGACAGAGCTCGACCATGCCCTGCATGCCGTTGTCGTTGTCCCATTCGAGAACCGGATCGAACCCGAGTTCGAAGTCGTACTCCGGGCTGAACCGGAGGTTCTCGGTCATGTCGTGATCGCCACAGACGTTCCCGGGGTTGAGCAGCCAGTCGGGATCGAAGGCGGTCTTCAGCTCCTCGAAGGTCTCCCAGAGGTCGTCGCCGTAGAGTTTGCGGTTGAACTGCGACCGGGCGCGGCCGTCGCCGTGCTCGCCGGAGACGCTGCCGCCGTACTCGACGACGAGGTCGGTCGCGCCCTCGGCGATCGCCTCGAACTGTTCGATGCCCTCGGTCGTCTTCGTGTTCACGAGCGGGCGGATGTGGAGACAGCCTGGACCCGCATGAGCATAGAAGGCCGCGAACGTGCCGACGTCTTCGAGGAGGTCCTGGAAGTCGGCGACGTACTCGGGGAGGTTCTCCGGCGGGACGGCGGTGTCCTCGATGAAGCTGATGTGCTTTTCGTCGGTCGTGCGTCCCAGGAGGATCGGGTTGCCGCTCTTGCGGAGTTTCCAGAAGCGCTCGCGCTCGTCGTCGTCGTGGGCCTCCTGCGCGTCGAAGGCGTAGTGTGGAGCGCCCGTAATCTCGCTCGCGCCCTCGGTGGGCTCGAGTTCGCTGTCGCCGTCGGGAACCCGATCAGCGATCAGGTCGGCGACCTTCTGGCGGCCTTCCTCGTCGCTGTCGGCGTAGAACTCCACCAGCAACATCGCGCCGGTCCCCTCGGGCACCATCTCCGCGACGAGCGGGCCGAACTCCTCGGTCTTGCCCGCCAGCTCCAGCAGCGTGTCGTCGAGCACTTCGAGCGCGGAGGGGTCGTGTTCGAGGATGATCGAGACGTCCTCCATCGCGTCGATGAGGTCCGCATAGGCCAGCAGCGCGATCGACTTGGTCTCGGGAACCGGTTCCAGGGAGACCTCCGCCTCGGTGATCACGGCGAGCGTCCCCTCGCTGCCGGCCAGCAGGCGCGCGAGGTTGACCGATCCGTCCGCGGCCTCCTCGACGAGTCGGTCGAGGTTGTACCCCGAGACGTTGCGCTTGAGGTCGGGATAGACGTCATCGATGGTGTCCGTCTCCTCGTCCAGGATGCGGCGTACCTCGGCGTAGATGCGGGCTTCGAGATCACCGTCGGCGCTCGCGGTTTCACCGCTCGCGTCGTCCGCGGCGCTTCGCGCCGCGCTATCGGCCTTGTCGTCCAGTTCTTCGAGCGTAACCTCGCCGAACTCCGCGATGGTACCGTCGGCGAGGACGACCTCACACGACTCCACGTAGGCGTCGGTCTTACCGTACTTCAGCGAGTGTGACCCGGTGGAGTTGTTGCCGATCGCGCCCGCGACGGCGCTCTTGTCACCGTAGGCAGGGTCGGGCGCGAACTTCAGGTCGTGCTCGGCGAAGGCCGCGTTCATGTCGCCGATGTAGGTTCCGGCCTGGACGCGCGCCCGGGCAGCGTCAGGGTCCGTCTCGAGGACGCTGTCCATGTATCGGCTGAAATCCAGCACGACGGCCTCGTTGACCGTCTGGCCGGCGAGACTCGTGCCGCCGCCCCGGGGTAAGACGGGGATTTCCCGTGCGGCGCAGTACTCGACGACGCTCGAGACGTCGGCGGTCGACCGCGGGAAGACGACGCCGACCGGCAACACCTCGTAGGCGCTGGCGTCAGTCGCATAGAGCTGTCGGGAATACTCGTCGAAGCGGACGTCCCCCTCGATGCGTTCCTCCAGGTCACTCACGAGGCCTGGCCGCTGGACCTCGTCACTGACGTAATCGTACGTGGCCCGACTGTCGGCGGCCGGGTCGAACTCCGCTGGCACGCCGGGTCCGACCTGGTCACTGGTTCCCATGGTCGTATCCTACGACCCAACCGAGATTAATGTCACGCTCTCTGGCCGAGGCGACGCCGTCGGCGTTCCGGTCCACGCTGATCGACGCCGCGACCGGCGCGTCTCAGTCTGTCTCGACTGCTTCGGCCGGTTCGGCCGGCGGCCCGCTGTCCGGCCCGGTCTCCTCGATGACGGCCTCCTTCCAGGTCCCGCGGGTGAACCAGAGGACGGCCACGATCCCGCCGAGGACGTCGCCGGCGGCGAACCCGACCCAGATGCCGAGCACGCCGAGCACACCGGGGTCGACCGCGAGCAGGTACACCAGTGGCACGCGACCGAGCCACAGCGCGATGACCGAGAGGACCATCGCCGTCCGGGTGTTGCCCGCGCCGCGGAACGCCCCGAGCATGACCTGGAAGACACCCATGAAGGCGAACTCGACCGCCCTGACCTGGAGGTACGTCGCGGCGAAGGCGAGCACGACGGCCGCCTCCTCGGTCCCTGTTCCGAGGAACACCCCGACGATCGGCTCGGGGAAGACGAAGGCGACGATCCCAGCCACCAGAAGTACCCCGACGATGACCTTCGAGGCGACCCAGGTGGCCCGCTCGGCCCGGTCGGGTTTTTCCGCGCCCAGGTTCTGGCCAACCATCGTGTTGGTCGCCCGCCCCAGTCCCATCGACGGCAGGAACACGATCGTACCGATGCGGTTGGTGAGGCCGTAGGCCGCCACGACCGCCGGCGAGAACATCGACACCATCGCAGTCATAGTGATCATGCCCAGCGCCGCCGCCGACTGTTCGGCGGTCGTCGGCAGGCCCAGGTCCACCATCTTCCGGATGACGCCGAAGTCCGGGCGCAGGTGTTCCAGCCGGACGTCCGGTCCGTAGCCGGCGAAAAACAGGAGTCCGATGCCGACGACCGCCGCCAGGCCGCGCGAGGAGATGGTGGCGATGGCGGCCCCCTGGATCCCGAACCCGCCGAAGGCAGTCAATTCGGCCAGCGTCGCGCCGATCACGTCGAGTCCCGGCGGCGCGAACAGCGGATTGTCCGCGAACCCGAAGATGAGGATCGGGTCGATCACAACGTTCAGCCCGACGCTGCCGGCCATGACGTACATCGGGGTCTTGGTGTCGCCGTACCCGCGCATGACCGACGAGAAGACGAAAAACGAGAACAAAAGCGGGAGCCCGAGGTAGAACACCTCCATATAGTCGTTGGCCATCGGGATGATCCGCGCGGTCGTGTCCGCACTCGAGGGCAACAGCGCGAGCAACTGATCGGAGAGGAAAAACCCGGCGAGCCCGAGCGCGGTGGCCATTCCGACGACGAACACGAGCTGATTGCCCGTGACCTTGCCGGCGGACCCCTCGCTGTCCGCGCCGGTGTACTGCGCGACCAGGATCGCACCCGCGGAGTTGAAGCCGCCGGCGATCGAGATGAACAGGAAGATCAGCGGCCACGCGATGCTCAGCGCACCGACCGCGTCGGCCGAGTAGTGTCCCAGCCAGATGGTATCAGTCACGTTGTACGCGACGTTCAGCAACTGGAAGACCACCAGCGGCCACGCGATGTCGAGCATCGGGCGGAGAAGCCCACCCTCAGTCACGTTCGTCTTCGGCCCAGACTCGTCCACGAAGAAATAGTTCAGCCGGTGTCGGCTAAATACTCTTCGAAACGGACGCGGTACGGGAGGAAACCACGGTCGAATGCATCTCTGTGCGACCAGGCCGGCCCGCTCAGTACGTCTCCCGGAGATGCCGGGTGGAGAGAGACTGACGGAGGCGGGCTTCGACCAGTCCGTCGCGGTGATCATCGCGGGCGTCGAAGGTGACCGTCCGCGTCTCGCCGGGTCGGAGGTCGACGTAGTTATCCGAGAACCGCCCGGCGAACGGACCCGCGTCGAGTTCGACGAACAGCGCGGGACCGTCCGGCGCGGTGACGGTGACCTCGTCGCCGTCGATCGCCACGTCGAGGGCGACGTCCGGGAGTTCGAGCGCTTTGTAGTCCTCGAAAAAGGCCGTGGCAGGGTACGATTCACCCGGCCCGTCGTAGGCGGCCCGGATCATCACGGTCGCCGGATCGACGTTCTCAGGGAGGGCCGCCCGGTCGATAGTCGTAAGCGGCGTGCTCTCCCCCGCCTCGACGTCAACATCGACGGTTCGTTCGATGAGGACTTCGCCGTCGAAGGTGAGAACCTCGAGGTCGATCTCGCCGGCGAGCGGTCGCGGTTCGTCGCTGGTGAGCCACAGCGTCTGGGCGGTGATCTCCCCGAACTCGCGTTCGTCTTCGTCGTCAGCCTGGGCGTTCTCGCCGCCGGTGTCGCCGTCGAATTCGGGATGGAAAGAGACGAGGACGGGGGCATACTGCCGGCGGGCGGCGTACTGCTGGGCCTTCCAGGCACCGTCGTACTCGATGGAGGCCCAGGAGGCGACCGGCCAGAGGTCGTTGAGTTGCCAGTACAGCGTCCCCATCGTCGTCGGTTTGCGCCGTCGCCAGTGTTCGATCGCGGTCGACATCGCCTCGGCCTGGAGCAACTGAGAGAGGTAGACGAAGTCTCCGAAGTCAAAGGGCACCCGGAAGTACGACGCCAGCCGCGTGAGGATCGTCGCGTTCCCGCCGGGGTTGCGCTGGTGGTGTTCCATCAGCGGGGCGGTCGGGTTCAACTGCTCGTCCGGGATGACCGTCCGCAACGAGTCGACCGATGGGAACGACTGGTAGCCGAACTCCGAGACGAACCGTGGCTCGGTGGTGTAGTAGTCCTCGAAGGGCTGACCCGCGTGCCAGACGTCCCAGTAATGGACGTCGCCCGACCCGAAGTCGTAGGGATCGTCGCTGCCGGGGCCGCTGGAGGGCGACCCTGGCCAGAACGTCCGCGAGGGGTCTTCCTCCCGACAGGTCGGCCCGACAGTCTCCGCGTAGAGCGCCTCGTAATCGTCGACGTGCTCGTCGTGGGCCGGGTGGTCGACGAACCAGTTGTGTAGGGCCTCCTCGTTCTCGTTGTTGCCACACCACAGCGCGATCGATGGGTGATTCGACAACCGACGGACCTGATAGCGGACCTCCTCCTCGACGGTCTCCAGAAAGGCGTCGTCCGCGGGGTGAAGCGAACACGAGAACATGAAGTCCTGCCAGACCAGCAGGCCGTGTTCGTCACACAGTTCGTAGAAGTCGTGGTTCTCGTAGTACCCGCCGCCCCAGACCCGGAGCATGGTCATGTTGGCCGCGGCGGCACTCTCGATCAGGTGTTCGTACCGCTCTCGGGTCACGTCGCCGTACATGGGAGCGATGGGGATCGTGTTCGCCCCCTTCGCGAAGATCGGCGTGTCGTTGACCTCGAAAGAGAACGACGCCCCCTCCGCGTCGGGTTCGACGATGACGTCGAGGTCGCGAAAGCCCAGTCGGTCGGTCACGGTGTGACTGGTCGCGTCGCCACTCCCATTTCGGTCGGTGATCGTCACGTCGAGGTCGTACAGCGGCTGGTCGCCGTAGCCGTTGGGCCACCACAGGTCGACGTCTTCGACGGCGAGCGTGAGGGAGACGTCCTGCTCACCCGCGTCAAGGGTGACCGTCTCGCTCGTCTCGCCGCCGGCGACCGACGCCGTAAGCTCGTACTCGCCCGCGCTCGGCGCGTCGATCCCGGCCCGGACGGTCAGGTCGATCCCCCCGCCGTCGTGGTCCTGTTCGGTCGTGGTGTGGGTGATCCGTGGACTGGAGTACGCGATGAGCGCGACGTCCCGGTAGATTCCGGTCGTCGGCAGACTCGGCCCCCAGTCCCACCCGAAGTGACACTGGGCCTTCCGGACGAACGGCCGTCCCGGTTGTTCGACCGGGTAGTGGGTGTGAGGCACCTCGTAGGGAGAGGCCGCTTGCCGTTCGAGGGCGTACTCGACCGGCGATCGGAACTCGACGCGGACCTCGTTTTCGCCGGCCTGGAGGGCGTCACGGACGTCGAACTCGTATCCGACGTGCATGTTGAGCGACTCCCCGACCGGCTCGCCGTTGACGCGCACGGTTGCGACGGTGTCCAGCCCCTCGAAGCGCAACAGGACGCGATCGTGTTCGAGGGTAGCCGGCTCCACTTCGACGGTCCGGCGGTAGGTCCAGTCGGTCCGCCCCACCCACTGGACGTCGAGTTCGTTGTCCGCGTCGAACGGATGGTCGATCACGTCGTTCGCGAGTAAGTCCGTGTAGACGCCACCGGGGACGGTCCCCTCGAGCCACTCGCCGCCGGGTTCGCGGAACTCCCAGCGACCATTGAGGAATTTTTTCTGCATAGTTGCATGGATTCGGTCCCTGACACCTTCAATGTTGGTGCGCGACGAGCGGCCGTCGGTGGCCGGTAGACCCGAGATACGACCACGTACCTGGCGGTATGGACTGCTCGCGGATCCAGAAAACGGGGTCGCGTTACTGGAGATTGACCGTGACTTCGCCGTCGAAGTCGAGTAGCACGGACTGGACCGTGTCGCCGAACAACGCTTTCCCGGTCGGCGAACGCTTCCGTCCCGTCAGGAAGATGTGTTCACAGTCGTACTTCTCGGCGGCATCGATGACCGTCGAGGCGCGGTCGCTCTCGCTGGCCACCGCACCGACGGTCTCGTACTCGAAGCCGGGGCCGTCGAAGACTTCCTTGACGGTGTCCTCCAGGGAGGCGTGGACCGTTTGCAGGGCGTCCGAGTCGGTGTAGGACGTGTTTTCGACCTGGCCGATCGCGTCGAGGGTCTCCCTGGTCTCGTCGAACTCGTCCGGGTCGAGCGTCGAAAGGAGGTACAGCTTCGCACCGACTCCTTCCGCGATATCGCCGGCCTTCCGGAGCAACTCCTTACTCGCTTCGGTATCGTCGACGACGACAAGTGCGCGTTCCATATACGCGTCATCGCACAAAATGTACAAAAGTGTTGCCCTCGCCGTCTCCGTCTCGGCGAACGAAGCGGCGTTTCCGTCGGCGATCGACCGCAAAACCCACGATAACCGCCCAGTCCGGGTGACCGATCAGGATTCGAGGATGTAGCGGTTGAGGACCGACTTCAGCTTCTCCTGGCGACCCGACTCGAGTTCGATGCCGTCGTTCTCCAGGGCGTACTCGGCCAGCCCCTCGAAGTCGGTCGACCCGGCGGTGATCTCGGCACCGATCCCCTCGTCGTAGCCGTAGCGTTCGTCGATGACGTCCTCGAAGACGCCGTCTTCGCGGAGTTCGTGGGCGACTTCGAGCCCGCGAGCGAAGGCGTCCATGCCGGAGACGTGGCCGTAGAACAGGTCGACCGGCTCGAAGGATTCACGCCGGACCTTCGCGTCGAAGTTGAGGCCGCCGGGTGCGAGCCCGTCGTTCTCGAGAATCTCCCACATCGCCAGTGTCGTCATGTAGACATCGGTCGGGAACTCGTCGGTGTCCCAGCCGATGAGCTTATCGCCCTGGTTGGCGTCGACGCTGCCGAGCGAATCGTTGACGCGGGCATACTGGAGTTCGTGGCGGAAAGTGTGGCCCGCAAGCGTCGCGTGGTTGGCCTCGAGGTTGAGGTTGAAGCGGTCCTCCAGGCCGTACTCACGCAGGAACGCCATGACGTTCGCGGCGTCGAAGTCGTACTGGTGTTTGGTGGGCTCTTTGGGCTTGGGCTCGATGAGCAACTGCCCGTCGAAGCCGATGTCGTCGGCGTAGTCGGCCGCCATCTGGAAGAACCGGCCCATGTTGTCCAGTTCCCGGCCCATGTCTGAGTTCAGCAGGGTCTTATAGCCCTCACGGCCGCCCCAGAAGACGAAGTTCTCGCCACCGAGGCGCTCGGTGACTTCCATCGCCTTCTTGACCTGCCCGGCCGCATGGGCGAAGACGTCGGGGTTCGGCGAGGTTGCCGCGCCGTGCATGAACTTCGGCTCCATGAACAGCTGGGAAGTCCCCCACAGCAGCTCGACGCCCGTCTCGTCGATCTTCTCCTCGACGTGATCGACGATCTCGTCGAGATTCTGGTTGGACTCGGCCAGATCCTCGCCTTTGGGTGCGATGTCGCGATCGTGGAAACAGAAGTACGGGACGCCAAGCTTCTCGAAGAACTCGAAGCCGGCGTCGACGCGGGCATGGGCCTGCTCCATGGGGTCGTCGATATCGTCCCAGGGCCGTTGCATCGTCCCCGCCCCGAAGGGGTCGGATCCGTCCTCGCGAAGCGTATGCCAGAACGCCACCGAAAAACGGAGGTGTTCCGCCATGGTCTTCTCGCCGACCTGTTTGTCCGGCTCGTAATAGCTAAAGGAAAGCGGGTCCTGGGAGTCCGGTCCCTCGTACGTGATCTCGTCAATCTCTGGGAAGTATTCGCTCATGATATCACCTGTGTCGTAGGACAGACACGCTAAAAATGCACTCAGTAGCTACTTGAATATTCCGGTACTTCGTTGGCCAGCCCTTGCCTGATTCCCCATCCCGCTACGACCGTGATGATGTTCACGCGCTGAATTCACCCCCCTTCTTTTTTGTCGACGCCGGCGGAGTACTCACTATCGATGTTGATAGCCGAATCTGTTGTATGGGGAATAAAAACAATGAATACGACTGGCATAAACGGTACACAACAGGTCGCTTTTGAGAAACTATGAGCAACGATCCAGACATCGAATCCGAGGGAGATGAGGCAGGGGGCAGCCAAATCGGTCGGATCCTGGCGACGGTCGTTCCCGACGTCATCAGGAAACGGTTCGCACTCAAGTTCGCACTGGTTCTCGTCTTCATGGGCCTGATCCTCGCGGGGATCGGGTTCACGGCGACGGGGGCACTGGCCGATCAGGTCGAAGACGACACGCGTGCCGAGTACGAACGCCTCGCCTCACAGCAGGCATCGATCGTCGAGCAGTGGATCCAGCGAAACGCCGTCACGACCGATCTCACCTCGACGAACGATGGACTGGGGGTCGATATCTCCCAGCGAGGGACGCTGAACCGCCAGTTGGCCCGACCGCTGTTTTCATCGCTCGCGAACGGGTCTCACGCGATCTATCTGCTCTCACCCGACAACGGGACCGAGATCATCGCGATGCAGTACGTCGGGGACACCATCGAGGAGGTCAATCGCGGCGCACTCCAGTCCCAGACCATCCCCGTCGCGGAGACGGAACACCCGTGGCTCCGTGACCTCGAAGTCGGCTTCGAGGAGTATCCACAGGTCCAGATGACGGACGTGTACGAGGTTTCGGGGGAACCGGTCGTGGGCTTCATCAAGCGCATCGAGCACAACGTCGCGAACCGGTATATCTTCATGGAGTTTCGCGTCTCTGACCTGGCGCGGGCGATCGAGAGCGAGGGGCTGACCGAGGGCAACGCCAGCACACACTTCTCGCAGGTCGTCAACAGCGACAACACCGTCCAGGCCGATACGCGAGTCCTCTCAGACGCGGGTTCGTCGACCGTTCTCGACACCTACGGGAACGAGGAGACGATCGGTGAGGCGATGAGCGACCCCGAGGAAGGACAGTCCCGGACGACGGGCGTCCGGATCGTCGGGAGCGATCCGTCAGTGCTCGATGAAGAGTACGCCGTCGGGTACGCCTCCGTCGACGGCGAGGTGATCAACCCGTCGTGGGCGATCGTCACCCACGCCCCGACCAGTGATCTCTTCGGGTTCGTCCGGACCATCTCCCAGTGGGGCCAGATCGTGACCGTCCTGGCCGCCATCCTGATCGGCGGTGTGGGCGCCGTCCTCGGTTATTCGACGGCCAGCTCCGTCGATCGCCTCCGACGGAAGGCCGAGGAGATCGAGAAGGGGAATCTCGACGTCCCGATTCACACCACCCGAATCGACTCGATCGGCCGGCTGTACGAGGGCTTCGACAACATGCGGGACTCGCTCCGCGAGCAGATCAACGAGGCCGAACAGGCCCGCAAGGAGGCCGAAGTCTCCCGTGCCGAAGCCATGGAGATGAACGAGTATCTCCAGGAGAAAGCCGAGGAGTACAGCCAGACGATGGAGCAATGTGCGGCCGGTGACCTCACTCGCCGGATGGACGTCGACGGCGAGAACGAGGCGATGGATCGGATCGCCAGCGAGTTCAACGAGATGATCGACGAACTCGAGAAGACGACCGGCCAACTCAAGAGCTTCGCCGACGAGGTCGAGGACGCCGGCGAGATCGTCCTCAACTCCTCGGACAGCGTCCAGGAAGCCTCCGAACAGGTTGCCGACTCGGTCCAGCGCATCTCCGACGACGCCTACGAACAGCAGGAACGCCTCCAGGAGATCTCCGAGGAGATCGACGCGATCTCCGCGCGGCTGGACGACTTCGCCGCCGAACACCCGGACATCGACTTCGCGGACCAGCTCGCCCAGATCGACGAGGTGGCCCGGACGGTCGCCGATGTCGTCGACCTCGCCGAGGAGACCCTCGAAGAGTCCGAGAGTGTCGCGGGCGCAGCCGAGGAACAGGCCGCGGAACTCAACGAGGTCTCACAGCGTGCCGACGACCTCATCCGCTACGCCGGCCCCCTCCACGACGTGCTCGATCGCTTCGAAACCCAGTCCGAACACGAGTTCTACTTCCCGACCGGGCCGCGCGACGAGGAAGGCGAAGAGTAACGCCCAGCCGTCGCGTTCGAGGCTCGATCGACTGTTTTTGCGGTTTTTGGTCTGCCGCTCCGTCGTACGCTCCCGCCGGCATCCACGGCCGCTGACGCGAAGAACAGCAACATTTAACCCTAGAAATGGCGAGTACACAGACGTACTATGAGCCTTTTGATGGGACTCGATCTGGGGACGTCCGGCGTGAAGATCCTCGTCGCCGATGCGGATGGGGAGGTTATCGCAACCAACACCGAAGAGTATCCGCTGTACCAGCCGGAGGTCGGCTGGTCGGAACAGGAACCAGCCGAGTGGTTGGAGGCAACGCTCGACGGCATCGAGGCCGTCCTCGCGGATCCCGCCGTCGATCCGGCCGAGGTCGAGGCGCTCGGTCTCACCGGCCAGATGCACGGCTCGGTCTTCCTCGATGGGGACGGCGAGGTACTGCGTCCAGCCATCCTCTGGAACGACACGCGAACGTCGGCCCAGTGTGACGAGATCGAGGAACGGGTCGGCGAGGACCGGATCATCGAACTCGCGTCGAACCCGCCGTTCGAAGGTTTCACCGCGCCGAAGATCCTCTGGGTCCAGGAGCACGAACCCGAGATCTACGACCAGACCGAGACGATCCTGCTGCCGAAGGACTACCTCCGCTACGAGCTGACCGGCGAGTTCGCGACCGACGTCAGCGACGCCTCGGGGACGCTCCTGCTCGACGTCGGCGAGCGCGACTGGTCGCCTGAAATCCTCGACGAACTCGACATCTCGCGGGACCTCCTGCCGGAGGTTTACGAGTCGCCGGAAGTGACGGGCACGATCACGGACGCCGTCGCCGAACGGACAGGACTGCCGGCCGAAACGCCAGTCGTCGCCGGTGCCGGTGACAACGCCGCAGGCGCTGTCGGGTCGGGGGTCGTCGAGGACGGCGACGTCTGGGGCTCGATCGGCACCTCGGGCGTCATCTTCGTCGCGACCGACGACGAACGGACGGACCCCGAAGGGCGGGTCCACACGTTCTGTCACGCCGTCCCCGGCAAGTGGCACGCGATGGGCGTAATGCTCTCGGCCGGCGGCGCGTTCAGCTGGTTCTCAGACACGCTCGGCGGGCCCGAGGCGGTCGTCGCCGACCAGCTCGGCAAGGACTCCTTCGAGGTGCTGACCGACGAGGCCGCGACCGTCGACCCGGGTTCGGAGGGACTCATCTTCCTTCCGTATCTCAACGGCGAACGCACGCCCCACCGCGACGCCGACGCGCGCGGCGTCTTCTTCGGCCTCTCGACCCGTCACGAGAAGTCCCACGTGGTCCGGTCGGTACTCGAGGGCGTCACCTACGGCCTGCGTGACTCGCTGCGAATCGTCCGTGACGACCTCGGCGTCGACACCGGGCAGCTGAAAGCGGCCGGTGGCGGCGCGAAGAGCCCGCTCTGGAAGCAGATCCAGGCGGACATCTTCGACGCGGAGATCCTGACGCCGAACGTCGACGAGGGGCCGGCCTACGGCTCGGCGCTGCTCGCCGGCGTCGGGGCCGACGTCTACGACAGCGTCGAGGATGCCACCGCACGGGCGGTCGACATCGTCGACAGCGTCGAGCCGATCGAACAGCACACCCGCGTCTACGACGAGTACTACGACGTCTACGAGTCGCTGTATCCCGCCCTCGAAGACGAGTTCGCTGCCAACAGCGACGCGATCGAGACGGCCCAGGGCATCCTCGAAGAGTGACCGCCACTGTTTCGGTGTGACACAGGCCGTCGATTCGACGGCTGGCTGCGATTGTTCTTTCTGTCCGGGCGGACTCGCGTGGACTCACTCCGGTGTCTCCCGCTCGCCGTTGGACTGACGTCAAAACGACCGCTGGACGAGTCGAAACGCGAAAACAAACGGCGAGACGAGTCGAAACGCGAAAAACAGCGACTGCCCGTTACTCGGGCCGGTTCGAGATGGCTTCGGCGTCCGTTTCTGCGCCTTCGAGCGGTTCGCTGTCCCAGTACTCGTGATCGGGGTCGTCACGGAAGCACGCGACACGTCCGTCCCCGTCTTCGACGTCTCTCAACTCGGGTGTCTGCTCGCGACACGTTTCCCGGGCGACCGGACACCGCGTGTGGAACCGACACCCCGACGGCGGATCGATCGGGTCGGGCACGTCGATCTCGCGGATCGGCGGCTCGGTGTCCTCCCGCATCTCCTCGATGTTCAGGTTCGGCGTCGCCCACCGCAGTACCTCGGTGTAGGGGTGGCGCGGATCGTTGATGAGCCGATCGGCCGACCCGATCTCGACGATCTCGCCGAGATACATCACGGCGATGCGACCGTCACCGTGCTCGGCGAAGTACCGCGCGTTCGAGAGGTCATGGGAGATGAACAGGAACGAGGTGTCGAACTCGGCCTGCAACTCCAGCATGAGGTCCATGATCTCGATGCGCAGCGAGACGTCGACCGCACTGATCGCTTCGTCGGCAAGCACTGCATCGGGGTTCATCAACAGCGCGCGCGACAGCGCCATGCGCTGTTGTTCGCCGCCTGAAAGCTGGTGGGGATATCGATCCAGGAAGTCCTCCGGCGGACTCACGCCGACGCGCTTGAGCAGCGAGGCGATGCGAGCCCGTCGCTCGTTCACCCCGATGTTGGGGTGGGTGTGTCGGAGCGGCTCCGAGAGGATGTCGACGATCCGTCGGTTGGGGTTGAGCGAACTCCCCGGGTCCTGGTGGATGATCTGCAACGCCCGCCGGATCTCGCTGAACGGAATGTCGCCGCTGCCGGCTTTGGCCTCCCAGATGTCCTGGCCCTGGAACTTCACGGACCCGCCAGTCGGCTTCTGGAGGCCGATCGCGGTCTTGCCAAGCGTCGTCTTTCCACACCCGCTCTCGCCGAGCAGGCAGACGACGTCCTGTTCGTAGATCTCGAGGTCGATACCGTCGACGGCCCGGACGACGTCCGGGTCCTCACCGAACATCTCGAAGAAGCTTTGGTCTTCGGTGAAGTGAACCTCGAGGTCCTCGAGGGACAGGATCGGTTCGTCGGCACGGATGGTCTCCGACCCGACTGTCGTCATCTCGGAGTCCGTACTCAGGTCGACGCCCTCGTCGCCGGCGCCGACGCCATCGCCGAAGTTGAGCGTGATCTCCTCACGGGCCTCCTGCTTGTAGTGACACGCCGAGCGGTGTTTCTCCGCCGTCTCGACCGGTTCGAGCGGCGGGTCCTCGGTCATGCACTCCTCGGTCGCGAGCGGACACCGCGGGTGGAACCGACAGCCGCTCGGGACGTTGACCGGTGCAGGCCCCTCGCCTTCGATCGGTTTCATCTCCGAGAGCGGCGCGTCGAGGTTCGGCGTCGCGTTCAACAGCGCTCTGGTGTAGGGATGGGCCGAGTTCCCGATGATCTCGTCTCGCTCACCGATCTCGACGAACTCGAAGGCGTAGATGATCGACATCCGGTCGGCCAGCGACGCCACCAGCGGCAGGTCGTGCGTGATGAAGATGATCGTCAGGTCGTAGGTGTCCTGAAGATCGTTCAACAGTTGCAGGATCGACCGCTGCATCAGCAAGTCCAGTGCCGCGGTCGGCTCGTCCATCACCAGCACTTCCGGGTTCAGGACCATCGACAGCGCGATCAGCGCGCGCTGGGTCATCCCGCCGGAGAGTTCGTGGGGATAGGCGTCCAGGACCCGTTCCGGTTCGAGATACAGGTTGTCGAGGAGTTCGTGGGCGAACTCGAGCCCTTCCTCGACGTCCCGGTCGTGGGCCTTCAGCGTCTCGACGAAGTGGGTCTTGACCTTGACCGTGGGGTTGAACGAACTCATCGCCCCCTGGAAGACCATCGAGATCTCCTCCCAGCGGAACTTCCGCAACTCGTCGTCGCTGAGTTCGAGCACGTCGAGGGTGGTGCCGTCCTCGGCGTGGTAGTGGATCTTCCCGGACAGCACACCCGGGTCCGGGATGGCGTCCATCAGCGCCGAGGCGAACATCGACTTCCCGGAGCCGGACTCGCCGACGATGCCGAGGATCTCGTGGCGGTCGATGTTGACGTTGACGTCCTCTAGGACGTACGTCTCGCCCTCGTCGTAGGTGACGTGGGCGTCCTCGACCTCAAGGACGGGATCCTCGATGACGCGGCGCGATTCGGCTTGCTCCGTTCCACTCGGTTCGTCGTTGGTCGTCGGTGGAGTCTCAGTAGACATTTATGGCATCCCCCCTGTGACGGTTTCGCTGACTTCTTCGGTCGATTCGGATTCGCCAGCGAGACGCGTCCGAACCCGGGGGTTGAAGATCCGGTCCATCCCCTGGCTCAAGAGGATGAGACCGAACGTGAGCCCGACGATCGCGACCATCGGGACGAACAGCCAGTGGCCGGTACCCGGCGTGTACAGCGCGCCCTGGTAGTAGGCGTTGTTGAGGACGACCCCCCAGTTCTTGACCGAGTAGGGCAACACGCCGATGAAGTACAGCCCGACCGAGGCGAAGATGGTGTAGCGGGCCGCGAGCACGAAGTTGACCATCACGTAGGGCATGATGTTCGGCAACACGTCCTTGAAGATGATCCGCGGCGTGCTCGTCCCCATCGTTCGGGAGGCCTCGACGTAACTCTCCTCGCGTATCGCGAGTACCTGTGACCGGATCGACCGAGCCAGCCCGGCCCAGTAGTTGATCGTGAGGATGACCCCGAGGTAGATCGGGTTCGACGCCGCGTCCTGGAAGGTCATCGCGAGGACGATCACCAGCGGCAGCCCCGGGATCGCCATGAAGAAGTCCGAGACGGTCATGATGGCGTTGTCGATGGAGCCGCCCTTGTACCCGGAGACCGTTCCGACCGCGACGGCGACCGTCGTGGCCCAGACGCCGCCCGACAGCACCATCAACAGGACGAACGGCGTCGAGTGGATGATCAGCGCGGCCAGGTCCGTCCCAGAGTTGGTCGAGCCGAGTGGTACGGACCAGTCCTGAAACATCTTCACGAACCGACCGGCCTGATTGGTTTGAGGTGTGCGGTAGAGACCCGCCACGGCGACTCCTGCGATCAGGAGGTAGATCGTCAAGATGACGATCCCCAGGCGGGTCCGGACGTCCGACCAGGCGATGGCCACCGGCTCGTAGATCCACCGCCGGTATAACTCCTCGAGACGATCCCGTCGAGTCATCTCGACTTCGGAAGTCTCCGATTGCCAGTCGATCTGACTATCTGTCTCAGAAGGCATCTGACTCACCCGTGCTGATACGTGGGTCGATGAAGCTGTAGGTCATGTCGGCGACGAACACGGCGATGACCAGCGTGACCGTGATCACGAGGAACGCCCCCATCATGAGGGGGTAGTCGTTCGAGTTGATCCCCGCGATCAGGTAATACCCCAGCCCGGGGTAGTTGAATATCTCTTCGAGGACGACCGTCCCGCCGAGCCGGAACCCGATCAACAGCAACAGACCGGTGTACATCGGCAGGATCGCGTTCTTCGCGACGTACCTGGTCGCGATCCGACCGTCGGAGAGGCCACGTAGGCGAGCGACCTCCACGTAGTCCTTCCCGAGGATCTGGATGCTGTTACCGCGCATGTTGAGCGCCGTCGAGCCGATGCCGCCGATCGTGAACGAGATGATCGGCAGGGCCCCGTGACGGAGCACGCTGATGAGATACTCCAGGCTCAACGTGTTTTCGATACCACGAGCCGCGGGGTTCTGTGAGGGGAACCATCCCTGTCCGTACGCCAGGTAGTACAGCAACACAACCGCGAAGATGTAGTACGGGACGGACATCACGAAGATCGAAGCGCTCGACGAAAGCTTGTCGAAGGGCGACCCCTCCCAGTAGGCCTGGAGCGCGCCGATGAGAACGCCGATGATGAACATCAACACGGTCGAGGTGACGACCAGGAAGATCGTCCACGGAGCTGCTCTCGCAAGGATACTCGCGACCGGGTCACCGAGCGAGATCGACTCGCCGAGGTTGCCCTGAAACACCCCGATTATGTAACCGATGTACTGTCGCCACAGCGGTGCGTCCGGCTGGATGTTCTGCAACGCCTGGATGCGGGCGTTGACCTGCTCGATCGGCACGCCACGCCGGAGCAGCTGGATCCGGAGTTGCGTGAACGGACCGCCGGGCAGGAGGCGGATCAATCCGAATGTAAGTGTTGCGACTGCGAGGATAGTTACCGGTATCCTAGCCAGCCGTCTGAGGTAGTAATTGACCATAGTCTGATGAATACGGTTCGAAAGCGGTTACGGCGCTATCCGCGGTACTGCAGTTCGCCCTCGTGGACCCACCAGAACGGCGGCCACTTCACGCGACGGTTCGGACTGTCCTGGGCCGCTTCCGTCCAGTCGTCGTTGGTGGTGAAGGACTGCTCGTATTTCGAGACCAGCGAGATGAACGGCAGGTCGATGTGGTTGTGCCACGCGGCGTCCTGGACGTACGGTCGCGCGTCGTCGTCGGTCGGCTGCGTGGCGATGTTCTTGACCGTATCCAGGGGCGTCAGCGTCATCTCGCCGCCGTCCGGCCCGGGGATAGTCTGTTCGGACTCGGCGATGGGACGGTAGTTGTGTCCGCCGCCGATCTCGGGCTCCCAGAGCTGGTGGTACAGCGGGAAGTACGGGAACGCCGACCGGGCACCGCCTGGCAGCCAGTACATCGCGCCCATGCCGAAGTTGCTCTCGGAGAACTGGCCGAACCAGTCGTTGGTCGGCCGGCTCGTGATCGTGAAGTCGAACCCGAAGCTGTTGAGCTGGTCGACGACTGTCTCGGTCATGGTCGTCCAGTCAGTCCAGCCTGCCGGCGTGTAGTAGTCGCCGCCGATCGTGTTGCCGTCCCCGTCCTGCCAGGTGCCGCCCTGCTTGGTGTAGCCCGCCTCTTCGAGGAGCTGAGTCGCCTCCTCTTCCTGGGCGGCGTCGACCCCGTAGTCGTTGAAGCTGTCGTACATGTCGCCGAGCCAGTACTCCTGGTCACGCGGGGCGATCCCACACGGGATCTCGGCCGGGAACTTGGTCCGCGGCCCGGCGTTGTCGACAATCTGTTGTCGGTTGATGACGTGGGCGACGGCCTGCCGGACGTTTCGCTTGCCGAAGTGCTCGTGATCGTGGTTGAAGACGATCCCGTACCCCCACTTCGCCGGGACGTTGACCTCGACGACGTGGTCGGGGAACTGCTCGACCGTCTCCGGGGGCGTGAACAGGCTGGTCGCGGCGTCGATGTCCTGGCCGCCGATCAGCGCCTGGTGCTGTTGGGCGTTGCCACCGTAGCTGTCCAGGTAGTACTTCTCGAAGTTGACGTTGTCGGCCTTGTAGAACTCGGGGTTGCGCGAGAACTCGGCGGCCTGCTGGTCCTTGTTGTCGAACTGGAACATCGCGCTCGAGGCGATCGGGTCGTCCTCGCCGTGCCACTCCCACTGCAGGAGGTCCTGCTCGCTGGCGTCTTCCCACTGACCGTGGACCTCCTCTTTGGTGTCGATGAAGATGCCGCCGAGTTCGAACTTGAGGATCTTCGGGTTGACCTGACCGTCGAGGTTGAGGATGATCGTCTTGTCGCCGTCGGTCTCCCAGCCGCTGAGGTAGCCCCAGATCGATGAGCCGACCTTCTCCATGAGGTCGAGCTGGAGGCCGACCTCACTGGCGGTGACGTCCTTGCCGTCGCTCCAAGTCAGGTCGTCCCGGAGGACGAGCGTCGCTTCCTGGTTCTCGAGGTTGACGTCGATGCTCTCGAGTCCCCCCATCATGAACTCGGCCTCGCCGAACGAGTACTTCAGGTAGGGCGCGTGCACCAGCCGCTGCATCGTCCAGCCGAAGTTCTGGCTCGCCAGCGCGTTGAAGTGCATGTCGGCCGTGTTCTGGGCGTAGGCGTTGTGGAACTCCGCATCGTACACCGTGGGCCCTTCGTCCGTGTCAGTGCCTGCTGCGGGCTCTGTCGTTTCGTCTCCGCCACAACCTGCGAGTGCAGCCACACCGGATGCCCCTGCCACAGCGAGCATCTTTCGGCGGCTGATCGCATTGTCGTATGTTTCCTGGTCGTCAGGATCTACCATAACGAGAGAAAAGTGGACATCCCGAGTAATAAATATTCCGGGTTCTATGATATGTATCAGACTATTTGACTGAATCCCGATATAAAAAATGACAAACTCCCTGGCGTTACAGTCGAGATTTGTCTGCTCCTAACATCACAGTGATCATTTAAATTCGTTTCGGTCGGGCCCACCGCCGTTCGCTCTCAGCTCACGAACTCGCGGAGGGACGTCACCGAGCGCACATTGAGCACGTCCGACGACTGTGCCCACCCGCGGCGAGCGGTGTGGACGCCAAAGCGCCGATAGTCGAACCCCGCGGGTCGATGGGCGTCGGTGTCGACCGCGATCGTCGCTCCCGCGTCGATCGCCTGCATCACCTGAGTGTCGCCGAGATCGAGTCGGTGTGGATTGGCGTTGACTTCGAGCGCCGTGTCGTGCTCGGCCGCCACCGCGGCCACGGCCGGCACGTCCACGTCGAGTCCGGGGCGGCGATTGCGGTACCGGCCCGTCGGGTGGCCGATCACGTCCACCTCGGGGTGGCGCGCGGCCGCGATCAGGCGCTCGGTCCCGTCGCCGTCGAGTCCGGCATGTGGTGAGGCGACGACCAGATCCAGACTCGCAAGCACCTCCTCACCCACTGAAATCCCCCCGTCGGCGTCGATGTTGGCTTCGACGCCGGCCAGCACCGTGACGTCCGCACGCTCGTCTATCGCCTCGATCACCTCACGCTGTTCCAGCAGTTCCTCGTCCGAGAGCCCCACGCCGCCTACCATACCCGGACCGGTCGCGTGATCGGCGATGCAGACGTACTCGTCGCCCCGCTCTCCCGCGGCCGCGACCATCTCCTCGATCGTGTTGTTGCCGTCGGAGAACTCGGTGTGGACGTGGAGATCACCCCGAATCTCGTCCGTCTCGACCAGGTCGGGAAGGGTCCCGGTCTCGGCGGCCTCGATCTCGCCGCGGCTCTCCCGTAACTCGGGCGGGATCCATGGCAGGTCGAGCGCGTCGTAGACGTCGGCTTCGGACTCGCCGGCGAGCCGCTCGCCAGCCCGCTGATCGTCCGGCTCCCCCGCTATCGTCGAAACGTCGAAGACGCCGTACTCGTTCAGCTTCAGGTCCCGATCGATCGCCCGGTTTCGCAGGTCGACGTTGTGGTCTTTACTCCCCGTGAAGTACTGCAGCGCCGCACCGAATTCGGCTGGATCGACCACCCGGAGATCGATCCGGACACCACCCGACCGGACGCTCGCCTTCTGGTCACCGGCTTCGATCACCTGGTCGGCCCCGTCCCACTCCGTGAACGCCGCGACGACGGCGGGACCATCCGTACTCCCAACCAGCGCGTCGACGTCGCCGATCGTCGCCTTCCACCGACGGAGCGATCCGGCGAGTTCACACTGCTCGACGGTATCGACCGATCGCAGGTACTCGCGTACGCGCTCACCGCGCGGCAAAGCGTCACCCAGCAACTGGCGCGTGTGGGCTTGCCTGGCGAAGTCGATGCCGTCCAGAATGTTCTGCTCGGTCTTCGCCCCGAACCCCGAGATGTCCTGGATCTCACCCGCTCGTGCAGCCGCTTCCAGGTCGTCGAGCGTTTCGATCCCCAGCGCTTCGTAGAGCGTTCCGACCGTCTTCGGACCGACGCCCTCGACGCTCGTCAGTGCGTCCATCTCCACGGGCAACGCCTCGCGCAGCGCCGCGAGTTCCTCGATCTCGCCGGTCTCGACGTACTCCACGATCTTCGACGCGATCGCCTCGCCGACGCGGTCGATCTGCTGGACCGCCTCGACGCCCTCCGCGGCGAGGTCGGCCACGTCCCCGGGATACTCGGCGACGTTCTCGGCCGCCCGACGATAGGCACGTGGCTTGTATTCGACGTCTCTGGCTTCCAGCAGATCGGCGAACTCCTCGAGACGGTCGGCGAGTTCGGCGTTTTCCGTCATGGCCCACCTCGCGCCCGCCGGTCGCCCGCCTCGCCGTCCTGGCCCAGTGCCTTCTGGAGGAAGCGCATCCAGCGCTTGCGATCAGCAGTCGTTGCGGCGTGTTTCTCAGCCTCGACGTCTGGGGCTTCGAGGCCTTCGAGCGCGCCCAGCGCCCGGTCGATCCCCACGATCGACTCGGCCAGATCCTCGCCCTCGTCGTAGCTCAGCGCCCCCGTTTCGAGCGTCTCGACCCGGCGATTGCGCTCGCGACGGAGGGTCGTCTTGACGGCCTCGACCCGCTCGCGCTGGTCAGCCGGGACGGTCTCCTGTCGCTTCGTCTCGAAGACGAACGCCTGCAGATCGAGGGATTCGCCGTCGATCTCGATCGTGTCGGGGATCGTCGCCCCCACCGTTGCTCCCTCACGCCCGACACGTTCGAGGAGCTGTTTGCGCTCGTACTCGTGCACGTTCGCACGTGGGCGTCCGACGACCAAAAACTTCCCCGTCGGGTAAACGATGCGCCGACGAACGACCGCTCGAATCCGGCCAAGCACAATCTCTTTGCCGACGGGTCCGTTAGGCGTCGGCAATGACGACCTGTGACGTCTGTGGGAAGCAGACGAACATGCCGTATCACTGCAATCACTGCGGGGGGAGCTTCTGTGCGGAACACCGTCTCCCGGAGAACCACGACTGTCCGGGCCTGAACGAGTGGAACGATCCCGGCGGCGTCTTCGACAGCGGCTTCGACGACAGCGTCTCGACGGGCAGCCAGTCGGGGTCGTCGAAGAGTCTCCTCGAACGGATCGGGATCGATACGGGGCCCGGTGGCACGCTGGCGTACTTCCGCGGGAACATGACGTACGTATTCTTGATCTTGATGGCCGTCACCTTCTTCGCCCAGGAGCTGTTCAAGGCACTGCTGGTCGATTTTGAGGTGCGAGCCGGCCGCCTCGTGACGACGACGCCGGTGATGTGGGACCTTTATCAGGCGATCTTTACGCTCCAGCCCGGCCATCCAGCGTACGTCTGGACGTGGTTCACGTCGATCTTTTCTCACGCCGGCATCAGCCACATCTTCGTCAACGGGATCGTGATCTTCTTCTTCGGTCGCTTGGTCGAGCGCTACGTCGGTTCGCGTGACTTCTCGCTGCTCTTTCTGGGAAGCGGTGCCGTCGCCGGGCTCGGCCAGATCGCAATCATGCTTTTCCAGGGGAATGCAGCCCCGGTCCTGGGAGCCTCGGGTGCTGCGCTGGCGATCATGGGTGTGTTGACGATCTTGAATCCCGGACTGCGTGTCTACCTCTACTTCATCATTCCGGTGCCGATCTGGTTGCTGACCATCGGGCTCGTCGGGATCAACGTCCTGGGGATGTTCGGTGCGGGTGGCCAGGGCGTCGCGAACGCTGCCCACCTGATCGGCCTCGCGATCGGCCTCGCGTACGGCCAGCACGTCCGCGACCGGATTCGGCTCCCCAACCAGCTTCAGCTCGGTGGCGGCGGTCGCGGCCCCGGCGGTCCAGGCGGCCGTGGGCCGTTCTGAGCGATGGACCCCGTTCGCCCCGAGTTCGTTCCCGATCCCTCGCTCTCCCGGGCGGAGATGGAAGCCCTCCAGCGTGAGATCGCCGACGCTGCCGACTTCGAGGACGACGTCGCATTCGATCCCGCGGCGATCGAGTTCGATTCACCGGTCGATCTGCAGGACGCCGCCCAACGACGACTCGCCGGCGACGGGCCGATCGTCGCGGGCGTCGATCAGGCGTTCCTCGACGACGGCGATCGAGCCCTGAGCGCCGTCGTCGCCTTACAGGACGGGGCAATCGTCGATCGGGCGCACGCGGTGGTCGGGACCGAAATACCGTACATTCCGGGCTTGCTGAGTTTCCGCGAGGGCGGAGCCATCCTGGCGGCGGTGTCGAATCTCGCCGTCGAACCCGACCTGCTCGTCGTCGACGGCAGCGGGCGCATCCACTTTCGGGAGGCCGGGCTCGCGACGCACGTCGGCGTCATGGTGGACGTCCCCGCAATCGGCGTCGCCAAGAACCTGCTCTGTGGGACACCGGCCGAATCGATTCCGGATCGTCTGCCCCAGGGCGCACGCATCCCGATCGAAGCTGACGAGACAGTCGAGACTGCCGAGTCGGGCACAGTCATCGGCCACGCGGTCCAGACCCGGCAATACGAGTCGGGGTCGACGTCGATCAATCCGCTGTACGTCAGTCCGGGCCATCGCGTGAGCGCGGCAACGACCGCCGACCTCGTGGCAAAATGTGCTGCCGGGTACAAACTGCCCGAGCCGACGCGACTGGCCGACCGGGCCGCAGACCAGCGAAAGCGCGAGTGTGAGCGGTGACTGCGCGGTCACGACCCGCGGATCGACCGCCAGGGCTTACTTCTCCCCGCTCGACGGCGTCCGTATGGAAGATCACATCGCACTCATCACCGGCTGTTCGTCCGGCATCGGCCGGGCGAGCGCCGAACGCTTCCTCGAAGAAGACTGGACGGTCTACGCGACCGCCCGCGACACCGACGACATCGCCGATCTCGCAGACCGCGGCGCGGAGACGGCCACACTCGACGTGACCAACGCCCGGGCGGTCGAGCGGGTCGTCGACCGGATCATCGACGAGCAGGGGCGGATCGACTGTCTGGTCAACAACGCGGGAACTGGCCAGTTCGGCCCGATCGAGGACGTCCCGACCGACGCACTCCACGACCAGTTCGACGTCAACCTCTACGGACCACATCGCTTGGTTCGCGCCGTCCTCCCGCACATGCGCGACCGCACGGGGGGGACGATCGTCAACGTCTCCAGCCTCCAGGGCCGTCTCGCCGTCCCGGGAATGGGGGCCTACGCGGCCTCGAAGTTCGCGCTGGAAGCGATGAGCGACTCCCTCCGGTCCGAGGTCGATCCGCACGGCGTCGACGTGGTCGTCGTCGAACCGGGCGTCGTCGAGACGTCGTTTGCCGATCGGACCGACGACTCCCGGGACCGTCTCGAACAGTCCGGGGCGTACGACGCGATCTACGAGGGCCAGGACGACCGCCGGGCGATCGAGTACGACGGCGTCTTCGGGATCCCACCGGCAGACGTCGCGACCGTGATCTACGACGCCGCGGCGATGACTGACCCCGACCCCCGGTACGCGGTGGGTCGCGGCGCGAGATTGATTCTGGCGTTGCGGTATCTCCCCGATCGCTGGCGTGACGCTGCCTTTGGCCTGTTCCGCCGGGTGGCGGGTCTTCGCCGATGATCGCCGATCGCGATCGGCTGACGACGACGACGGCCCACGAGGTTGCGCTCTCTTGCGTCGAAGCGGGGATCGAAGCGGCGATCCCCGAGCAGGTCCTTCGGGAATCGCTCTCTGTCGAGGGGGATGTCCTGACCGTCGCCGACAGCGAGTACGACCTCGCCGCCTACGACTCGGTGGTCGTCCTCGGCGGCGGGAAGGCCGCCGACGTCGTCGCCCGTGAACTCGAAGACCATCTCGGCGGCTACATCGACCGGGGGCTGGTCGTCTCGACGAAACCGGTCGAGACCGACACTGTCGAGACAGTTGCGGGAAGTCATCCGATCCCCGACGCGGACAGCCGCGAGGGTGCCCGACGTATTTTCCAGCGAGCTCAGGGGCTGGGCGAGGGGACGCTCGTCCTCGCCCCGATCACCGGCGGCGGGAGCGCGCTGCTGGCGTTGCCCGCCGGCAAGATCACGCTCGTCGACCTTCAGACCACCACCGAGGAACTGGTCGAGAGCGGCGCGTCGATCGAGGAGATCAACGCCGTGCGCAAACACTGCTCGACGATCAAGGGGGGCGGACTGGCCAGGGCCGCAGCCCCGGCGACAGTTGTCGGCCTCCTCTTTTCGGATGTCGTCGGTGACGACCCCGGCGTGATCGCCAGCGGGCCGACCGCACCCGACGAGACGACCTACGAGGACGCCCTCGAGATCCTCGATCGCTACGAGGTGGCCGTCCCCGCGGACGTCCGCGAACACCTCGAAGTCGGCGCTGCTGGCGAGCGTGCCGAGACACCCGCCGATCCAGGAGTTCTCAGCCACGTCGACAACCACGTCCTCGCCGACGCCTGGACGGCACTCGCGGCGGCCCGCGACGTCGCGGCGGAAGCCGGCTACGAGCCGCTCGTCCTCTCCTCGCGGGTTCGTGGGGAAGCGACCGAGGCCGCGCTCTCTCAGCTCGCCATCGCCGAGGAGTGTGCGACCACCGGAACGCCAGTCGAACCGCCGGCCGTGTTGCTCTCGGGCGGCGAGACCACGGTCTCGGTCATGGGCAACGGCGACGGCGGTCCCAACCTGGAGTTCGCGCTCCGGGTCGCCGTCGAACAGCCGGAGGGGATCGTCTGTGCGAGTGTCGACACCGACGGCGAGGACGGCGGAACCGAGGTCGCGGGTGCGATCGTCGACGGCGAAACGGTTTCGAACCCCCAACGTGGTCAATCCGCACTGCTCGAGAACGACGCGCTGCCGGCCCTCGAGGAGTCGGGTGCGACGATCGAGACCGGGCCGACGGGGACGAACGTCAACGATCTGCGGGTGTTCGTGATCGAGGCGTGACCCACCTCAAACGCTAAGTGTATTGGCTCACAATGTACACACGATGAGCAGCGACAAGAAGCGTGTCCAGTTCAGAGCGCCGCATCGACTCGTCGATCGGACGGATGCACTCGCGGACGTCCTCGGCGAGGACCGGACGGACATTCTCGTGACGGCGCTTCGGGAGTACCTGCAGGACGCGACCCACGACGACGCGCTCACCCAGGAGATCGCGGCCGCCTACTACGACGACGAGATCTCCTTCGAGCAACTCAAAGCCCTCGTCGGTGCCGAAGAGGCCGCAAACCTCCGGGTGTTGAAACAGCAACTCGACCGGGCCTTCGTCGACGAGGTTGCGGACGCATAGATGCCGATGCTCGTTGCCGATGCCTCCGCGCTCGTCAGCCTCGGGATCGTGGCGGAGGGCGATTCTGATCCACTCGCGCTCTGTCTGGATCGCTACGAAGTCGTCGTCCCGACGGCAGTCGTCGACGAACTTCAGGAGATCACCTCTTACGATGACGAGCACGGGCGGGCGGCTACGACCGTCCGCGACCGAACTGGCGCATTCGAGACGCAGTCGGTCGATCTCGACGCCGAGTTCCCGCTCGATGACGGCGAGAACGCCGCCGTCACGCTCGCGAACGACCTCGACGCGGCGCTATTCCTCTGTGACGAGTTCAACCAGCTCGGGCTGATCCACGCGTCGCTCGCCGACACTCGGCTCGTCACGACCCCGACGCTACTTTCGGTTCTCGTTCGGTCCGGGCAGCTATCAACGACGGCTGCACGACAACTCCTCGACGAGATCAGCGACGCCCGGAGCTGGGACGCCAATAGCTACGTGCAGCGCGCTCGCTCGTTGCTCGAAGAGCCGTGACACTGTCTCTGTCGTCATTTTCACGGTTCTCAAACAACTGATTGAGGAGAGGGGGCCTGCTGTTTCCCGCCCGCTCAGAAGTCGATGACCTGTTTGTCCTTCCAGAAGAGTCCGCTCGGCGACCCCGGACCGAAGCGGGACAGCCAGATCGGCGTCTCAGCACCTTTCTCGGGTTCGCGCGGGGCCGCCTCGCCGCCGAGGTCGGTCGCCACCCAGCCGGGATCGACGGAGTTGGCGATCAGTCCCTCCGCGCCGTAGGTCTGGTCGAGCGAACCCGTCAGCGCGTTGATCCCGGCCTTCGATATCCGGTAGGCCGGCATTTCGGACTCGATCGGGTCGGCGAGAATGCCTACGCCTGAGGAGACGTTCACGATCCGCGGGGCGTCCGTCTCCAGCAAGTGCGGGAGTGCGTACTTGCTCAGCAGTGACGGCCCGCGGAGATTCACGTCCAGGATTCGATCGAAGTCCTCGCTGTCGACGTCCTTGAGACCTGCACCGGCCCCGCCGACGCCGGCGTTGTTGACGAGGACGTCCAGCTGGCCGCCGGCGGTGACCACTTTCTCGACAGCGCGCTCGATCAGCGATTCGTCCGTCACGTCGATTTCGATGGCCTCGACGCCGTCCGGGAGGTCGGCCGTCGGATCACGGACGCCGCCGTAGACTGTCGCATCGAGTTCGGCGAGGCCGCTGGCGATCTCGCGACCGATTCCTCGATTCGCCCCCGTGACGAGGGCAATCTGTCCATCGAGTGTCTCCAGTAGATTTGGCTCCATCGTCGGGCATTGGTCAGGGACCGGTTTGGGTGTTGTCACTGGCGGTCGCGGCGAGTCGAACGACAGTTCGGTTCGTCCTCACTCCTCAAGACAGGCGGCGACGATCCGCAACAACTGCTCGCCGCGGACTTCGTCGGCGAACAGCGGCACCCGCCGGACGTCGTGACCTCGGAAGACGTCCTGGGAGCGTTCGAGCGCCTTCTGCTGGACGTCCCAGCGACGCTGGCAGAACTCACACGTCTCCAAGTTCGGCGAGACGTACCAGTCGGCGTCGACGTCAGCGACGTCCGCCAGATCCTCCATGACTCGGTTGACCACGATGGTGCCGACGGGAATGTCAAAGGCAGCGAGGCGTTCGAGCAATCGTTCGGACTCCATGACGCTCAACTCTTCAGGGACCATGACGACCCGGAAGTCGGTCTTTGCGGGGTCCTGGAGGATCGTCCGGAGGCGCTCGATCCGCTCCCGGAGGACGCGCAGATCGTCGAGACCCTCCTCGATGTCCTCCTCGTCGGCGTCGCCGAACATCCCGGTGATCGTGCCCATCATCCCACTCAGGCGCTCGCGAAAGGAGAGGAGTTTCCCGACCATCGTGTCCATGACTTCGGGGAGTTCGAGCAACCGGAGGGTGTGGCCGGTGGGTGCCGTGTCGACGACGACCCGATCGAAGCGTTCGTCGTCGAGGTACCGGATGAGTAGTCGAATTGCAGCCGCTTCGTCTGTGCCGGGCATCGCGTTCGTAAAGGGGTCGGTGACGTCCTCGCCCAGCAGATCGCCGAGACCGCCGAGTCCGCCGCCCTCGAGGCCCAGCGGGTCGTCGCCCAATGCGGCCTCGGGGTCGATCTCGGCGGCGTACAGCGGCATGTCCTCGCGGATCTGGGCCGGTTCGGCGGGGATGTCCGTCTCTAGCGTGTCCGACAGCGAGTGGGCGGGGTCGGTCGAGACGACCAGCGTAGCGGTCCCGTCGCGGGCGCTCGCCAGCGCGGTCGCCGCCGCCATCGTCGTCTTGCCGACGCCGCCCTTCCCGCCGTAGAGGACGTACTCCGGCCCCTCGATCCCGCTCGGCACGACTGACTCGTCGATTTCCTCGACAGGCTCCACGTCGATGTCGTTCATGGGCGGTCTTTCCCGCCCGGCCTTACGAACTTCCCGGTCGTAGGACGCTCTCGGTCGCGTCGGCTCAATCCGCTACCGCACCTCAAAAACCGTGTGGGTTCGACGCCTGGATTCGAGTGTCGACTCGACCAGAGCGGAACCGCTCGAAACCCGAAGCGTTATGAATATGAATATGATATGAATGTGTATGAGCGAGAGCGAGCGCAGGAAAGTCGGGGAACGCGGACAGGTAACGATACCAAAAGAACTCCGGGATCGGTTCGACATTACAGGGGGAGACGAGGTCGTGATATACGAGGACGGGGGAAAACTCGTCATCGAACGGCCGGTCTCAGAAGAGGAGCTTGCGAAGGGATATCGAAAGCGAGCCCAGCAGTCCCACGACCTCGCTACGGAACTCCGTGGCGTCTCGAAAGAGGCCGACGAGACCCTCGGCGACGTCCCGGAGTGGTAAGCGATGCGTGTCCAACGGGGTGACGTCGTCATCGTCGAACTTGATCCGACACAGGGGTCAGAACAGCGAGGGACCCGCCCGTGTCTCGTTGTCCAGAACGACGTCGGGAACGCGAACGCCCCGACGACGATCGTCGTGCCGTTCACGACCGCCTTCGACGATCAGCGCTATCCCTTCGAAGTACTCGTTCCCGCTGCGGAGGGGCCGCTTCGCGAGGATTCGGTCGCGCTTTGTAGTCAGATTCGAACGATCTCGATCGAGCACCGGATTCGTGAGAACCTCGGGTCGATCCCGGACGAGCGCATGGCGGAAGTGGATACTGCACTCGAGTACAGCCTCGGTCTCGTTGAGGTCTAATGCATTACACGGGACCGCTTGACTTGTCTGTCTTGGCAACGGTCACGCCGATTTGCTGCGGTGCAACCCAGGTAAGTATCGATATAGATATGATTACAGAAGGTAGTGCAAAATATAGAGACTGTATTCAGCAAGCGCCGTGTGTTCTATTCAGGCGGACTTCGTTGCATCAGCTGTTAGAACGAACGTGCGTATAGAGCGTCAGATCGATCCTCAAGATTGGTCCGCACTGTAGCGAC